>Ga0208486_1000154_pt1 | contig 20773 bp, 18 predicted proteins | sample LakMenEpi03Aug12_FD_150664 | JGI IMG/M metagenome (GOLD analysis project Ga0208486, IMG submission 150664) | Freshwater microbial communities from Lake Mendota, WI - 03AUG2012 deep hole epilimnion (SPAdes) | ecosystem: Environmental > Aquatic > Freshwater > Lentic | place: Lake Mendota, Madison...
GAACCGGAGAACAAAGTCATGGGGAGCAAGACAAAGTTAATAAAGCCCATTTGTTGGTAAGTCTTAAAGTAAGAAGTGATTGCCATTCCAAATGAGGCAAAACCGAATGCAACAAGAGATGCTGCAGGGATCGCCAAAATTGCCCAGAAGCTTGGAGTCAAACCAAGGGCTGTAACAACGGTTAGGAAGCCAATTGAGTACACAAGGCCTCTAATTAATGCCCAAGTGATTTCACCCAGTGCGATGTCAAGGGGTCCAAGTGGAGTTGAAAGCATTGTCTTATACAACTTGGATTCATTAAGTTTCCAGAAGACATTCCAGGTTGAATCATAAATCGCACCATTCATCGCACTATTTGCAAGCAAGCCTGGAGCGATAAATAAGGTGTAATCAATAGTTTTGTTTCCTGTAGTCACATCTCCAACAAGGCTTCCCATTCCGTAACCAAAAGCCAACAAGAAAAGAACCGGCTCAACAAAACCTGTAACAACTGGAACCCAATTGGTAGATCTAAATGCAAGCCAACCGCGCTCTAGCAATACATGAGGCCTACCAGCGTACATAGCTGTTGATTTACGGCTCATTGCAATATCTACAGCATTACTCACTTTGATAACCGCCGTTCAAATTGGCGAGTCGCAAGGACTAGACCAATTACAAGCAAGGTAGACAGGAATACAAGGTGAACAACAACCATTGTGGTGCTAATTCCGTAATCAAAAGCAGACTCACGGCCTAGCTCGGTTGCATGCCACAGTGGTGAAATCCATCCAATAGGCTGCAAATACACCGGCATTGATGTCAGAGGAAAGAAAGTTCCAGAGAACAAGAACATCGGCATAATGACCAAGCGACCTAGAATGTTGAAGAATTGATCTTCTTTTTCAATTTTTGCTGCTGCAAACAACATAAGCGCACCAAAAGCACCCCCACCTAGAACGGCAATAGGTACTAGCAAAATACTGATTCCAAAGTCAACAACATTAAAGGCAAGCAAGAGAATGTAGTAAGCGATTACGGCAAAGAGCGCACGACAAAGCGCAGCCAGATAAACACCTAGTGCGATCTGTCGACCAGTTATTGGAGTTGAGTTTTGCGCGAAGAAAAGTTTGCGCCATTTAAAACCCTCAATAGTAGGAAAGACTGTTTCATCCATAATTCCTGTAATTGCGGTGTTAGCCAATAGGGCAGGTGCGATGAAAGCTATGTATTTAATGCCATTTGTACCGCTTGTGCCCGACCCTTGTTCAACCATGACGCCAATACCAATACCTACCGCGATTAAGTAAAACAGCGGATTTCCGATATCTACCGCCGCGATGATGGTTCGCCACTTAGACATTGATTTTAAACGTGCTGAAGCTATGTATAAAGCTCCAAAACGTTGAATAGTAGGAACATCAATACCCGCGTTCATTCAATCAAAGTTCTTCCAGTTAGGCGCAAGAAGACATCTTCAAGTGAGCTTCTGCGAACAAGTGAAGTAGTTGCATGCATTCCAGCATGAGTGATTTCTTCAAGGAGTTTTTCGCCATCTTCTGTGTACATCAAGATGCGATCTGGCAGGGTCTCCATGCGCTCACACATCATTGCAAGCTTTGGGGCAACCTCTTTATTGCGATCACTTCCAAATCGAACTTCCAATACCTCTTTACTTGAATACTGCTTAATCAAAGATGCTGGAGATCCTTCAGCCATAATTGAACCTTTGTCCATCACCACTAGGCGATCACATAATTGTTCAGCTTCATCCATAAAGTGTGTTGTGAGAACAAGGGTTACGCCTTGTTCCTTCAGACGAAATAAGCGATCCCATAAAATATGGCGAGCTTGAGGATCTAAACCAGTTGTTGGCTCATCTAGTAACAAAATATCTGGTTCACTAACAAGGCCGCGGGCAATTGTTAAACGGCGCTTCATTCCACCACTGAGCGCTTCAACCTTTACATCACGCTTTTCTTCTAATTGTGCAAACTCAAGAAGTTCTTCGATCTTATTTTTAATGAATTTCTTTGACAAACCAAAGTAACGCCCATAAATGTATAAGTTCTCGGTGACTGTTAATTCGCCATCGAGATTATCTTGCTGGGGTACAACTCCAAGGTGGGCACGTACGAGAGGTCCAAATAATTCAGGGTCTTTACCGAGGATTTCTACAGTTCCACTTGTGCGCTGAGATGTTGCGGCAAGAACACGCATGATCGTTGATTTACCCGCACCGTTGGGTCCAAGCAAACCAAAGGACTCACCCTTGGCCACATCGAAGTCCACAGCATCAACTGCGGTTAAATCTCCGAATATCTTGGTCAAACCACGTGCTGAAATAAGTGGATTAGACATCCCTAAATCCTACATGAGTATAGTTCTGCTACGTGCGCTTCATAAATAATCCCACCCAGGATCTCACCTATGACGATGTCTTCATGGTGCCAAGTGCCTCTGAACTCTCTAGCCGTATGGACGTGGATTTAGCTTCCACTGACGGCTCAGGAACAACAATTCCTTTAGTTGTTGCAAACATGACCGCTATCTCTGGTCGTCGTATGGCTGAAACTATTGCCAGACGTGGTGGCTTAGCGGTTATCCCACAAGATATTCCACATGCAGTAGTTGATAGCGTTATTAAATGGGTTAAAGCCCGTCACACATTCTTTGATACACCTATTACCTTAAATCCACAGCAAACTGTGGCAGATGCAGTTTCTCTATTACACAAGCGTGCACATGGTGCAATCGTCATTGTTGATGGTGGCAAGCCCGTAGGAATAGTTACAGAAGAAGATTGCAAGAGCGTTGATCGCTTTACGCAACTACATCAAGTAATGAGTAAAGAACTTATTACTATGGCAGATAACCTTGATGCCCGTGCAGCATTTGAATTCTTAAATCAACACCGCCATAAGTTAGCTCCAGTAGTTTCTAGCAATGGTGACTTAGTTGGCATCATTACCCGCCTTGGCGCACTACGTGGCACGCTGTATTCACCAGCAATTGATGCAAATAATCATCTGCGCATTGCTGCAGCTGTTGGAATTAATGGCGATGTGGCAGCAAAGGCAGCCGCACTAGTTGAATCAGGGGCCGATGTTCTAGTTGTTGATACTGCCCACGGTCATCAAAAGAAGATGATTGATGCCCTTAAGGCGATTAAATCTCTCGGTCTGTCAGTTCCAATCGTTGCAGGCAACGTTGTAACTGCCGATGGTGTGAGAGATCTAGTTGCAGCGGGAGCGACAATTATTAAGGTGGGCGTTGGACCAGGGGCTATGTGCACAACACGTATGCAGACAGGTGTTGGTCGCCCTCAGTTCTCTGCTGTTCTGGAATGTGCGACAGAGGCTAAGAAGTTAGGTGCACACGTCTGGGCAGATGGCGGAGTGCGCCACCCAAGAGATGTTGCATTGGCACTTGCCGCTGGTGCATCTCAAGTAATGATTGGTTCTTGGTTTGCCGGAACATATGAATCACCTGGCGACCTACAAAGTGATGTCAACGGACGCTTGTTTAAAGAATCATTTGGAATGGCATCAGCGCGAGCTGTTGCTGCTCGAACTTCTGGCGAAGATGCCTTTGATCGCGCTCGCAAGGCGCTCTTTGAAGAAGGAATCTCAACTTCTCGTATGTATTTAAATCCTGCACGACCAGGTGTTGAAGATTTACTCGATGAAATCATTGCTGGACTTCGCTCTTCTTGCACCTATGCCGGTGCACGTAATCTTGATGAGTTTGCAGAACGTGCAGTTATTGGAATTCAATCATCTGCTGGTTATGCAGAAGGTCGCCCGTTGCACTCTTCGTGGGGTAACTAATGTCTAAACCCACAATCATCCTTGCAACCAGCAATGGTGTTGGAATGGGCCACTTGGCACGAGCAAGTGCAGTAGCACTAGCGCTCAAGCCAGTTGCTAACCCCATAATCGTTTCAATGGCCGGTGGAATTGCAGAGATTCCATCCTTTATGGGTATTCGCTGCGAATACATTCCTGGACGTGATCGTTTATGGATGTCTCGCGAAAAGTGGGATGCATATCTACGCGATCGCCTTTTAGCGCTAGTAGATGAAACAGATGCAAAGGTATTATCTTTTGATGGCGTTGTTCCTTATCCAGGTGTAATAGCTGCGCGTAATGCAAACCCACAGTTAAAACTAGTGTGGGTTCGTCGTGGACTGTGGCAGAAGAAGCCACAGCGCTTTATTTTAGGTTTACAAGCAAAAATGATGGATGCAATTGTTGAGCCAGGAGATATCGCCCGTGCTTATGATTTTGGTCCAACAGCAAAGCGCAAAGACTCTGTTTTAACGGCGCCTGTCTCACTTTTTAGAAAAGAAGATGCACTCTCTCGCGAAGATGCTCGCAAAGCACTTGGTCTTGATCAAAACCGCCCAGTTGCATTAGTTCAACTGGGAACTGGCGATAGCGATGTTAACCACAAGATGACTGCAGCTCTTGAAGGATTGCTAGGTTGGAAAGATCTACAAGTGATTTTAACTAAAGCTCCCATTGATAAAGATGGAAACTCTTTGGCTCCAGAGGGCCTGGATATTAAAGTTGCGCGTTATTTCCCATTAGCAAAAGTGTTGCATGCATTTGATGCAGGAATCTGTGCCACTGGATATAACGGCGTGCATGAACTATTGCCCGCACAAGTACCAACTGTATTTGTTTCAAACATCCGTGGAACCGATGATCAAGAGGCCCGTGCCCGTTGGTGTCATGATTTTGGATATGCACTGCGCGCAGATCAAGCAGATTTAGCTGATATTACAAAGACAGTGAAAAAATTGCAGGACCCACAAATGCGTGCAGCTCTATCGGCAAAGTGTGCAGAACTTCCTCAAACAAGTGGTGGGCAAGAGATTGCAGATATTTTGCATGCATTAGCAACCGAGCAGGCATCGGCCCGTGCAAAGACTTTTACTTTCATCCGTTTAATGGCACAAGATCACATCAATCGCGGCCTGCGCCATGTTGCTAACTTAGGATTGCGACGAGTTGCTTTGGTATACCGATTCCTTAATCCACACATTGTTGTTCAAGTAACTAAGCAAGAACCTCCAGTATTTGGAGATTCAACTGATTCAGCTGAGCTACACAAGTTAATTAAATCTGCCAGCAGATTCGAACACTTAATTACTGGAGCATCTCCTGCCTATGTGGCAAAGCGCAAAGAGATTGCAAAAACTGCATACGGTGATTTAGTGGAGATAATCAAGAAGTAACTCTTAGTTCGAATAAAAAATGCGAGAACTGTTGATTTGTCTTAGACTGCGCTAATGATGAAAGCACAGACCGCAGTAGAAATTAATGAAGTATTAGCCAATCGACGTAGCCCACGCTCATTAGATGCAACAGCAGTTCTTGCAAAAGATGATCTATTGGCAATTTTAGAAGCTGCACGCTGGGCCGCCTCTGCATTTAATTCTCAACCATGGCGTTTTTTCGTCGGACATCGCGGGGATGAAGTTTTTGCACAGATCCTTGATTCACTAGCTCCCTTTAATCAAGGTTGGTCATATCGCTCATCTGCTTTGATCCTTGTGGCTGGTGTTCACTCAGCTGAAGATGGAACTCCTAATAAGGGCTATCTCTATGACTGTGGATTAGCTGTTGCGCAGTTGGTTATGGAAACGCACCATCGCGGACTTGTTGCTCATCAAATGACTGGCTTTGATGCAGCAAAAGCTGCGCAAAATCTAGGAGTGGATGTATCACTTCTTCCTGTTGCAGTTATTGCCATTGGTAAGCAAGCATCAGCCGAGCAATTAGAGGGACCATTACTGGAGCGTGAAAACGCACCGCGTGTGCGCAAATCACTAGAAGAGATTGTGGTTAAAGGTTTACCGAATTAAAAGCGTGAACGGATTTCCCACAGATCTTTAAAGACTGGTGCAAATAAAGTACTGGCTAGATACTCCACGCCACTTGAACCACCGCTACCGATTTTGTGGCCAATAGTTCGCTCCACCATCTTCACATGGCGATATCGCCACTCTTGCATGCCCTCATCAATATCAACTAAGCGCTCACAAATCATCGCACTCTCTGGATCTTTAGTATGAACTTCCAGTAATACATCTTGCACAGGCAAATTAGCCTCATAAGGTAACGTGCGATCGCGCTCTAATACATCTGTAGGAATTGCATGTCCTCGCTTTGCTAAATAAGCCAGAGCTGAATCCCATACTGAATTACCTGCAGTAATGAGTGCAATTTCGGCTTGAATTGCAGGTGGTAAGTGACCAGCCATTTTAGTATCGCGGCGGCCAAGCAGAGCTTCTACTTTTCTAAACTGTGCTGACTGGAAACCACTTGACGATGAAAGATATGAACGGAATGCATTGAACTGCAATGGTGTCATTGTTTCTAAAATATCAATCTGTGTTACACAGACTTTTAGAATCGTACGGATACGTCCCAAAATAGCTAGCGAATAATGGGTATCACCTGATTCCATTGCACGTTGTGCTTCGGCGAATTCATGAATGATTTGCTTGAACCAGAGTTCATAGGTCTGGTGAATGATGATGAAAAGCATTTCATCATGCTCTGGGCCTTGTGAGAGGGGACGTTGCAAAGCCAGAAGCTCATCAACAGCTAAATAAGATGTGTATGTCAGTGCTGAATCGAAGTTTTCGCTCATGTGACTCGTGAACCGCCTTCTTTTATTGTTTTATATTGGCCAGATGCCACTAGATCGCGCATACGAGCAAAACCATCCCACACTTCAACATATGAGGTGGGAAGTGGTGAGATAGCCAATCGGATTGAATTGGGCGTGCGGTAGTCAGGGATGACATTAGAAATTTGGCGAAGTGCCACACAAATCTGCGCTGCATCAGGATGAACTAAAGAAATATGTCCACCACGCTCTTTTGGATCACGTGAGGTATTAAGTTCAATTCCAAGAGGAGCTAACCAGGCGTCATACAGATCAATCATCATCTGTGTGCCAACTGCTGCCTTTTGTGCGATTGCATCTATGCCAGCCTCTTTAATCATTGAAAATGCTGTCTGAACACAGCGAATACCAATCAGTGATGGACTAGCAATCTGAAATCCGCGGATGTTTTGTGCTCGCTCAAATACTGGCCCCATTTCAAATTGAGCATCTTGGGCAAACCAACCCTGAATAGGAACTTGTAATTCTTTTTGAATCTTCTTACTCACATATAACCAAGCAGGTGAACCTGGACCAGAGTTACCATATTTATATGTGCAACCGACACAGAGATCAACTCCGTTTGCATCAAGATTTAACTCAATCGCACCAACTGCGTGGCTGGCATCCCAAACAACTAAACCACCAATTGCACGTACTTGATCGGTAATTGATTTGATATCAGTTCTAGCGCCTGAGCGATATTGAATAACTTGTAACGTCACAAGTGCAACATCATCATTGAGGTAAGGCGCAAGAACTTGAGTAGTAATGCGCTCATGTGTTGCAACTGCAGGATCTTCGTTTTCAATAAGAACAAGTTTTAAACCAAATTGCTTTGCAATTCCATCAAGGATGTATCGATCTGTTGGAAAGTTTGCTGCATCTGTAATGATTGTTTTGCGCCCAGGACGTGCATGCACGGCGGCTAGACAGAGTTGATAAAAGTTAACTGACGTTGTGTCACACACAAGAATTTGGCCAGGTCCTGCACCAAGGGCAGCTTGTCCTAATAAATCTCCTGTTGGTTGAGCTTCATCAACCCAATGACCCCAACCAGTTACAACTTCTGCGCCCCATTCAGTCATCAGATTATTCACAGCAGAGATAGTCTCTTTTGGAAGGCGACCTAATGAATTTCCATCCAAATAACACATCTCGGGGTCTGCGACCACAAATTGTGATTTGAAATGAGCCAATGGATCGTTTTTATCTAGCTCTAGGGCGTAATCGCGGTCAGTAACGTTCATGAAGGAAAGGTACGCTCTCCCATCATGGCGCGCAATGTTGTAAATATCGAAGAGGTCTCAAAAGCCTTTGATATTAAAGAGCTTTTAATAGGCGTCTCTTTAGGTGTATCTGAGGGCGATCGCATCGGCATTGTTGGTCGAAATGGCTCAGGAAAATCAACGCTCATGAAGATTATTGCCGGTGTTGAAACTCCAGATGCTGGCCGAGTGACTAAATCAAACTCAGCACGTATTGGTTTGTTGTCTCAAGTTGATTCAGCAAATCCTGAGAGCACTGTTGGTGAAGTTGTATTAGGCGATACAGCAAAGCATGAGTGGGCTAGTGAGCCGAATATCCGAGAAGTTTTCACAGGCTTGTTTGGCTCTTTCGATGATCATATTTTTGACCGCAAATTCGGCCAGTTATCTGGCGGTGAACGCAGACGCGTGGGATTAGCCAAGCTACTTATCAATGAACTTGATTTAATTTTGCTCGATGAACCAACGAACCATTTAGATGTTGAGGGTGTTGCCTGGTTGGCACAATATTTAAACAATCGAAAATCTCTAGCGGTAACTGTTGTCACGCACGATCGTTGGTTTCTAGATGCAGTCACTGATCGCACATGGGAAGTAGTTGGCGGAAAAGTTGAAGAGTATGACGGTGGCTATAGCGCTTTTGTTTTAGCAAAAGCAGAACGAGCCCGCCAAACATCAGTGATGGATCAACGTAGAAATATGTTGATTAAGAAAGAGCTTGCATGGCTGCGCCGGGGAGCACCTGCGCAAACTGTAAAACCAAAGTTTCGAGTCGATGCCGCAAATGTTTTAATCGCAGGTGAGCCCGAGCCACGCAACCAAGGAGAACTTCTTAAATTTGCTCTTAACCGTTTAGGTAAGACGGTTTATGAAGCCCACCATGTTCAAGTCAAACTTGGGGATAATGAATTAATTAATGATTTGTATTGGAATGTTGGTCCTGGAGATCGCATTGGCATTGTGGGCATTAATGGCGCTGGCAAAACAACGCTCATGAAAACTCTGGTGGGGGAAATTCAACCCACAGCAGGAAAACTTGTAACAGGTATAACTGTTAAAGCTGCTTTCCTCACACAACATCTAGATGAGTTAGATCCCACGTGGCGAGTATTAGAGGCAGTTGAAAAGGTTGCTAATCGTGTTGAAATCGGTGGAGGACGAGAACTATCTGCATCACAACTATGTGAGCGTTTAGGTTTTGATCGTGAATCACAGTGGACTCCAGTTGGTGACTTATCAGGCGGTGAAAAACGGCGCCTGCAACTCACACGTTTACTCATGGATAGTCCCAATGTCTTATTACTCGATGAGCCTACAAATGATTTTGATATTGAAACCCTGACTGAACTTGAGGATTTGCTTGATGGTTATGGCGGAACCTTGATTGTTATTTCTCACGATAGGTATTTCTTAGAGCGCGTTTGTGATCGCTTTGTTGGTTTGTTGGGGGATAAGAATGTGAGAGATCTTCCACGTGGTGTGGATGAGTATCTAGAACTTCGCCATGAATCCTTACAGCCCGATGTCAGTGCACCTAAAGAGAAGAAGACATCTAGCGCAGCCGAAGAGCGTCAACTCAAAAAGGACAGAGTTCGCCTCGAGCGCCAGATGGAAAAAGCTGATTCGCGGATCACCGAACTAGAGGGTGAACAAGAAGGAGCATCATTTGATGCCGGGCGTTTGAATGAAATTACCAATGAGTTAGCGCAGTTGCGTGGTGAAAAAAATAGACTCGAGGAAGAATGGCTTCAGGTCACGGTTTTACTAGAAGGATAAGTTAAAATTCTCGGCATGAGCCAAATATCGCATGTAGTTGAATCAATCCTCTTTCGTTCTCGTTTTCTGCTCGCCCCGCTCTATTTGGGGTTAGTTGGCGCACTAGCTCTCCTGGGTTACCGCTTTATTATTGAATTTATCCACTTGGCTGAAAAAATTGGCGAAGCAACACCACAGAGCTTCACTCTTGATCTTCTTGCTCTTTTAGATTTAACGTTGCTTGCTAACCTTATTTTGATGGTTATTTTCGCTGGCTATGAGAACTTTGTCTCTCGCATCGATGTTGCATCTGAATCAAAAGATCGCCCTCACTGGATGGGAACTATTGACTTTAGTGGCTTGAAAATTAAGTTAATTGGCTCTCTAGTAGCGATTTCAGTAATTGAACTACTTAAAGACTTTATTGAACTAGCTGGTCAGGATGAAGTTGGTGGCGGAACTAAATGGCGAATCGTCATTCACCTGACATTTGTGGCCTCTGGTGTCTTGTTTGCGCTTATGGATTGGATTGCCGACAAGCGAGAGTTCAGCGGCACGCATTAGTAGATGCGTTTAGATCTTCTTGCTGCGCTTTCAGGCTTAATGATTGCCTTGCAGGCGCGTGCAAATGGCGAACTTTCACACCGGCTCAATAATGGTTTAGAAGCAGCTCTTGTATCTTTTGGTTCAGGATTAATCATTATTGCGGCGATTGCAGTATTTAATCCAGCTATTAAAGAAGGAATTAAGAACTTACGAGTTGCAGTTGCTAATAAAGAGATTGCCCGATGGAAACTGCTTGCCGGGGCTTTAGGTGGAAGTTTTGTTGCGATTCAAACTCATATCGTTCCCCTCATTGGTGTTGCAATCTATTCAGTGGCATCAATTGCAGGACAAACAGCGATGTCATTAGTCGTGGATCGAATTGGTCTTACTGGTGGCGGCAAGAAACTTATTTCTGGGCGCCGGGTTGCAGCAGCTGTATTAACTGTTTTAGCTGTCTTTGTTTCAGTCTTTGATCGTATTGATGCCAAGAATCTTTCACTTTTTGCAGTAGTACTGGGATGTATAGCTGGAGCTGTAGTGGGTGTGCAGCGGGCGTTAAATGGTCAGATCAATGAGCATTCACACCAAAGCTTTACTACTTCACTGCTTAACTTCATCACAGGGACATCACTGCTTGTCATTCTTATTCTGGGTGGTGTTCTCATAGGAAAGATTGAACTTGTTCCACTTCCAGCTGGCCCATGGTGGATATACACCGGTGGCGTAATTGGCGTTATTTACATCGCTTTCACGTCAACAATTGTGCAACACCTAGGCGTTTTAACTTTCACACTCTTTAGTGTTGGCGGACAACTAGTTGGATCACTAGTAATTGACTTGATTTCACCAACAAATGGCGTGAATGTGAGTGCCTACCTGGTAACTGGAATTGTTATGACGTACTTAGGTGTTATCGCCGGTGGCGTAAGTAGTTCACGAGTGCAGAAACCAAAGAGGCTGTAATAAAGAAGGCTGCGATTGCGTAAGACCACGTTTTAACCCAAGGCAATGAAGCAGCGTAATATCCGGCAAGAGTTATTCCTACACCCCATAACAAGGCCCCAAGAATGTTTGCTGAAAGAAATTTGTAGTAGTTCATCTTTGATGCACCGGCAATAGGTGGCACGAAGGTGCGAATCCAAGGGAAGAAGCGCGCAGCAACTACTGCCCACCATCCAGTTTGTTCGTAGAAGCGCTCTGAACGGGCAATCATCTTTTGCATGCGCGGGGAGTCATGCTTATCTAGATAAGGGCGTCCCACTAAGCGGCCGATTACGAAACCGACTTGATCTCCCAAGAACGCTGCGATGAAGATAACGGTGACAAGGATGACGATATTTACATCACCGTGAGCAGCTGCAACCAAACCTGCGCTAAAGAGGATTGAATCACCAGGTAGGAAAAAGGCAAAGAGAACACCGGTCTCAAAGAAAACTATTGCTCCCACAACTAAGTAGATTAAATACGGTGCAAGGTTAGAGAGTTGAGAATCAAATGATGCAGCTAGTTCAATCACACTGACTTCTTAACCGCCGCAGCTACAGCTTTAGTCACATTTGGATCAAAGACGCTGGGCACGATAAATGAGGCATTGAGTTGTTCAGGAGAGACGCAGTCAGCTATAGCTTCAGCTGCTGCAACTAATAACTTATCGGTGATCTTGTGGGCATTAGCATCGAGTAATCCGCGGAAGATTCCAGGAAATGCCAAAACATTGTTAATTTGATTTGGTTGATCACTGCGACCTGTAGCAACAACGGTTGCATACTTACGTGCCAGAACTGGGTCAACCTCAGGATCTGGGTTAGCAAGTGCGAAAATAATTGAACCCTTTGCCATAGTTGCAATGTCTGCTTCCTTAAGGATATTTGGTGCACTCACACCGATAAAGACATCAGCACCAACGAGAGCCTCTGGCATTGTGCCAATAAAGTTATGTGGATTGCTGTTATCAATAAACCACTGCTGCATTGAATCATCAGATTTCATCTGGTTATGGATGACGCCGTGATGGTTGAAGCCAATAATGTTCTTAGCTCCGCTGAGTGTGAGTAGGCGAGCGATTGCATTTCCAGCTGCACCCACGCCACTCAAAACAATCTTTACAGAACCAAGGTCTTTCTTTACGAACTTAAGTGCATTTCGAAGCGCAGCTAGAACAACAATGGCAGTTCCATGTTGGTCATCGTGGAAAACTGGGATATCTAGTAGTTCGCGAAGTCGGCGTTCAACTTCAAAGCAACGAGGAGCAGAGATATCTTCTAGATTGATTCCGCCATAGACAGGTGCGATTAACTGAACTGTGCGAACGATTTCATCGACATCTTGTGTGTCTAGGCAGACTGGCCAAGCATCTACATCTGCAAAGCGCTTAAAGAGGGCAGCTTTACCTTCCATCACAGGAAGTGCTGCTGCTGGCCCGATGTTTCCAAGGCCCAATACTGCTGATCCATCAGTAACAACTGCCACTGTATTGCGCTTAATAGTTAAGCGGCGAGCATCTGCTGGGTCAGCAACGATTGCCTGACAAATACGTGCAACACCTGGTGTGTAAGCACGAGAGAGATCATCGCGGGTTTTGAGAGGAACTTTTGACTGAATTTCAATCTTTCCACCGAGGTGGAGAAGGAATGTTCTATCACTGACTTTGCGAACTGTGAGTTCAGGATTCTTTGCAAGTGCAATAGTTATTTGATCAGCGTGGGCTGAATCAATGGTGTCACACGTAATATCTAAAACAACTTTTTCTAAAAGAGATTCAACAACATCGAGTGCGGTAATGGTTGCACCGGCGTCAGTGATAACAGTTGTAGCAAGTGCTACAGGTTGAGCAGAAGGTGGACCCTCAACACGGATAGTGATTCCATATCCGGGGGAAGTGGCTGCCATTTACACGACTCCGTATAAACGATCGCCCGCATCGCCTAGTCCAGGGACGATGTAACCATGTTCATTAAGTTTTTCATCAAGTGCACCAGTAACAATATTGATTGGCACTTTACTGCCAGAGAACTCATCCTCTACAGCTTTCACGCCTTCAGGTGCTGACAAGATACAAATCGCTGTGATCTCAGATGCACCAAGGTCAAGTAAATAATGAAAAGCTGCAATTAAAGTTCCACCTGTTGCAAGCATTGGATCTAAAACAAATACATGACGGCCAGATAAATCTTCAGGTAAACGATTGGCATATGTACTGGCCTTTAAAGTTTTTTCATCTCGGACCATCCCAAGGAAACCAACTTCAGCATTTGGCATCAACTTGCTCATACCTTCGAGCATCCCAAGACCTGCGCGCAAAATAGGAACTACAACTGGGCGAGGCTCGGCCATCTTGAGGCCCTTTGTCTTTGTTACTGGAGTTGTTATCTCAACACTGTGTGTGCGAATGTCGCGAGTTGCCTCATACGCCAGAAGTGTTACTAGCTCTTCGACTAAACGGCGAAATGTCGGGGAATCAGTACGTTCATCGCGCAAAACCGTCAATTTGTGGGCAATAAGCGGGTGATTGGCAACGTGAACTTTCATAGGTATTACCTTACAGGGCTTTCAATCCTTTCCAATGAGTGGAATCATCTGAGCATGGCCGATTTCGATGATGACCTCGCAGAAGACATCGAAGAGTTTGACGTTTTAGCCGAAGATGCGCCAAAAGTAATCAGTGTCACAAATGAGTTAGATATAGCCGTAGCTGCATGGCATGAAGATGGACGCTGGACCTTAGGAATATTGCCGGATCCAAATGACATCGGCCAAATAATTTCACGCCTTAAAGCGCAGCAAACAAATGGTGGCTCCATCGCACTTATTTCAATTGATGAAGAGTTCTTTATTTTAATTCGCGTACTAGGTGCACATATTTCATTATTCCTGAGTGATGCAACTGCAGCCCTAGATTATGAAGTTGCTGAAGAGTTATTAGAGATTGCAGACATCCCACTTCCAGAAGATGATGATGAATCTTCCCCAATTGGTCAGTTAGAAATCCTTGCAGATCTTGGAATGAACGGTATGGAAATTTCAGCACTCTGTGATGATGCAGAGTTATTTCCTGATGAACAACTGGAAGCGATTGCTAATCGATTGGGATTTGGCGATCAGTTTGCAGAGTTATTAGAACTGTGAACGATCAAGAATTAATGCGCGCAGCTTTAGCTGTTGCGCAACAAGCTAGCGCCAGTGGAGATGTTCCAGTCGGTGCGGTGATTGTTAATAGCGCTGGTGAAGTTATTGCTACTGGCCACAACGAACGTGAATTAAATAATGACCCAACAGCACATGCTGAAATTGTTGCTATTCGAAAAGCTGCAAAAGCACTAGGGCAATGGCGGTTAGAAAATCACACAATTGTTGTGACATTAGAACCATGTCCTATGTGTGCGGGCGCTATTGCACAGTCTCGAATCTCAACCCTTGTATTTGGCGCATGGGATGAAAAAGGCGGTGCAGTTGGCTCGGTTTGGGATGTTATTCGTGATCCTCGGGCCCTGAATAAGCTAGAGGTGCGTGGTGGAGTACTTGAAGAAGAGTGTTCAGCGATGTTGAAAGAATTTATACAAGGAGTTCGTAAGAAGGATTAAGAATCACCATAGATCCTTCATCTTCACCAACCATGCCTTCAGCACGCATCTGTGAACCAACTTCTAGACCTGCGATTTCTCGGCGACCTAAGAACTGTAATGAGACTCCGCCAGTTTCATCCCAGATTTCAACTTCAAGGGTTGGAGCAGAGCCTCGAGGGGCAGTCTTAATTGATGTCACGCGGCCTTGAACTTGAGCGCGCTTGCGCCACTCAATATCACCGATTGGTGTCACATTTTCGGCATAGTGACCAACAGGTTCAAGGTTCACCGGAGGATTCTTTTTAATCGCTTTAGGTGCAACTGGTGCCGGAGTAAGTTTTTCAGAAGTGAATAAGACTTTTCCAGATGTAATGCGGTCCACATCGAAGGGAACAATCGTTGCAACGACTCGTGGAAGTTGTGAGATCGGTGCCGCAATTTCTTCAGCGGTTTGATCATGAAGCAATCGTCCCAAGAAACCAGAGTAGGAACGGCGTGGAAGCAATAAAGTCAGTTCAACATCTGGCTTTTCAGTCATTCGGATTGCATAATCCAAAGCAGAGTTAGCAAGACGGCGATCATGACAGTCGATCAATTCAAGTGTCACATCATCTAGTGCATCTGAAGCTGCCCATGCTTTTTGAATTGCTTCAGCACGACGATCATCAATAACAAAGTGGACGGCAGATAAATTACGAGGCTTCAAACTGCGCGCATATCGAATCGCACCAACAGTTGCGATATCAACGTTATCAACAAGAACTGTTACGTCATGTCGAGCAATTGAGGTAGCACGTTCTTGATGCTGCTTTACTGCCAGAGCTTCTTGCTCACGTGCGTATTGATTGTTGAACTTGAGCATGAGTAGAACAACAAGAGGTGTTCCTACAACTACAACCCAAGTTCCTTCTGAGAATTTAACGAGGGATAGGACAATCACCGTAAACAGTGCAATCCCAGTGGCTGTTGCATGGAGAATTACTTTTCTCACTCGATTTGGAGCCTTGGAACCAAAACTCTTTTTTGTCATTCCAGCGCCAGTTAAAGCAAATCCAACAAATACAGCCAGAGCATAGATTGCGGCCAAAATAGTGATACTTGCACTTGTTACAATTACCAAGATTGAGGCAACACCTGCAATAAAAAATACTCCATTTGAAAATACTAATTTGTGACCGCGCTGAGTTAAACGTCTAGGCAAGAAACCATCATTTGCAACCAAATTGACCATATTTGGGAAAGCGCTAAAGCAAGTATTAGCCCCGGCAAATAAAATCAACATGGTGCCTAGTTGTGTTAAAACAAAGAGGATGTCGCCGATCAAGCTATCTCCCAGCGCCGCTTTTGCAACTAACGAAATCACTGTTGGTGTTCCATCGGCATATGGAATGGCCTGAGTTTCCTTGGCAAGCCATGCAATACCAAGGATTAAGGTGCCAAGAGTCATGCTCATCAAAATAAGTACTTTTTTGGCATTCACATGCTCGGGGGATTTAAAGAGAGGAACGCTGTCAGATATCGCCTCTATGCCAGTTAATGAGGCGCTTCCATTGGCAAATGCCTTCAATATTAAAAGCATCGCGGCAACTGAGAGCAATCCTTGGGCCTGTCCGATCGGAATTAAACCTTCAGTGTCAGCGCTGTATACCGGCAAAGAATCATTGAAGTACCTGTAGATACCAAAGATAAAGACCACAAACATAGTTCCCATAAATAAATATGATGGGATTACGAAAATAACACCTGCATCCTTAACGCCTCTTAAGTTTAAGTAGGTCAAAATAATAACAATCAAAATTGTTAACTCAACTTTGAGCGAGCTCAATTCAGGGAAAGTTGAAAGCAACGCGGCAACACCAGCTGCGGATTGGATGGCCACAGTGATGATGTAGCCAAACATTAATTCTACTGCAGCAATTTGGGAGACTACTCGACCGAAATTTTCTCGTGATACCAAATAAGCGCTACCAGAGCGGGTGTATGTACTAATCACATCTTTATACAAGAGAGTAATTGCTACCAACATCAACAAAATAATGCCGATCATTGGTGGAAAAATAGTGAATGCGGCAAGACCAAAAGCTGGAATCAAAGCCACCAAAATTTGTTCTCCACCGTAAGCAGAAGAAGAGATGCAATCAGAGGAGAGAACTCCAAAAGCATTTCGTTTGTTTAATCTTTGTGATGCCAAGGTGTGTCTGTTTAGCGGAACTCCAAGCAACCGGCGCTTAATCTTGTAGCTAAGGGGATCTTTTAAGTGAGAGCTCTCCTGCTTAACAACCGGAGCAGGAGCGTTATCAGTCCACGACTTAGGCACTTATAACTCCTCTTTCAATTGCAAACTATGCAACTTAATGAGCATCACTCTACCTCAGCCCGCACAATCTTCTCTGTTTTACGCCTAAAGCGTATGCTTCACCCATGCATACACAGTTATATATCGATGGCCAATGGGTTGAGGGCGCTAGCAAGGTTGCCGTCCATGATCCAAGTGATAACTCAGTAATTGCCGAAGTTTCTTTGGCCTCTGATGCACAGTGCGAAGCAGCTATCGCTGCCGCAGATGCTGCCGCAGAATCTTGGGCAAAGACTGCACCTCGATATCGCTCTGAGATTTTGCGCAAAGCCTTTGAAATTATGACAAGTGAAATCGAGACAATCGCAACGTTGATTTCTCGCGAAAATGGAAAAGCGATGCCAGATGCTCGCGGTGAAGCTGGATATGCAGCAGAGTTTTTCCGTTGGTTTGCAGAAGAGACAGTTCGCACACCAGGTGATTTCCGTAAATCTCCATCAGGGGACAAGCGAATCCTTGTAACTCACCAACCTATTGGGCTTTCTATTCTTATTACGCCATGGAACTTCCCAGCAGGTATGGCAACTCGCAAGATCGGTCCAGCAGTTGCTGCCGGTTGCACAATGATTTTAAAGCCAGCAACTGAAACACCATTAACGGCCATGTACATCGTTGACATCATGGAACGTGCGGGTCTTCCTAAGGGAGTTCTTAATCTAGTTCTGCCAGAAAAAACAGGACCAGCGATTTCAAAGATGTTGCATGATCCACGCGTAAAGAACCTTTCATTTACTGGGTCAACTGAAGTTGGTCGCGTGCTGTTAAAAGAGGCTGCAGACAGGGTAATTCGCTGTTCAATGGAGCTGGGCGGAAATGCACAAGTGGTTGTTCATGATGACGCAGATCTTGCAGTAACAATTCCGCAATTACTTCTTGCCAAGATGCGCAACGGTGGTGCTGCCTGCACATCAGCAAACCGCATCTTTGTTCAGCGCGGCATTTCAGAGGCATTCATAGCCGAGATGACTAAGTCCATGAGCTCATTTGTGATGGGTCGCGGTACCGATGCCACAACAACTCTTGGGGCTTCAGTATCAATGAAGGAGCGCAATAAGATTGCACAAATCGTTGATGAATCTGTAGCTGCGGGTGCGAAGGTAAAAGTTGGTGGAGTAAAGCCTGAAGGTGATGGCGCTTTCTATCCAGCCACAGTGTTAATCGTTGATAAAGATAATCCCATTCTTCTTCATGAAATCTTTGGGCCAGTAGCCCCAATCATTATTTTTGATACAGATGAAGAGGGCATCAAGCTGGCTAATGACACCGAGTTTGGTCTTATTAGTTACGTCTTCTCTTCAAATCTCACACGCGCCTTGCGCACAGCAGAAGCGATGGAATCAGGAATGGTTGCCATTAATAAAGGTGTTATCTCAGATCCAGCAGCTCCCTTTGGTGGCGTGAAGCAATCAGGGTTGGGCCGTGAAGGTGGCTTTGATGGCATCCATGAGTTCTTGCAGACCAAGTACATCGGGGTAGAGATTTAAAAACTCTTAAAGAGTATGAAGCTTCTTAAGGCAACTAAATAGACAGATTGTGAAACTAGGCATCAATTTCAGCTCTAGCTTCACATTCAGCCAAAGTATCAGTTATCGCTGAAATTCTTTCTTCGAGATTTTGAGGAAGTTTTGTCCATCCGAGTCTTTGGAAATCTTTTCCGTCTGACTTTCGAGAGCTATATCCACAACCATTTTCATCAACTGAAATTTTGTAGATTCCACTTGGTAAGTCAAGTAGTTCTTCGCCTCCGGGTGATAATCGGAGTGCAAGCTCCTCATACCGTGAAGAATTCTTAGTTTTTAGATCCTGTACTAGAGAAAAGAAAGTACGTTCCCACTCAATGTCCTTATCGCTTAGGAATTCTTCTGGATTCTCACTCATAACAGAAGTCTAACTCAGGTCCCACATTTAAGTTCAATAGTTTTCTCTGACCACACGGGTGGCGCTATAAACACCTTTCCGTTGATAGTTGCGCGGGCAGAAGCAATTCCATAGTACTTAGTTTTGGCTGTGTTCTTGCAGTAAGCATAAGTAAATTGGTTTTTTACTATTAGTCCATTTGATTTTAGACCATCTGCTTTAGTACTTTTCTGAGCAACGAGATGTGGAGCTCCAAAACCGTTTTTGAAGATTTTTACGGTTAAAACAACGTTACTCTGCGGAACGTTGCATTTTGATAATGCATTTATTTTGACAGCTAAGCGGCCTTGTTGTTCCAGGATTGTGGTTGAAATATGTGCATCCTGGATTTCGATAAAACATTGTGTCTTGGGAGGTGTAACTATGCTCTCGGCAGCATAAAGTGCCGATGATGAAGTTAGGTAGAGCGCGAAAAGAAGTGAGCTAAGGAAAGAACCAGCAGGAATTGATTTGGTCATACCTGAGAATGGCAAAATCTCAAGAAATCTAAATCGGGTTATCCACAGATGATTTGGCGGAGGATGAGGGATTTATCCTCTTCAACCTGGGTAATTCTCCGTTTTTTAGGTAAACGGGTCATAAAGCGACAGGGTAGTGCGCAAACTCGAACCTGTAAACAGTCAATTTACTAGAGGGAAGGTGAAACTACGATGTGACCGCTGGCTTTGCCGGATGCAAAGTGCTCAACAGCTTGAGCGCTAAATTCCAATGGGAATTTTTTATCTATCACAGGATTAATCCGCTTCCTCGCCAAATCTTCAAGCAGTAAGGGCAGCTCATCTTTATCTTCAGATTGAATAAAAGACTTGATCGACTCCTTAATAAATAAGGAAAGTAAAGCTGTCGCAACAAGCCGACTAAGACCACTTGAGCCGTGATTTGCCGCAGCTCCAACGATTACTAATCTTCCACCTGATTTCAACAACTTTCGCAATTGTTTTATCGATAGGAAACTTGAAGCATCGATGATGCAATCAAAGGCACCAGTAATTGATTCTGATTCATAATCAATAACCTGATGAGCTCCCAAAGTTCTGACGTAGCTCTTCTTAGAACCCCGACATACACCGGTTACCTCTGCTCCAATGCCTATCGCTATCTGCACTGCAAATGAGCCAACGCAGCCAGAGGCACCGATGATTAAAACTTTTTGTCCATCACTAACTTGGCCGTGTTTTCGAACCGCTTGAAGCGCTGTGCCGGCTGATACTGGAATTGTCGATGCTTCATCAAAGCCCACACCTTTGGGCAAGAGGGCTACACGCTTTGCACGGGCAACTACTAGTTCTGCAAGTGCACCCGGCGCAGTTCCGCAGACTCGATCTCCGACCTTTAAGTCCTTTACTTCACTACCAATCTCAATCACTGTTCCGGCGAATGATTGGCCTGGACGCATACGTGGTTTACGAAACCCTGCTAATAATCTAATAAGCGAGATATCTGCTGTTATTAAATGTAGAACTGCGGCATAGATGCTGGCTGCCTCTACTTTTACTAAAATCTGTTCCGATTCAATCCTGGGCGTTGGTATTTCTGATAAAACTAAGGAGTCCAATCCGTACTTTCCTTGAGTTATTGCTCGCATTCGCATCTCCTCAACTTTTGGGGACTTACCCACGTTCTGGCGGAGGATGAGGGATTTGAACCCTCGATAGGTTGCCCTATACACGCTTTCCAAGCGTGCGCACTCGGCCGCTATGCGAATCCTC
>Ga0208486_1000160_pt1 | contig 20300 bp, 20 predicted proteins | sample LakMenEpi03Aug12_FD_150664 | JGI IMG/M metagenome (GOLD analysis project Ga0208486, IMG submission 150664) | Freshwater microbial communities from Lake Mendota, WI - 03AUG2012 deep hole epilimnion (SPAdes) | ecosystem: Environmental > Aquatic > Freshwater > Lentic | place: Lake Mendota, Madison...
TACACAATTGGCCAGCGGCGTGGTTTAGCTTTGACTGTGCCAGATCCAACTGGTGAGCCAAGGTATGTATTAAAGATTGAACCAAAAAGTAACACAGTGGTGGTTGGTAGCCATGACGCACTTGCTGTTTCAACTATCAGTGCAACCCCGCCTACCTGGTGTGGTGCGATTCCAGAGTTAAATAAAATATTACGAGGATTTGCTCAGGTTCGAGCACATGGGGCAGCACTTGCTTGTGATTATAAGTTTGATGGTACAAATTTGATTGCAAATTTAGATGAGCCAGTATTTGGATTAGCAACCGGTCAAGCATTAGTTATTTATGATAACGATCGTGTAGTTGGTTCTGGCACTATCTGCGAAACTATTTAACATGAGCGCTGAAATCCGCCACAAAATTCAAGAGCTGTGCGAGGAGATTGCCGATCATCAGTTTAAGTACTACGTATTAGATGCTCCATCTATCTCAGATGCAGCCTTTGATAAGTTATGGAAAGAGTTAGTTGAATTAGAGAAAAAGCATCCGCAATATCGCTTAGAGAGCTCACCTACTTTGCAGGTTGGCGGTGGTTTTTCCACCTCTTTTGCCCAGTTTGATCACATCGAGAAGATGATGAGCTTAGATAACGTCTTTGATGAATCAGAGTTAGCTACTTGGTTTGATCGAATTGAAAAGTCAGGGGTTAAAAACAGCTGGTTGTGTGAGGTAAAAGTTGATGGATTGGCTATTAATTTACTTTATGAAGATGGCAGATTAACTAGAGCATTAACCCGTGGAAATGGCACAACTGGTGAGGATGTAACTTTAAATATTAAAACAATTAAATCTGTACCAACAGAGCTTTCTGGAAAGAACTTACCAGCCACACTTGAGGTTCGAGGTGAGGTATTTTTCCCACTCCAATCATTTGATGAGTTAAATGATTCTTTGGAGGAGGCAGGCAAACCACGATTTGCTAATCCAAGAAATGCAGCGGCCGGCTCCTTAAGACAGAAAGATCCAAAAATTACCGCCTCTCGCCCCCTTGATGTTGTAGTTCATGGCATAGGCGCTGCAACTGGAGTTAGTTTTGAAAAACAATCAACTGCTTATGAGTTATTAAATGGTTGGGGATTGCCAACAAGTAAGAGATATAAAGTTGTTTCAACTCGTAATGAGGTTTTAGCTTTCATTAAGGATTATGAGAAAGATCGCCACAATGTTGAGCATGAGATAGATGGCGTGGTTATTAAGGTTAATGAGATATCTGCGCAAGATTTACTCGGATTTACCTCCCGGGCCCCAAAGTGGGCGATTGCTTATAAGTATCCGCCGGAGGAGGTAGTAACTAAGTTATTAGATATAAAGGTAAGTGTTGGCAGAACTGGGCGAGTAACACCCTTTGCATTTATGGAGCCGGTAAAGGTAGCTGGCTCAACAGTTACTAATGCAACTCTTCATAACGCACAAGAGATTGTCCGCAAAGGCATTTTAATTGGCGACACAGTATTGATTCGAAAAGCAGGGGATGTAATCCCAGAAGTTCTTGCACCAGTTCTTGAAAAACGAGATGGCAGTGAAAGAGCCTTTGTTATGCCAAGTAAGTGTCCAGATTGCGCAAGTAAATTGCGGGCAATGAGTGAAGGCGATGTTGATATTCGCTGTCCGAACTCTCAATCATGTCCTGCGCAAGTTGTGGAGCGGCTTTTCTATATCGGCTCTCGCTCTGCATTAGATATTGATGTCTTAGGTTATGAGGCAGCTGCTGCACTGCTGGCAGATAAGTTAGTAATTGATGAGGGTGACTTATTTGGATTAACTCTTAAGGATTTAGCAAGATCAGAGTTTTTTAAGAAGAAAGATGGCTCCTTAAGTGTTATTGCAGATCGATTTATAGCAGGCCTTGAGCTGGCAAAAACTAGGCCGCTTTGGCGAATATTAGTTGCGCTATCAATTAGACATGTTGGACCAACTAGCGCACAAGCACTTGCAAACAAATTTGGCTCAATTGCAAATATCCAAAAAGCAAGTGCGCAAGAGTTAGCAGATATCGATGGTGTTGGGCAGGTTATGGCAGAGGCCATTGTTGAGTGGTTTAGCATCGATTGGCATAAACAAATAGTAAAAAAGTGGGAGAAGGCGCAAGTTGCATTAGTTGATGCACCGAAAGAAAAAATCAAACAAACTCTTGCAGGGTTAACCCTTGTAGTCACCGGCTCATTAGTTGATTTCACCAGAGATGGCGCTGCTGAGGCGATCACATCTCGTGGTGGAAAGGCATCATCCTCAGTATCTTCAAAGACAGACTTTTTAGTTGCCGGAGATGCTGCTGGATCTAAGTTAGATAAAGCACAAGAGCTAGGAATTACCATCCTTGATGAGGCGGGATTTAAAAAATTACTAGAGAAGGGGATAAACTAACCACATGATTTTCCTTAGTGAAGAGTTACGAGAACTTCCAATGCCACCAGTTGCCTTCGGCCTGGTTACCTTTGGAATTCTTTCATTACTGCTTTATTTAACACTTCGTATCGACCGGGATTAATTATTGTCGCTGTAAGTAAAGAATTTGGGATTGTTGGCGGAACCTTTGATCCAATTCACCTTGGACACCTTCATCTGATCAAAGAGATCTCAAGTAGATTTGAAAAAGTACTAGTAATTCCATCTGGCACGCCATGGCTTAAGGAAAAGCCACCGGTGGCAACTGCTGAACAACGATTTCAAATGGCAGATCTAGCAGTTACCTCAATGGGGTTAAGTGAAAAAGTTGAGGTGCTACCAATTGAGGTGCGAAGAGCTGGCAATAGCTACGCGATTGATACAGTTCAAGAGTTAAAAAAGATTTATCCAAATACCAACTTCACAATGGTTTTAGGCTCTGATGCAGCTAGCAAGTTAGATAAGTGGCACAGATCAAAGGAGTTATTAGAGCAGGTGAAGGTTTTGGTTGTTAAAAGGCCAGGGGCTAAACCCTCTGATTATGATGAGATTTCAATAAAAGCTTTAGATATATCATCGACAATCGTTAGGCAATCAATCGCTAAACGAGAAAATGTCAGTGCATTATTACCAGCAAAGGTAGTTACCTACATCAGAGAGTATGGTTTATATGGCAGTCGGTAAGCGCACCATTGAGTTAACAAAAATCGCAGCTAATGCACTTGCAGATAAGTTAGGTAGTGAGATTGTGGCAATTGATCTATCTGAGCAATTGGTTTTAAACCAGGTTTTTTTACTGGTGACTGGAAATAATGAGCCACAGCTACAGGCATTATCTGATGAGGTGCAAAAGAAACTTGCTGAGGCAGGTGAAAAGCCCGCCCGAAAAGAGGGAAGCGGTGCTTGGATTTTGCTTGATTACACAGATTTGGTTGTGCATATACAAAGCACAGAGCTTCGCAATTACTACATGTTAGATCGACTTTGGAATGATTGCCCAAAGATTGATTTAGGTTTAGTGAAGGTAGATAGGTAATGAGTAACTCATCATCACCACTTCAAGTAGTTCTCTGGCGTCATGGCCAAACTGATTGGAATGTTGAAAATCGCTTTCAAGGCCACTCTGATATCCCACTTAACAAGGTTGGTGAGTACCAAGTTACTCAAGCTGCTGAAGTTTTAGCCGGACTAAATCCAAATCGAATTATCTCTAGTGATTTAATTCGTGCCCAATCTACTGCAGCAGCACTTGCTAAATTAACTAATTTAAAAGTTGAAATAAATCCTGGACTTAGAGAGACAAATGGTGGATTGTGGGAGGGCAAGACTGGAAGTGAGAATCGAGCATCTCATGGGGAGTTTTTTACCAGGTGGTATGAAGGTGGCGATGAACCAGCAGGAGTAACTGGTGAGCGGCGAAGTGATGTGGCAAAGCGAGCGGTCTCAGTAATTGAAAAAGAAACAGCAAATTTCACCGGCACAATAGTTTTTGTTACTCATGGCGGAACGGTAAGAAGTGTTTTAGGTTCAATACTTAAATTACCAATTGAGCAATGGGGTGTAATTGGCGGCTTATCAAATGCATGTTGGTCGGTATTGGAATTAACAAAACATCACACTGGATCTCGCTGGTATTTAGCAGAACACAATGCTGGCTCACTACCTGAGCCTGTCTTTGGAGATGATGCGGTTAATTAGATAAGGTTGGCCCTTACTTCAAATAGCGGGGCTGTGGCGCAGCTGGTAGCGCACTTGCATGGCATGCAAGGGGTCAGGGGTTCAAATCCCCTCAGCTCCACTTTATAAAAGGAAATTTAAGGAGCAGTGGTGCCAAAGGTATTAACGTTGCCAGATAAATGGAACGCATCTGACATGCCAGATTTAACTGGCAAGAGATTCTTAATAACTGGTGCCACCTCAGGTATTGGATTATCTGCTGCGACAGAACTTGCTCGTCGAAATGCCCATGTTGTAATTACTGCCCGTAATGCAGATAAAGCACGTGATGCAATCAAAAAAATTGGGCCTGGTTTAGTTGATTACATTCTTCTTGATTTAACCGATTTAGAGTCGGTCAAACGCGCCGCCGCTCGAGTTGATAGAGCATTTGATGTGGTTGTGCTTAATGCCGGTGTGATGGCAACACCATTTACAAAAACTGTTGATGGCTTTGAATTGCAGATGGGTACTAACCATCTTGGCCACTTTGCCTTTGCTGGTTTGATTAAGAATCAAATTAAAGACCGCTTAGTTGTAGTTTCATCCTTTGCCCACAAACTAGGCAACTTTGGCGATAACAGCATGGATGCAATTCGCAATATTTGCCTTGGAATTGGTAAGTATCAAAAGTGGCAGGTGTATGGTGCTAGTAAACTAGCTAATCTATTGTTTGTATCTGAGATTGAGCGGCTTCGAATTCAAAATAATTGGTCATTTATTCCAATTGCTGTTCACCCAGGTTATGCCGATACTAATTTGCAAGCAGTTGCCTCTCAAATGCGTGGGGCCAAAATTGAAGAACAAATTACGATGAAGATAAACAAGATCTTTGCTCAGCCATCATCCCAAGGAGCACTACCAACTCTTGCTGGCTGTGTTTATCCAGATTTGATTGGCGCTAGCTTTATCGGACCTAATGGGTTTTTAGAGATGCGTGGCACGCCAAAATTAACTCGCGCAAAAGCACTTGCCTATGATCAAACTTTGGCGAAAAACTTATGGCAGGTAAGCCAAGAGTTAACCAAGGTAAGTTGGGCATAAATATGCATGAGGCGTATGACTTTAAAGCGGTGCAGGATAAGTGGCTGCCAATTTGGGACAAATTAGCACCATTTAAATCTGGTAAAGATGATGATAAGCGTCCTAAAAAATATGTATTAGATATGTTCCCTTATCCATCTGGGGATCTGCACATGGGTCATGCTGAGGCTTACGCATTAGGTGATGTGATTGCCAGATATTGGTTGCAAAAAGGATTTAATGTTATGCATCCAATTGGTTGGGATGCATTTGGTTTACCGGCGGAAAATGCTGCGATAAAGCGCAATGCTGATCCAAGAGCTTGGACCTATGAAAATATTGATGTTCAAAAAGCTTCAATGCGCAGATACGCCTGCTCATTTGATTGGGATCGAGTACTTCACACATGTGATCCTGAGTATTACAAATGGAATCAATGGTTGTTTTTACAGATGTTTGAAAAGGGTTTGGCATACCGAAAAGATTCAGCTGTTAATTGGTGCCCAGATTGCCAAACTGTATTAGCAAATGAACAGGTTGTAGCCGGTCTTTGTGAAAGATGTGACAGCGCAGTAACAAAGAAGAAGTTAAATCAGTGGTATTTAAAGATTACCGATTACGCCGATCGCCTGCTCGATGATATGGATCAGCTAGAGGGTGCATGGCCAGAAAAAGTCTTGCAAATGCAACGCAATTGGATTGGTAGATCAACTGGTGCTCAAGTTGATTTTGCAGTTGATGGGTTAGAGCAAATCATCACTGTTTACACCACTCGGCCAGATACTTTGTATGGCGCAACATTTATGGTGGTGGCCGCTGACTCCGAGTTAGCTGCAAAGTTAGTTGCTGGCACCTCAGTGGAGGCAGAGTTTAAAAAGTATGTTGAAAGTGTCAAGGCGGCCTCTGATATTGATCGATTAGCAACAGATCGAGTAAAAAGTGGTGTCTTTTTAAATCGATATGCAATTAATCCAGTAAATGGAGAAAAGATTCCAATTTGGGCCTCTGATTATGTATTGGCTGATTATGGAACTGGTGCAATCATGGCAGTTCCAGCACATGATCAGCGAGATTTAGATTTTGCAAAAGCAATGAAACTGCCAGTAAGAGTTGTAATTGATACCGGCTTAGAAGATCCAAATACTTCAGGTATTGCTACCGATGGTGATGGCAAGGTTATTAACTCTGGATCTATCACTGGCTTAGCCAAAGATGAGGCAATAAGTAAAATTATTTCTGAGCTTGCAGATAAAAAGCTTGGAAAAGCAACCAAGAATTACCGCCTTCGTGATTGGTTGATTTCACGCCAGCGTTTTTGGGGAACACCAATTCCAATTATTCATTGCGATAGTTGTGGTTTAGTTCCAGTTCCACAATCACAACTACCAGTTGAGTTACCAGATGCTAAAGGTTTGGATTTAAAGCCAAAGGGAACATCTCCTTTGGGAGCAGCCTCAGATTGGGTAAATGTTGCATGCCCTAAGTGCAACGCCCCTGCCAAACGAGATGCTGACACCATGGATACCTTTGTTGACTCCTCTTGGTACTTCCTGCGTTACACATCAGTTAATAATCATGATGTGGCCTTTGATAAAAAATCAGTTGAGACTTGGCTACCAGTAGATCAGTATGTTGGTGGTGTAACCCATGCAATCTTGCACCTTTTATACTCCCGCTTTTTCACCAAGGTATTGCATGATCTTGGCCTTTTAAACTTCACCGAACCATTTACTCGCCTTTTAAATCAAGGAATGGTTTTAATGGATGGCTCAGCAATGAGTAAGAGTCGAGGAAATCTGGTTAAGTTATCTGATGAGTTAGATAAGCATGGCGTGGATGCGATTCGTGTATCGATGGTATTTGCCGCACCTCCTGAGGATGATATTGATTGGGCAGATGTATCACCTGCTGGTTCATTAAAGTTTTTAAATCGTGCTTGGCGAATTAGCCAGGATGTAAGTAGCAAAGCCGGGGTTGATTTTAAGAGTGGAAATATTGAACTAAGGAAGGTAACTCATAAATCACTGTCTGATATTGAGTTAGCGGTTGAATCCTTTAGATTTAACGTAGCAATTGCCAGAGTTATGGAGTTGGTAAATGCCACTAGAAAAGCAATTGATTCAGGTTGTGGTCCAACAGATCCTGCAGTTCGTGAAGCAGCGGAGGCTATTGCCATCTGCCTTTCACTAGTTGCCCCTTACACCGCTGAAGATATGTGGGAAAAGCTTGGACACAAACCTGCGATTGCAAATGCGGGATGGCCAGTAATTGATAAGTCATTACTAGGTGTTGATAATGTGATTGCAATATTGCAAGTAAATGGAAAGATCAAAGATCGTATTGAGGTCTCACCTAATATCTCAAAAGAGGAGCTAGAAAAATTAGGCAGAGAAAATGCTGAGATTAAGAGTGCGCTAGCTGGATTACAGGTAAGTAAGGTAATTACCGTAGCGCCTAAATTAGTAAATTTTGTAGTTTAAATTACACCTTTCTATCTACTAATAACCTTTTGGTATGGATAACCTTTACCTATGCAAAAATTAGTTTTAACCCTCCTGCTGGTACTTGTCATGCCAAATGCATATGCAGCAGATACTGGTGGATCAGCACCAGCACCAGCGCCAGCTGCAACCCCTACGCCAACTGCTAAGTATGAGGTAGTAACTCCGGCTGCAACTCCGATGCCATCTGCACCGACAAAGAATTTAACCACCGATTTAACCGCGATACGAAGTTTAATTGCTAGCAAAAATTTCTCATCAGCTCTTGCATCATTAAAGATTGCCGATAGAAATTACCCAAATAATGCTGATATCAATAACCTGCTGGGTTATAGCGCTAGAAATTTAAAGCAAAATAAGGCTGCCGCCACCTACTACACAAAAGCGTTGCGGATAAATCCAAATCACCTAGGCGCTCTTGAATACCAGGGTGAGTTGTTTATGGTGACAAAGAAGATAAGTGCAGCAAAAAGTAATTTAGCTAAATTAAAGCGTTTATGCGGGGTTAACTGCGAAGAGTATTTAGATCTTAAAAAGGCAATAGGTAATAAGTAACCTTGCTATCTCTGCTTAGAGCAAGCCACATAGGACCAACGGCTGCAGTAACTTTTATTTCATTTTTGCTGGCTACCTCATTATGGTGGGAAGGACCGGCATTTGTTATTGCCTTTGGCATCTTCCTAGGCCAACTTCTTGTTGGCTGGAGTAATGATTTAAATGATTATCCAGATGATTTAAAACATAACCGGACCGTAAAACCTTTAGTAAGTGGTGAGATAACAAGTAAACAGTTACTACGTGCCATCAAAATCTGCGCACCCTTCGCACTTATCTTTAATCTATTTGGCCCACTTGGTATTAAAGGTGGCTTACTTTATTTATTTGGGGTAGGGATGGGCGTTGCTTACAACTTCTACTTTAAATCCACACTCTTTTCACCCCTGCCATACGCACTTGCCTTTGCAGCCTTAGTTTCATCCATAGTTATTTCAACTGATCGAACCCCACCAATTTGGTTAATCACCTGCGGGGCACTTCTAGGAGTGGCAGCACACTTTGCAAATGTGCTTAAGGATATAGATCAAGATCTTGAATCTAAGATCAAGGGATTGCCGCAGAGATTGGGCAAAAAAGTAAGCCGAATAATCTGTGCCAGCTTATTAATTGGCACAACATTGATCCTGCACTCACTTGTTGGCAATACGCCATTATTAGTAATCGGGCTAATAGCAGCAGCTATTACTAGCATCGCACCAAACTCAGTAATCTTTAAGTCTTTGATTATTACCGTAATTATTGATCTAATCTTGTTGTTAAATGCAGTTGATTCTGAACTTGGTAGCTTAGTTATTTAAATACTTGCCTTATTAAGGTATTACTAAGAGTATTGCCGTATGAGACGGATAGTAGTAATCACACTTCTACTCACACTCCTTTCACCCTCCAACACCCAAGCTGCTCCAATAGATGCACTTGCTGCACTAAATAATTTAGAGGTAAAGGGAAGAGCGGCTAAGACTGGGTATGCCAGATCCCAATTTCCACACTGGTCAGATCCAGATCGAAATGGTTGTGATGCTAGAAATGACACCTTAAAACGAGATCTTACAAATATTACTTACAAGGTAGGAACTAGAGATTGCAAGGTGATTGCTGGGCAACTACTAGATCCATTTAGTGGCAAGGTAATTACCTTCTCTACCACCAAGGTGGTAATTGATATTGATCATGTGGTGGCGCTATCTAATGCTTGGCAAACCGGGGCTGCCTACTTTGATAAAAATAAGCGCAGCCAAATTGCTAATGATCCTCTTAATTTATTGGCGGTTGACTCAAAATTAAATCGTCAAAAAGGTGATGGGGATGCTGCCACCTGGCTGCCACCATATAAAGCATTTCGCTGTGAGTATGTTGCTAGGCAGGTTGCAGTCAAAGCAAAGTATGGCTTATGGGTGACAAAGCCAGAGAAGGTGGCAATAGATAAAATTTTATCAACCTGTGTTGGCCAAAAACTGCCGGCTTAATCTTTATCGGTAGAGTAAGAGCATGTGTGGAAGGTATGCGTTAAATATCTCAGGAGATGATTTAGCACTTGAGTTTGCAGCTGGAAATGCTAATGCAGCGTTCACTCCAAGTAATTGGAATATCTCACCCACCACACCAATTCCATTTATTGCATCCGATAATCTGGCAGGAGATAGCCGAACAATTCAAATGGGTCGGTGGGGATTAATTCCATCCTGGGCAAAGGATGCCAGCAGACAAGCAAATGCAATTAATGCCAGAGTGGAATCAATTGCCGAAAAGCCAACCTTTAAGAGCGCCTTTAAATCAAGAAGATGTTTAATACCGGCAACTGGATATTATGAGTGGGCAACAGAGCTTGGCCAATACAAACCAAAGCAGCCTTTTTATATCTCAAATAAAGATAAGAGCTCAATTGCCATCGCTGGTATTTATGAAGAGTGGATTAATCCCCAAACATCCTCACCAATTACCACCGCTGCCATTATTACCAGAGAGGTAGTTGGAATATTAAAACCAATTCATCACCGAATGCCGGTGATCTTGCCAAAGAGTTTATGGAGCACCTGGCTTAGTAATAAATCTTTATCACCAGATGAGATAAGTGATTACTTAAAGATGATTGATATAAAGCAGGCAGATGCCGGCTTAACCTTTTGGCCAGTATCTGATGAGGTTAATAATGCAAGAAATACTGGGCAGGCGTTGGCAGCACAAATAGAGCTACCGCCCTCTGGCACACTTTTTTAAAACCCATCACTTCTAGTTGCCAACTTGCCACTGTCAGTGGGGTTTAGTATCTTATCGAACAAATGTTCGAACGCAAATCAAGTGATGATTTAAGCCAAAACCAGTTGGCCAAGATCTGCCTGACTACTCAAAGTGGTGATCCGGTTGAGTTTATTTACCAAGGGGTGCGCTTTCATATCAGTGAGGTATTAACCACCTGGCTGCAAAGTAATCCTTGGTGGCAAAAAATTAACTCAGATCAGATTAATGAAGAGGTAAGTAGGTATTGGCAGGTAGAGGCAGCTCCCATTGGCGCACTCACCACCTTTGAGATTGAGTTTAATCAAAGTGATAACTCTTGGCAGATTAGGCCAAGCTCTAGAGGCAAATAAAAATGGTTACACCATTTACCCATCTATCTGTCTGCTCTAACTACTCCTTTAAGTATGGGGTTAACCACCCAGAGGATTTAGTAGCTAAAGCTGCCCAATTAAATATGAGCGCCTTAGCATTAACCGATATCGACAATTTAGCTGGCGCAGTTAGATTTGCCCAAAGTTGTGAGAGCTATGGGATTAACCCAATTCTTGGCATCAATATTGGCTTTATCCAAAAGCAATCTCGTATTACCTTACTTGCCAAAGCTGGCAAATTATCATCTTTATATAGATTAGTAACTGCGGTAAATACCAACACTACCGACGGGGTGTTAACTGTTGAGTTATTAGAAAGATTTAATCAATACTCATCTGATCTAATCGCACTCTTTGGCATAAACTCTGGGTTAATTACCAATCTAATTGGCAGAAAAGAAGGAGCAGCTTTAAGTATCTATCAGTTAGCAAAGGCTGGCTTTGATCAGGTAGTAATTGAGTGCACTAGCCACCTGGAGCGGGCAGGAAATTTAAGATCAACTGCAAATGCGGCAAAATCCCTAACCTTTGCTAATAAATATCAAATACCTGCAGTAATTACCAATTCAGTTAGATTTTTAGATCGTTCAGATGGACCGGTGGCAGATCTACTAGATGCTAGTCGCAAATTATCTCTAATAAGTGATGCCACTACTGAGCGAAGCAATGGTGAGGCTTACCTAAAAGATAGCCAGGATATGAGTTACCTAGCAGATCAGATATCAAGACAAGCTGGGCTCTTTGATGGGTATCAATTAATAAAAACCACCCAAGATATTGCCCAAATCTGCCAATTAAAGCCAAGAGGTGAGATTGGCCTTGGCGGTGTTCATCTGCCTGAGCCAAAGTTATTTAATGCAAGTAACCAGGTGCAGTTATTGGCACAACTTGAGCAAAAGGCGGCCGCAAATATTGATTACTACTACCCAGCTGATTTAAAGAAGGTTGCAGCTAGCAGGTTAGAGCAGGAGATAAACACAATTGGTCAATTAGGTTTTACCTCCTACTTTCTCACCGTAGCTGGCATTGTTGATTCAGCAAGATCACTTGGCATAAGAGTTGCCGCCCGGGGAAGTGCGGCGGGATCGCTAACTTGTCATCTACTTGGTATCTCTGAGGTTGATCCAATTAGTAATGGTTTGCTGATGGAGCGGTTTTGCTCGTTAGAGCGAAATGAGTTACCAGATATTGATATTGATGTTGAGTCAGATCGAAGGTATGAGATCTATGACCTAATCTTTAAAAGGTATGGTGATAGCAATTGGGCAAAGGTGGGCAATCAAGGGCGGTGTGCCACAGTTTCAATGGTGGAGCGATACCGCGCTCGCCATGCAATTAGAGATGCTGGAAATGCATTAGGGGCAGATCGAACCCAGATTGATCTACTAGCAAAATCTATGCCACATATCAGCGCTAGAAATATTGGCAATGCAATCAAGCAATTACCTGAGTTAAAAAGATTAGATCTTTCCTCCCCATTGATTAAAGCCACAATTAACTTAGCAATGCGGCTAGATAAGCTGCCCCGTCATCTATCGATGCACCCATGTGCGGTGGTGATCTCCGATGATCGATTACTAGATTTTTCACCCATCTTAATTAACCAAAGTAATTACCCAATGCTCTCCTTTGATAAGGATGATGTGGAGGGGCTTGGCTTTTTAAAGTTAGATGTATTGGGGGTGCGAATGCAATCTGCAATTGCCTACACCTTAAATGAGATTAAAGAGGTTGAAGATGAAAGCTTAGATATCAACAAGATTGCCTTAGATGACAAGTTAACCTTTGATCTAATTAAATCCACTAGAACTCTAGGTTTATTTCAGGTGGAAAGCCCAGGACAGCGGGAGTTAGTTGGCAAATTAGTTCCTAATCAATTTAATGATTTAGTAATTGGTATCTCACTCTTTCGGCCAGGTCCAATTAAATCTGAGATGATCACACCCTTTTTAAATGCTAGATCTGGTGTGATAGAGGCAAATCTAATTCATGATGATTTAGCACCAATTCTTGCGCAAACTAAAGGAGTAGTGGTCTTTCATGAGCAGGTAATTGAAATAATTGCCAAGTTAACCGGTTCAACCTTTGGCGCAGCCGATCAGATGCGCAGAAATTTAGGCAGCAAGGAGGGAATGGCCGAGGTTTGTGATTGGTTTTATCAGCGAGCAGCAAAGTGTGGTTACTCAAAATCAGTTGTTGATTACACCTGGCAGATCTTGCGAGATTTTGCCTCCTTTGGTTTTTGTAAAGCACATGCATCTGCCTTTGCCATGACTACCTATCAATCAGCGTATTTAAAGACCCATCACACCGCAGCTTTTTTAGCGGCAGTTTTAACTCATGAACCTGGGATGTATCCAAAGCGATTAATAATTGATGAGGCTAGGCAGTGGGGAATAAAGATCTTGCCAGTTGATATTAATAAATCAGATGCCAGTTATCGGGTTGAGAAAGTAGCAGCAGGTGAAAAAGAGAGCTACCTATACACCGCACCAGATACTAAAAGCACAGGCGAGAAATTAACTCTGCCAGATGCTTCAGGTTATGGAATTAGAGTATCTCTGGCAGATATTGCCGGCATATCTACTAGCGAGATTAAATCAATAATTGCTAACCGCCCTTATACCGATCTAGCTGATTTCACCTATCGCTCCGGGGCTTTTTGGCCAACTACCCAGGTGTTAGTTGAGATTGGCGCCTTTGATCTACTTCATGGAATTGGTAAGGAGAGTAAGTTAAATAGACGAGATCTTTATATTCATCTGCAGGAGTTAAAACAATTAAACTCTGGCAAAGCAGCTGCTGGTCAATTATCCCTTGCCTTATCTCCGGGTGAGATTGATAGCTTAGGTTTACCTGATATTACAAAAAGTGAGCAAATTAGTAGTGAGTTACAAAATCTAGGTTTAGATATTACCGAGCACCTACTTAAACAGTACGCCCCATTTTTAGATGCCCTGAAGGTTTGTAAATCAAGTGATCTAATAAGGGTGAGATCTAATCAAGAGGTATTAGTTGTTGGGGTAAAGGTGGCGCTGCAATCACCACCAATTAGAAGTGGCAAACGAGTTTTATTTCTAACCATAGATGATGGCTTTGGCTGTAGTGATCTAACCTTTTTTGAAGATACCCAACAAAGTTATGCCCATATTATTAAGGCAAATAACCTAATCCTGGCAAAAGGTGTAGTTAGAAGAACTGGGGCCAGGGGAGTATCAATTAGAGCATTTGCAGCTTGGCCACTTGAGCAGCTGTATGAAAAATGGGTATCAGATCAGATTCTTAATCGGCAAGGTAGTTTGATAATTCAGAGTGTTCCTTAGTTGTAAGAATGAATAGATAGTTGGGTAATTCACTAGAAATTTGCTCAAATTGCAGCGGTTGACCCATTGGTATCAACCACATTGGCGTTAAAATTGTCCTATCCCAGATCAAGTAGATACTGGATAACAGATGGAGTAGTAAATGAATGAGAAGGATCTAATCTCGCTTTGGAATGAGAAGCGCTCACAGATAATCGCTGCTCAAATGCAGCCAGTACTAGTACTTATCGCTGCCTTTGTTTTATCAACTCTTGGTTACTTTGATAAGGCAACAGATAGCGCTAAGTATTTTGCACTAGCGGTAATTGCTATCACTGGAATTTTAACAACTGTCAATCAATACGCTGCAATCCGTGAGGGTGAAGCAGTTTGCGATGAGTTAGCCAAGGTTGCAAAGGCTGGCGCATTAGCTAAAAAGATAGCTGGCTCAAAGAGCTATGTATCTGCAACAACTGTTCTAATCATCGTTGCCGATATTGCAGTCTTTGTATTTGCCTACATGGCAATCTTTGGGATGTAATTGAAGGATCTATTTATTTGGCTAGCACCCTTAGGGTTGACCCTAGGGGTGTTTGTCTATTTGTATGAGCGGCCTAAAAAACCAAAAGGTAAGAGCACAGGCCGTGGTGGAGATTTCGCCGAGTAGTATTTTGTTAGTTACAACTTAAGCTCCTAAATGAACAAATTAATTGTTATCTATGATGGTCAATGTGATCTATGCAAGAGATCTCTATCTTGGGTGCAAAAACGATTAACAGTTGAGGCGATCACCTACCAAGATGGGGATTTAGCAAAGTTTGGCTTAACCAGTGCTGAATGTGCCAAATCGGTGTATGTAATTGATGGTCAAAGACAGTACAAAGGCGCTGATGCAGTCGCACTCCTTCTTAAAAAGCGTGGAAATAAAGTTTTAGCAATGCTAGTAACAGCCTCTGGACCATTGGGCAGGTGGGGTTACCTTTGGGTAGCAAACCACCGCTCCTCATTATTAGTGCGCACACTTACTCGATTGATTAGGGTTTAACCTTTTATCTAAGCGTGGCATCCTCAATGATCTAACGCTTTGGATCTATATTTAAGCATGGCTAATAACCCAGATAAAAAATATGTTGAAACATCAATAATTCCAATTAAGTATGTTGATTTTGTTGAGGATATCTTTCATGCAATCCTGGCGCTTTCACTATTTATAATCGGTATTGGTGCATTTTTCTACTCAATTAAGAGATTAATTGAAACTGCACCCTTCTTCCCAAATGGCATGATTCAAGGTGTTAATGACATTTTATTTATCGTAATTATCTTAGAGATCCTACGCACTGTGATCTCACGCTTTACCGATGGTGTTTATCAATTAGATAAGTTCTTAATTATTGGCGTAATTGCAGCGGTTCGTCATATTTTAACTGTTGGCGCCTCATTGACCTTAACCGCTGAAAAATCAGATGAGGCATTTAGAAGAGCCTTATATGAATTAGGCCTAAATGCCCTAGTCGTTATCGCCTTAGTCTTTGCAATCTTTTTATCAAAGTCTGCCCACCGCAATAAAAGCTAATTTAACTTAGCGTAGTTATAACTTAAATAAGCTGCGGTAATTACCCAAAGTTGGTAGGGGATGGTTGCTAGAAATACTCCCAATGATGCTTGATAGATAAAAAATAGCATTGGCAGGGTCAAAATCGCTACCAAGGCAAGTGCGATAGAGGCGGCAAATAGGTTGTGTGGCCGATAAAACTGATACGCCCAGGTGAGAGCAAATACTACTGAGAGTGCAAAGATTGATAGATAAACAATCGCCCTAGTAGTTGATAATTGATTTGAAACGGTAACAGCAGCAATACCTAAAACTACAAAGTTATATGGCCAGATCAAACCAAAGATAAAATCAGGTGGCTGCCAAGGTGGTTGGTTAAGTGAGCGATACCAATTATCACCTGTGTTAACCCAAAGACCTGAGCCAATTGCATATACAAATACAGTTGCCACGCCAATTACTGAAAGTAGTGATTTCACAATGATTAGATTAGCCCCTTATCTAATCCAGCAAGTACTGCCTGGGCCCGCTTTTTAACCTCTGGCATATCCTTTAATCTTTTAACTCCAAATAATTGCTGGGCCATTCGATGATTTCCTACAAACTGCTCATGATTTCTATCTAGAAAATCCCAGTACAAGGTGGTGAAGGGACAGGCGGTATCGCCAGTTCTTAGCTTTGGATCATAAACACACCCTTTGCAGTAATTACTCATCTTTGAAATATAAGCACCCCCTGCTGCATATGGCTTAGTCATCATCACCCCATTATCAGCGTGGACTCCCATGCCAATTACATTTGGCACCATTACCCAATCGGTGGCATCAATAAAAACCCTGCGCATCCAAGATAAAAACTCTTGTGGGTTTGTGCCGGTAATTAGCGCTAAATTACTAAGCAACATAAGACGGGGAATATGGTGAACCCACCCTCTTGCTTGGATATCTTCTAGATTACTTTTAATGCAATTCATCTTTGTCTTATCTGCATCCTCAAAAAGCGGAAGTAATTTTCGCTTTGCATTTAGGTTATTTAACTCTTTGTAATCTTTGCCCAAATGCCAATACATCCCATTTACATACTCACGCCAGCCAATAATCTGGCGGATAAACCCTTCAGCAGAGGCGATCGGGATATCCCCTTTTTCAAATCTTTTAACTGCAGCATCAATCACCTCAGCGGGGTGAAGCAGCCCATTATTTAAATATGGACTTAGGAGTGAGTGGTGAAGTGACCAGTTATCTACCGTCATCGCATCCTCATATGGACCAAAGAGTGCGAAGTGATTATCTAAGAAGTTTTTTAATACCCGCTTTGCCCCATCCCTTGAGGTAGCAAAATCAGTTACTGGTTTTATCCCTAACTCAGATGCAATCCTGGTATCAATCTCATCTGCTTTGTGTTGTAGGTAAGGTGGGAATTTATAACCCTTAGGAAGTGGTGAGCGGTTTTCCTTATCAAAATTCCACGCACCCCCAACTGGCTTACCCTTTTCAACCAAGATATTTAACCTAATCCGCTGCGCGCGATAAAAAGACTCCATTAAGTAACTTTTTTGGGAGTTTGCCCAATCTGAGAATATCTTGGCAGGGGTTAAGAAGAAATCATTCTCAACAAAGGTAACTCCAAAATCGGAAAGTGATTGTTTTAATCTAAATGAGGTAGGGGTGGCAGCGATGATTGGCAGATTTGGATACTTTTTTAAAACCTCTTTTAAGCCATCAACTGTGGTGGCGCTTTTTTGGTAGACAACGGTGTAACCATCATCTTGTAATGATTTAACAAAGTGGGCAGCGCTAGATAGCAAAAAGTAGAGCCGCACCTTGCTACCAAACTCAGTTGCGAGCATCCGCTGACTTTCAACCAGGACAATTAGATCATCATTCGGTTTAGCTTTCTTTAACGCGCCATACCCAGCATTTAATTGATCATGGCTGACATAGATGATTCGCTTCACTTGCCACCACATCTTTTTGAGCAGTACTTAACATTCTCCCAATTTTTAGCCCACTTTTTTCGCCACTCAAACTCTAATTTGCAGGTAACACAAACCTTTGGCTTAAAGCCATTTTTAATCTTTGCCTGCATGGGGTCAATGTTATGCGCAAACACTCAGTAATTTCTGACCTTGATGTGGTTAAATCTGTGGATGCGGATCTCGAGTTTAGTAGCAGCTTTTTTACTTGCCTCAATCACACCAGCGCTAGCCCATCAACCAGTTGCCATTACCGATGCTCACACCTCAGCAAAGGCTGGTCCAATAATGGTAGATGGCACAGTCTCCTTTGCGATGCGAGTTAACTTCACCAAAGCAAATCAAGAACGTGGTTTTCGCATCTCCTTAGAGGAGGATGAGTTATTAAATTTTGAGTATTTGATTATTGATCGCACTCCAGAGAATAGATTAGCCACCAGTAAATTACCGGTGGTAACAATTACCGCACCAGATGGCACAAAGCAGGTTATTAAGTTAAATGAACGAAGTAAGTTTTATGAGCCATATGGCAGAACCAATTACCTCTTCTTATCTAGGTTTTCTCAAACTGCTAAAGCAGGAATATATGAGTTCTCAATTAAATCAAAGGGCAGGGCTGGAATTACCGTATCTACCGGCAGTAAAGAGGTAAGGGGTGAGATTTATCAACCAAAGCAATGCCCAGTAGTTGAGCCAACATCTCCAGTCGTAATTACTAATGCGCAAGCAGCTACTTTGGTTGGTATGAAAAAGCAGAGTGCGATTTCTTGCGTTCAATCACTTAATGGCATTACTCGAATCGCTCAAGAGGATGGGGAGTCCTTTCCACTTACGAGAGATTATCGAACTGAGCGAGTGGATCTATATATTTCAAAAGGAGTAATTACTAAAGTTTCAGTAGGTTAGAGCTTATTTGGCCAGGTATCACTTAACTTATAACCAAGTGGGTATGGATCTGTTGGATCCAAAGTGTGTTGATGATGCCCAGTAATCCAAGCTTGCCCTGCCACTGATGGGATGATCGCTTTTTTATCGCCAATCGTTATCTCCTCTTCAATCTTGCACTCAAATTGAGAATCAATAATTGATCGACCAATCATCATTTCACCAACCTTTAACACCCCCTGGTGGTGAAGAAGTGCTAACCGTGCTGAGCAACCAGTTCCAGTAGGTGAGCGATCAATCTTTCCTGGTTGGATTGCCACCGCATTTTTACTTATCGCCACACCGTTTTCATAAAAGATAGGAAGTGCTATTTGGGTAAAAGAGAAGTGACGCCAATCAGGATTTGTTGGATGCTCAAACTGTAATTGCTCATTTGCAGCAGCTGTGATCTTCATTCCCACCTTGGCTAAATCTGCCGCCTCATCTGCCTTTATCTCAAAACCTAATTTAACTGCATCGGTAATAACAAAGCTATCTCCACCAAATGCGGTGTCAACTTCAATACTGCCTAAACCATCTACTTCAAGACGGGCATTTAATTGCCCAGCAAAGGATGCAATGTTTTTTACAACTACCTTAGTTACCTTCCCAGCTTTGCAGTGGGCAGTTACATAAACCAGACCACCTGGTGCCTGCATTACTAAGTTAGTAATTGGCTCAACCATCTTTACGATGCCCCGCTCTAATACAACAGTTGCAACACAGATTGAGTTTGATCCAGACATTGGGGGAGTGTCCTCTGGCTCCATGATGATAAATGCAACCGCAGCAGCGGGATCTGTTGGTGGCACAAGTAGATTTACATGGCGAAAAACTCCACCACGAGGTTCATTTAAAATAAATTTTCTAAGTGATTGATCATTTGCAATAAATCTAGATTGCTCCCAGATGGTTTTACCTGGGATCGCATCAACGCCACCAATGATTACATCCCCAACCTCACCTTCGGCGTGGGCTGAGATCACCTCAATCATTTTCCTATCCTAACCACTAACACCACCTATCACTTCAACTACTGGCATATGATCTGACCTAAGGCTTTGCTAATAAGGGTGGTATTTAATGAAGTTTATTGTGGTTGGTTCAACTGGGTTAATTGGTTCATATGTGGCAAAGACTTTAAGTAAATATGGCACCGTGGTTGGAGTATCTAGAACTACTGATATCAAAGTTGATGTTAAAGATCCCGCCTCCATTAAGGCGATGTATGAAAAGGTGGGAAAGGTTGACGCGGTAGCCTCTTGTATTGGCAAGGTTGTTTATAAACCAATAACTGAGATCTCATATGATGATTATTTAATTAGTTTTAAAGATAAGGCACTTGGTCAGGTTGAATTAGTTCGAGCAGGTATTGATTACTTAACTGATGGCGGCTCATTTACCTTAATGACTGGGGTATTGGCCAGGGATCCAATTCCAACCTCATCTGCTGCTGCCTTAGCAAATGGCGCAGTTGAATCCTTTACCTTAGCTGCAGCAATTGATCTACCAAGGGGATTGCGAATTAATACTGTTAGTCCAAATGTATTAATTGAGGCTACAAGTTATCATGCAAAGTTTGCCGGTTACCACCAGGTGAGCGCGCAATCTGTGGCAGATGCCTACGTTAAATCAATCTTAGGAAAGCAGACAGGTCAGATCTATAAATTAGATTGATTTTTGCGCCAAATTAGCTTTGACCATATCGCACAGTA
>Ga0208486_1000166_pt1 | contig 19768 bp, 20 predicted proteins | sample LakMenEpi03Aug12_FD_150664 | JGI IMG/M metagenome (GOLD analysis project Ga0208486, IMG submission 150664) | Freshwater microbial communities from Lake Mendota, WI - 03AUG2012 deep hole epilimnion (SPAdes) | ecosystem: Environmental > Aquatic > Freshwater > Lentic | place: Lake Mendota, Madison...
TGATGAAGTAGCAATATCACAAGGTATTTATAATGCCTTTACTACTTTGAATCTTCGCTATTCACAGATGGCACCAGTCACAACCTGGGAAGAGAAAAACACTGGCAATAACCTGCCCGCTCAGATTGAAATCTATGCCGACAGTGAGCATGCCGATGAATACAACTTCTTATTTATCGCCAAAGGCGGCGGAAGTGCTAATAAGTCTTTCCTCTATCAAGAGACTAAAGCGATTCTGAACCCCAAGTCCTTCATGGCCTGGCTAGATGAAAAGCTGCGCTCTATTGGAACGGCAGCTTGTCCGCCCTATCACTTAGCAATTGTCATCGGTGGAACCAGCGCCGAGCACACCGTTAAAACAGCCAAGTTAGCCAGCACTAAATATCTAGATTCACTTCCAACTAAAGGTGATGCCGCAACAGGCCATGGTTTCCGCGATCTGGAGTTAGAGAAGCAAGTACTTGAGCTCACTAGAACCCTAGGAATCGGCGCTCAATTTGGTGGCAAGTATTTCTGCCACGATGTTCGAGTTGTGAGATTGCCACGACATGGTGCATCTCTGCCGATTGCTATTGCAGTTTCTTGTTCTGCTGATCGACAGGCCAAAGCCAAGATCACTAAAGAGGGCATATTCCTTGAGCAATTAGAACAAGATCCAGCCCACTTCTTGCCTGAAACCACTGATGAGCATTTAAATGATGATGTCGTGGCCATTGATTTAAATCAATCCATGGAAGCCATCCGGGCCCAGCTTTCCAAGCACCCAGTTAAGACTCGACTTTCCTTGACTGGCACATTGGTCGTTGCTCGCGATTTAGCACATGCAAAAATTAAAGAGGCGATGGATGCCGGTGCACCCATGCCTGAGTATTTAAAGAAATATGCGGTTTATTACGCAGGTCCGGCAAAGACTCCTGCCGGATATGCCTCAGGTTCTTTTGGTCCAACAACTGCAGGTCGTATGGATTCCTACGTCGAGTATTTCCAATCCAAGGGTGGCTCGCATGTGATGCTGGCAAAAGGAAATAGATCAAAGGCAGTAACCGATGCCTGCAAAACACATGGTGGTTTCTACTTAGGTTCAATCGGTGGCCCAGCGGCCCGACTGGCACAGGACTGTATTAAGAAAGTAGAAGTTCTAGATTATGAAGAGCTAGGAATGGAAGCTGTCTTCAAAATTGATGTTGTTGATTTCCCAGCATTTATTGTTGTGGACGATAAAGGAAATGATTTCTTTGCCGAAACCTCAAAGCCACTAACTATTGGAACTAAGCCTTAGTAGTAGTTCCTAGATTTAAAGAATGACCAGGCCTTGCATGGAGTGTCATAGCGCATGGTGATGTAGCGAATTCCCCAGCGAATCTGTGTGACTGGGTTTGTGCGCCAGTCCGTTCCAACCACACTCATCTTCTCAGCTGGCAGAGCTTGGGCAATGCCGTGAGCTCCTGAGCGATAGTTGTGAGCTTTGTAGTTCCAGTGGCTCTCTCTAGTCCAGAGCGAGTCCAAACATGCGAACTGAGATTCACCGAATCCATACTCCTCGGTCAAAATAATCTCGGCTACTTCTTTAGCACCTTCGGGGGTGCGAGCCATTTCAACTGAAGCGCTAATCGATGAGACCAGAGCTAAATCTGAAGAGAACACAGCGCCCACTGAAGTCGAAGCCAAACTGATGGAGCCGTATAAAGCTGCTGCGCTATCGAGGGGATTGGCGGCAGAGGCTAGGGCCGTTGCATCGCCTTGAAGCTCAACAGTTGAGTTCATAGGAAACTCAAGACCATAGGCGCTAGGTAGGGCTGAGGATAAAAAGAGCATGGAGGCAACGATGCTCCAGATCGCAACACTCTTGCGCTTGATCGTCATAGCTCTACTCCTTTTCTCTCACCCGCATCCCACATCCGCAAGCCATCAGCCTCAAAATGAGGCTTCATAGCTAACGGGGAATGGCTTTAGAGTGGTGCCTGGCACTGACATCGGCAAATCTAAGTGGGCTTGAGTCGCGAATTCACAGAGAAGGCAAAGCTGTGGATGGGGTAAAACCGCAGGTCACGAAGGCGAATGTCCGAATTGCCCTAAATGTGACTGTGACTTTCTTTTAGCCCGGTAATGGACCTTCCAGCATCTCGGTCACAAGGGCTGCAATCGGCGAGCGCTCGCTTCGAGTTAAGGTCACGTGGGCAAAGAGTGGATGGCCCTTCAAGGTTTCAACAACTGCCACCACACCATCATGGCGACCGACTCGAAGGTTGTCCCTCTGGCCAATGTCATGGGTCAAGACCACTCTGGAGGCGGTGCCAATTCTAGAGAGCACGGTCAAGAGCACGCCTCGCTCCAAGGACTGAGCTTCATCGACGATCACAAAGGAGTCATGAAGTGAACGACCACGGATATGGGTCAGAGGCAAGACCTCAATCAAACCCCGGTCCACGATCTCATCGATAACTGGCTGGCTAACAAGTGCGCCTAATGTGTCAAAGACTGCCTGGGCCCATGGCGACATCTTCTCGCCTTCACTACCTGGCAAGTATCCAAGTTCCTGACCGCCCACTGGATAGAGGGGACGGAAGATAACTACCTTTTTATGGATGCGCTTTTCCATTACAGCTTCAAGACCTGCACACAGAGCTAAGGCCGACTTACCAGTTCCTGCCCGTCCGCCCATAGAAACAATTCCGATGGAGTCATCGAGAAGAAGATCTAAGGCAATGCGTTGTTCTGCGCTTCGCCCATGCAAACCAAAAGCTGAACGATCTCCTCTAATTAACTGCAACTGTTTATCGGCCGTGACTCGGGCCAGTGCGCTGCCACGATCTGAGTGCAAAACAAGTCCGGTGTGAATGGGAAGGCTGTGGGCCGCTTCATGATCTGCTCGATCTGAGGAGTACAAATCATCGATAACCGATGAGCCAACGGTCAGCTCTTCAATTCCAGTCCAGCCGCTGTTCGCTACAAGCTCTGCTAAATACTCTTGGGCCTCAACGCCCACCGATGATGCTTTAACGCGAAGTGGTAAATCTTTAGAAACTAGAACAACGTTCTTGCCATCTGACATTAAGTTCTTAGCAATGGCCAAGATGCGAGTGTCATTAGTGCCATCTCGCAAAAAGCCATGGGGCAAGGTGGAAAGGTCGGTGTGGTTGAGTTCCACAGAAAGGGTTCCACCCTCAGGTGTCACAGTCAGGGGTTGATCAAGTCGACCATGGGTAATGCGCAGATCATCTAAAGCACGTAGGGCTGCGCGGGCAAAGTATCCGAGTTCTGGGTGATCGCGCTTAGTCTCAAGTTCGCCAATAACAGCGATTGGAATGATTACTTCATGCTCAGCAAATCTGTGCAGGGCGCCAGGATCAGCTAATAAAACGCTGGTATCTAAAACAAAAGTCTTTCTAGAGCTGTGACTCTTAGCAGCCAATGGCTGGACTCCTCATTTTTAGTTGTACTAGGGGGATGCTGCTTCGGATATGTAAAAAGGTAGAACAACTTCAGGCTAACTCTGTGGCAACACGCGCCTTATAAAAGTTAAATCTTGTCGGTGGATTTGGGCTAAATCTCAACTGCCGAAACGGCGTTGTCGAAGTGAGTAAGCACGAAGGGCGCGTAAGAAATCAACGCGACGAAAATCAGGCCAATAGGCCTCACAGAAGTAGAACTCAGATAGCGCGCTTTGCCATAAAAGAAATCCTCCTAGGCGCTGTTCCCCTGAAGTTCTAATGAGCAGCTCTGGATCAGGTTGGCCTGCGGTATATAAATACTTAGAAATATCATCACTCGTTAACTTCGCTTTAGCTTGATCGAGGGAGTGACCTGATTTTTCCTCTTCACCCAGATATGACTTCACGGCATCGACAATCTCACGACGCCCGCCATAGCTAATGGCAACGTTGACCTCGACTCCATCGTTTCGGATGGGCTTGAGTGAGGATAGTTTTTCACTCAGCCAGGGCGGCAAGAGATCTAGGGCTCCCACCGCTTTGATATTCCAGCGACCCGTTGCCGCTAAGGCATCCACGGTGTCACCAATTATTTTAAGTAGCTCTTCAATCTCATCCGAGCTTCTTTTAAAGTTATCAGTAGATAGCAACCACAAGGTCACAACCCGAACATCGGCATCATCACACCAGCCTAAGAACTCAATGATTTTATTTGCCCCGGCCTTATGGCCATTGGGATCAGCATTGCTGGGATTGGCTTTTGCCCACCGGCGATTGCCGTCCAGAATCACGCCAACATGGTGAGGTGTCTTTGAAAAATCTAACGCTCGAACTAAACGCCACTCATAGAGTGGATAGAGCGCAGACTTTATGAGTTTACGAATAACGGCGAACAACTCTGCGTTCGGCAATCAGTGAGGCAACTGGAAGTGTCCCGGCCAAAAGCAGCCACAGAATCTTCTTTATTGGCCAGTGGGCCTTTACCGAAAATTGAAGGGCCGTTAAAACATATGCCAGATAGATCCATCCATGAACAAATGGAATCCAGGCAACGGCAGCTTTCCAATCAGCGTTATCAAAAAGATAAACCACGGGTAGATCTATGAACCACAAAAGCAAAGACATGATTCCGGCCAAAATGGCCATTACTCGAAAACGCAACAGGGTTGATTTCATGGCTTAACTCTACGGCGATAGAAGGGAAGGTAAAGCACCACCGCTGCCATAAGCCACCAGATCACCACATAAGAGATGTGCTGCCAGTAATAGCCTGAGACTCGAGAGCTCAACTTCTCTGGGGTCAGGCGCTGGCGAGTGAACTCATCGCCATTGCGTGATTCAGAAGATGCCATCACATAACCATCAAATAAATCTAAATCAGTTAATCCCACAATCACTGAACTATCTAGGCGCGAAATTGCACCATCACCATTGACTGCACGATCTTCAGACTGAGAAGCACGTAGCTGTCCCTTGATATCTATCACCATGGCCATTGAAATATCTGGATTAAGTAATCGCTCTGACCACAAACCCTTCACGACCAAAATCCCTTGATTAGTTCCTACTTGAAGTAAGCCAACTTCCCAATCACTGACCTGCCCATCACCATCGGCTTGGTTAGGTGCTCTATAGGTTGCAACATAGTTTCCTGAAAATTCGACCGTTCGATTCATGGCCTCGGGTGAAAGGGGCTGCCTTGCAGTGGCAATAGATGTGAGTGGAACGATATTTGTATCAACGGCAGTAGCTATTACCAAACTTTGCTTTAAAGCTTTAGCTCGATCTAACTGCCATAAGCCCAGTGCGAAAAAGAGGGAAACAATAAGTAAGACTGCTACAACTTGACCAACTTTGGAGAGGAAGGAGTTACTGGTCTGCGCCGTCATCGCTTCGATCAACACCCATAAAGCGCTTATAGAAACTGCGCATCAAGAAAACCACAGCGATAATCAGAATCGCAATAGTTAAGGAGCCGGCAACACTCATCTCAAAGTTTTTTTGCATGGCATAATCATGGCATGCAATCAGGTTCTGAGTTCTCCTACGAGGATCGCTATGGCGTGCGCCCAGCCAAGAGGTGGGTGGCCCCGGCCGTTGTTATCGCCGTCATAGGAATCAGCTGGTTGGTGTGGGTAGGTCTTCACCATTCAAACCCTGGCATCCGTGTTTCTGTTATCTCATTTACGGCCACAACTGATCGTGAAATGTCGATTAGATATGAAGTAGTCAGAAAAGATAAAGACCAGGTTGTTTCATGCACCTTAGTTGCCAGAGATTACGACAAAACTGTCGTTGGACAGATTGAAGAAGAAATCGGACCTGGCCTTGCAGTAGTGCAGAAAAACACGCAGATTCCTACGCGTAGTCAGGGCGTTAACGCTGATGTGGTTGCCTGCCGTAGTAAATAAGTTGTAGGCAGCTCTACCCACCTAGTACCTTTACGCCTTATGAGCGCACAGACATGGTTAACGCAGGAAGCTGCCGATCGTTTGCGCGCCGAATTAGAGAACCTTGAAAAGCATGGTCGCAAAGATGTCACAGCAAAGATTGAAGCGGCCCGTGCTGAAGGAGATTTAAAGGAAAACGGTGGTTACCACGCTGCTCGCGATGAGCAAGGCAAGATGGAAGCCCGTATTCGCCAGCTCAAGCAGATGTTAGAAAATGCTCACATTGGAACTCCACCAGCAGCAGCCGATGGCAAAGTTGGCGCAGGCATGGTTGTTACAGCAGAGATTGCCGGCGATGAAATGAAGTTCCTGCTGGGCTCACGTGAAATTGCTTCCGGAGATCTAGATGTTTATAGCGAGAAATCACCGTTGGGCGCTGCAGTCATGGGCGCTGAAATCGGTGCTTCTGTTTCATACACCGCACCAAATGGGCGTGAGATAAAGGTAGTTATTAAAGCTGCCGAGTTTTATTCTTAAAGAGAAGTATTTTTATACTTTCTAATACTCAATGGAATAAATATCGCCATCAAAAGCACCATATAAAGCAGAGATGTCTCTAGTGGGTGCTGGCTTGGCCACGAGTTAGCTGTTGCCCCAAACTCATTTTTCAAACCAAATAGCTGACGTGAAGCTGCCACCATTGATGAGACTGGGTTCCATTCAGCAAAGTACTGCAGCGCTTTAGGCATTCCAGTTGTTGGCGCAAATGCATTAGAGAGAAAAGTCAGCGGGAAAGTAACTAAGAAACCCACGCTCTGCACGGTTCTCGCCTCTTTAACGGCCAATCCAACATAGATACCAATCCATGAGAGGGCGTAACCAAACATAAAGAGGAATAGGAATGCTAAGAAGATTGAGAACCCACCTGATGTTGGACGCCAGCCCACTGCATATCCAGCAGCTGCCATAACAGTTAGAACTAAGATATTAAGGAGTGCATCTCCAAAGGTGCGGCCAATAACAACTGCGCCTCTTGAGATTGGCAGAGATCTAAAGCGATCAATTAAGCCTTTCTTCATATCTTCAGCTAAACCAACTGCCGTTGAAGCCAAAGTAAATGCCACAGTCTGAACAAAGATTCCAGGCATCAATAACTGCACATAACCACCTGGTTGACTGGTTTCTATGGAGCCACCGAATACAAAACGAAATAGCAACACAAACATCACTGGCTGAATGGTTGAGAAAACTAGAAGTTCAGGGATTCGAGCAAGCTGGAGCAGCTGGCGCTTAGTAATTGTCATGACATCACTGATTACGTATTTCATTTCTTGCCCCCTCTCTTTTTCTTTGCCGGTTGTGCGACAACTTCATCCTCTGCCACGTGGCCAGTAAGTGATAAAAACACATCATCTAATGAAGGGCGCTTGAGAGCAATATCGAGTGGGTGAATCTTTGCTTCATCTAGTGAGCGAAGTGCATCCATAAGAGCGATAGAGCCTGTTGTAACCGGTGCTGAAATAGTGCGAATATCTGTGTGAATTGCACTTGTGCTGATTCGAGAAACAATCTCTTGGGTCTTTGCAATATCAGCGCTCTCAACTGTTATCTCTAAGCGCTCTCCACCGACCTGCTTTTTCAAAGCATCTGAAGTTCCACGAGCAATTACTTTTCCATGATCAATAACAGCAATCTCATCAGCTAATTGATCAGCTTCTTCAAGATATTGAGTGGTGAGCAATAGCGTTACGCCACCTTTCACTAGCTCTTGAATGACTTGCCACATCTCTTGGCGACCACGTGGATCAAGGCCTGTGGTTGGCTCATCTAGGAAAAGAACTTTTGGTTGAACAATTAAAGATGCAGCTAAATCTAAACGACGGCGCATTCCACCTGAATAAGTTTTAATGGGACGGCGAGCACTGTCTGTGAGTGAAAATCTCTCTAGTAGTTCGTCAGCACGCTTGATTGATGCAGCTTTGCCTAAGTGATACAAACGACCAAACATCACTAAGTTATCCCAGCCAGTTAATGTCTCATCAACTGCTGCATATTGACCTGATAAACCAATGAGTTCGCGCACTTTGTCTGGATGCTTCACAACATCGATTCCTGCAACTGTTGCACTACCTGAATCAGGTTTTAATAACGTTGCGAGTATTCTCACAGTTGTTGTTTTACCGGCGCCATTGGGGCCCAATACGCCTAAAACTGTGCCCTCTTCAACATCTAGAGATAAATCATCCAGGGCTCTCACCTCACCATTGCGATAGGTTTTGGTTAGATGCTGCGCGATAACTGATTTCACACGCTAACCTTACCCTTATGTCCAAAAACTCCCCAATAAAGGCATCTCAACTGGACTTCCTACCTCGCAGGATTACACGCACAGCGCGTGAAGATGCAGCAGAAGAATCACTGGGTTAATGCAATCTCCATTTAAGGATCTGCCGAGAGAAGTCTCCGTACTTATTGCGGCCTCCTTTTTTGTTGCCGTTGGTTTTGGCATCGTATTGCCCGCTATCCCGGTCTTTGCTAAGTCTTTTGGCGTAAATAACGCAGCAATTGGCCTCATGGTCTCTGCTTTTGCAATCACTCGCTTTGCCTCTGGTCTGATTTCAGGATTTATGGTCGATAAATTTGGTGAGCGTGCAGTCTTTTCTTCCGGTGTATTCATGGTTGCACTTTTCACATTCTTAGCTGGTCTTTCTCAAAGCTATGAACAGCTTCTCTTTTTCCGTGCAGCTGGCGGCCTTGGTTCATCAATGTTTTCAGTTGCTGCAGGTTCTGTGATTATGCGATCTGTTGATGATGCAAATCGTGGCCGTGCGCAATCGGTCTATCAAGGCTCATTTCTTCTCGGTGGCATCGCAGGTCCTGCTATTGGTGGGTTGTTATCTGTTATCTCACTACGTGCTCCATTTTTTGTTTACTCAGGATTATTGCTCTGTTCAGGTGCAGTGGCATTCTTCTTCCTTAAAGGCGACAAAATAGGCAAAGAAGATAAGAACGCAGACACATCTGAACACACCACCGTGCGCGAAGCGCTAGCAATGAAGCCTTACCGAATCGCACTTGTGTTGTCATTTATTGGTGCTTGGGTTTTCTTTGGATTGCGCGCTTCGATTTTGCCAATCTTTGTTACAGAAGAGTTGAACTCCACAACTGCAGTTGTTGGTTATGGTCTTGCTCTCTCTGCAGTTGTTCAAGGGCTAATTCTTCTCAAAGCTGGCAGATACTCTGATGAGAAAGGGCGCCGTGCCGCATCAATAATCGGTGCGCAGGTTGTCTTACTCGGAGTCCTCTTACTTACTTTCTCAGTTCACGTCTGGATGTATTTGCTGGCAATGGCAATTCTTGGATTTGGTGGAGCTTTTATTTCAATCACTCCAGCCAGCATTGTGGGAGATGTTATTAAGGGCAAAGGTGGCAAGGTAATTGCTATCTTCCAGATGGCAGGAGATGCCGGAATGATGGTCGGGCCAATTATTATTGGCGCAGTTTCAGATTTTTATTCTTACAGAACAGCTTTTGGACTATCAGCTGCAATCTTTGTTATTGCTCTCGTGCTTGTCTATCAAATACCAGAGACCAGAAATGTCGAAGAGCCCCAGGTTAAAAACCTGAGGCCCCTCGATGAAGATCTGTAATTAGTCGTTGCCGCGCAAGATTGAAAGCAGACGCAGAACTTCTAGGTATAGCCACACGATTGTGACCATCAAACCAAATGCAGCACGCCATGACTCTGATTCTGGTGCTCCAGCGTTAATTCCCTGTTGAATCTGATCAAAATCTAGAATCAAGAAGAAGCTAGCAAGAACCATTCCACCTGCAGCCATGATTAAACCAAGACCACCGATGTTATAGATGCTTGCACCAAAGAATGAACCAACGAATGAAAGCAGAGCTAGTACGAGGTAGCCGATCAATGCAGTCATGAGCACCTTAGTGAACTTAGGTGTCACACGGATGCGTCCGCTCTTATAAGCAAAGAGCATTCCTGTGAATGCACAGATTGTTACGATGATTGCTTGGCTGACAATTCCTGCATATGCAGAGTTATATAGGTTGCTAATTGTTCCAAGTGCTAAACCTTGAAAAGCTGCATAAGCAATTGCTAGAGCAGGCTTAACGGTTTTGCTAAAGCTGTTCACCATGGCAAGTGCGAAACCACCAAATACACCGAGCATCATTGCCCCAGTGCCAAGGTTAAGTGTCCATGCAACTGCGCCAACGGAAACTAGTACTGCAAATAAAATTCCTGTACGAGTGACTACATCGTCAATCGTCATGCGACCTGTGCGCATCGAAGATGCAGCTGGTGCGTTATAAAGATCTTCCATCGCTGCTGGGTCTGAGTTAATTGTGCTCGGATCAAATGCAGCGTATCCACGCTGATTAAACGCCCGTCCAAGAACAGGGTTTGAACTGCGCATATCTTTTCTCTCCTTTTGTAGTGCCACCAGAACCTCTGGTGGTTTGAATGCATAACAAGTTTAGGGCCTAGAAGATTCCCGGGCTATGCCAACTGGTGCCCCGAGTGGGGGTCGAACCCACACTGGGAGGATTTTAAGTCCTCTGCCTCTGCCATTGGGCTATCGGGGCCACGTGCAAGGGGTAAATCTACCCTGCTTTTCTAAGCGTTCTTTCCAGCTAATGAACGGGCAATTCCATCCAAGATATCTGATTCAGATGCCACAAATTCACTTGCCCCAGTTGCGCTCATGATGTGTGAAAGAACAAGTGCACCTGCAGGAATCACATCGACTCGACCAGGATGCATATAACCAAGAGTTAAACGCTCTTCTCTGCTTTTAGTTAAAAACATATGTGATGCATCATGAACTTGCTGGGCACTAATTCGAGATAAGTGAATTGCATAACGATCATATTCAGATAAGTTCAAAGCAGCAGCTGCAACGGTTGTTGCTGTGCCAGCAACTGCGATTAACGTCTTGGCTTTGGTGATTGGAACAATGCTGGCTGCCGTTGCAATCGCATCTTTAATATCAGTACTGGCTGCATCTACTTGGGCAGGAGTTGCTGGGTCATTGGCGAAGTGGCGCTCAGTCATTCTTACACAACCAATATTGACTGACTTTGCAGATTCAACGCTTGTTGTGCCAAAGACAAACTCAGTTGATCCCCCACCGATATCAACGACTAGAAAGGGACCATCACTTGGGTGCAGATCTTGAATGGCACCAGCAAAAGAAAGCGCTGCTTCCTCTTCCCCACTAATGACTTCGGGTTCAATTCCTAGACGCTCGCGTACTCCATCAACAAAGAGATGTCGATTAGTTGCATCGCGTGTGGCACTCGTTGCACAAAAGCGAATCTTTTCTACTCCACGCTTTGCGATCTCTCCAGCAAATTTATCAACGGCCGCTAATGTGCGAGTGATTGCATCTGGATGAAACTGCCCCGTTTCATCAACACCTTGTCCTAAGCGAACAACCTCCATTGTGCGCACAACTTCACGAAAGCTCTTGCCCTCAATATCTGCAATCAGCAAACGTATTGAGTTAGTGCCGCAATCAATGGCTGCTACTCGCATGGATTGCCCTCCCACCAGTTGGGCAGTTTTGCTAAAGCTTCATCGCCCAAAGGGTTCACATCTGGGCCGGCGCAAAGTGAGTGGGCAATAAGTGAATGCAGGCATTTAACGCGGTTGGGCATTCCGCCCGCAGATACGTTTTCTACTTCAGGCACATCAATGCCAAGAGCGGTGCGTGCAGCGATGTAGTCATCGTGGGCTGCGTGATAAGCACCAGCAAGTTCGGCATCGGTTTCTAACCGCTCATTCATTTCGCCCATTAACCCAGTTGTTTCAAGGGTTGAAATTGCTGCCGTTAAACGTGGGCAGGTGGCGTAGTAAAAAGTTGGGAAAGGTGTGCCATCTGCAAGGCGTGGTGGTGTTTCAACTACTGCTGGTTTGCCACATGGGCAGCGATAAGCAATTGCATGGACATCACGAGGTGTGCGACCTAATTGAATTTCAATGCAATCTAGATCTGATTGTGTTACTTCGCGCAAAGAATCAACCCGCTTCTGTGATGGATGCGATCAGGCGTGCATACCAAGGTTGACCATCAGTTAAGGAGTTTGCGACCTTTGTACCCTCTTCGGTATCTGTGCTTGTTCCTTCTCCTGTAACAATGTATTGACGCTCACCTGGTAGAACAAAGTGCAGACGCTCACGCGCTTGCGACTTGATGTATTCAGGGTCTTGCCACAGCAGAAGTTCTTGGCGCGCAGCATCTAGCGCTTTTTGATCTGAAACTAGTTGGGAGTTAAGCGCACTAATTTGTGCACGTTGGGTGAAATAGTTTTTTACAGGAGGTGCAATGGCTAGAGCTAATATAAAAAATATTGCCCATAGCGCCAAAGCACGTCCTGAATTACGCCGACTTCTAAAACTTAACTGTCGACGCGCCACAAAATCACTTATGCCTTAAAGCGTGGAAAAGCATCTCGGCCGGCATAACGTGCGCCTTCCGCAAGCTCTTCTTCAATGCGTAGTAGTTGGTTGTACTTAGCAACGCGCTCAGTACGTGCTGGTGCACCTGTCTTAATCTGTCCACAGTTAAGGGCAACAGCCAAGTCAGCAATTGTTGTGTCTTCAGTTTCACCTGAACGATGGCTCATCATTGAGCGGTAGTTAGCACGGTGTGCCATCTCCACAGCATCAATAGTTTCAGTCAGCGTTCCAATTTGGTTGACCTTAACAAGCAGTGCATTTGCTGTTCCGCCTGCAATACCGCGGGCAAGACGCTCTGGATTAGTAACAAATAAGTCATCTCCCACGATTTGAATGCGTGAGCCCAGGCTCTTAGTCATATCGGTCCAGCCAGCCCAGTCTTCTTCATTGAGTGGATCTTCAATTGAAACGATTGGGTAGGCATCAACGAGAGAGGTGTAATAAGCAATCATCTCTGCAGAGCTCTTTGAGGCACCTTCAAATGTGTATTTGCCGTTGTCATGGAACTCAGTTGCAGCAACATCCATTGCAAGTGCAATCTCTTTGCCTGCTTTAAATCCTGCGATTTCAATTGCTTCAAGAATGAGGTCTAACGCTGCGCGGTTGCTCTCAAGGTTTGGCGCAAAACCACCTTCATCACCAACGGAAGTTGCTAGGCCACGCTTTTTAAGAACTGATTTAAGTGCGTGATAAATCTCAGCACCCCAGCGAAGTGACTCGCGGAATGTTGGTGCACCAATTGGAGCAATCATGAACTCTTGAATATCTACGTTTGTATCAGCATGTGCTCCGCCATTGAGAATATTCATCATTGGCACTGGAAGCACATGTGCATTTGGTCCGCCTAAGTAGCGAAAGAGTGAAAGATCAGCAGATTCTGCCGATGCCTTAGCAACTGCTAATGAAGCACCCAGGATTGCATTGGCACCCATACGTGACTTGTTCTTAGTTCCATCAAGAGCGATCATCGCATCATCAATTAAGCGCTGATCTTGGGCATCAAAGCCAATAATCTCTGGACCAATTTCATCATTAACAAATGCGATTGCCTTTTCAACGCCCTTACCTAAATAGCGCTTTCCACCATCGCGAAGCTCTGCCGCTTCAAATGCACCAGTTGATGCACCACTTGGAACTGCAGCTCGTGCTTGTGTTCCATCTTCTAATTGGATTTCGACTTCAACCGTTGGATTTCCACGGGAGTCAAGAATTTCACGGGCTCCGAGAGCTTCGATAATTGCCATTGAGTTTCTCCTTCGTCACTTACACATTTTGTGCCGTAGACCTCAACGCTGAAATCGCACAATCTTTACTGGGCTAATCCTACCGTGCCTCGATAGCGCTCACTTGTTCGCTTAATTTCAAAGCCTCTTTGCGCAGCGCCGCCTCAGCATCTATTCCATTGGCATGAGCCCAAGCAATAACGGCCAGTAGAGCCTGTCCCACAGCACCCTCATCAGCATCGCCACCGATATCTGCAGTAGTTGGGGTGTGTAGATCAACGTTGTATTTTTCGGCGCGATACAAGAGTTTTTCAATTAAAGGTAGGGCTGGTTGTGACATTGCGATTCCATCAAGTGCTGACGTACGACCTTTTTCTTGCCTTTTTATGTCTTCCCAGTTTTGTAAAACATCTTCTGAGCTCTTTACTTCAACTCCAGCAAAGACATGCGGGTGGCGCCTAATTAACTTATCAGCAATGCCCTGGGCAACTTCTTCTATTGAAAATGGATCTGTGGGGTGGTCCTCGGCCATGCGTGCGTGGAAGTAGACCTGCAATAAAACATCACCGAGTTCTTCTCGCATATCAATGCGATTACCAGCAGCAACTGCGTCCACAAACTCATAGGACTCTTCCAGTAAATACTTAAGAAGAGATTCATGCGTTTGTTCTGCATCCCACGGACAACCACCAGGAGAGCGCAGTTGGTCCATAACTTCAACTAAGCGTTGAAGCTGTGAACCCTGCGTCATCTTTTAAAGCTTTACTCTGTTGGAGTAACAGCAGTACCTGCTGCATCTGAGGCAACAACATCTGCAATTGTGGCATCCCACTTGCCATAACGTGGGTTAACAGTCACGCCCAACTCTTTAGCTTTAGCAACAACAAGCTTTGAAATTTGTGCGCCCATATCAGCCTCAGTTACTCCTGCAGCAGTCAGTGCCTGGGTAATCTTGTCTGAGATTAAAATTGCCTCGATATATCGATCAAAATCATTAGGAGCAATTCCTGCACCAACGAGTGCGTTTGGAAGTGCTTCTTCGCCACCTACTTGGTCAATGATGCCTTGGCGGCGTGCATCAATTTCTGCCTTAGAGACTGAAAGTTTAATTTCTTTTCCGACTTCAAGTAGAAGTGCGGTTAATAAGTGAAAACGAAGTTGACCACGGTTGAGAATTTCACCAGTTTCAAGTTGCATCTGTGAAGTGTCAACACCTTGGCGCGCAGCAAGAATTGCATCAATGCTGCCTTGCACTGTGGCTTGTGAAATCTTTGTGCTGCCTAGAGTTGCTGCAGAACCAACTTGGGAACATCCAGTTAGTAGGAGCGTGGTTGCAACGGCTACAAGGGCCAGAATCTTCTTCACTATGAACTCACTTTCGGTGCTTCGCTAAGTTGGTTAACTGCCTCGACGACCCAGGCCAGAAGAGAAGTATCCACTATCTCAGGCTCATTCTGAGACGGATTCCACGCGGGGCCTTTGGCTAATGCAACTAAAACGGTGCGAGTAGCCGGTTTATAGAGAGAACCCGGATAAAGACGTGACAGACGCAACTGTCGTGACTCAGGCAGAGTTAAGGGAGCTAATCGCAGATATTTACCTTGAATAACAACTTCAGTTAACTTTGCAATCTTTGCTTGTGCTCGAAGTTGGGCAACTCCCAACAGCGCTACCGCTTCCTCAGGTAATTCTCCGAAACGATCCAGTAATTCAGCACGGATTGATTCAACATCTTGCGGGTTTTTCACATCAGCTAAACGGCGATAGAGATCAAGGCGCAATCTCTCCCCCGGAACATATTCACTAGATAAATGGGCATTAATTGGAAGTTCGACTTTGCACTCTGAAACCTTTTCTTCGGTTTCAATAATTCCCTGTTTGTAATCTTGTACTGCCTCACCGACCATGCGCATATATAAATCAAAGCCAACATCTGCGATGTGACCAGATTGTTCCCCACCCAAAAGATTTCCAGCACCACGGATCTCTAAATCTTTAAGCGCTACTCGCATTCCAGAACCCAGTTCAGTGTTGGCCGCAATAGTTGTTAATCGATCATGTGCTAACTCAGATAGAGGTTGATCTGCTGGATATAAAAAGTAGGCATAAGCACGTTCACGACCACGGCCCACGCGACCACGTAATTGGTGAAGCTGAGATAAGCCAAACATGTCAGCTCTTTCAACAATGAGCGTGTTTGCATTTTGAATATCTAAACCACTTTCAACAATGGTTGTGCAGACCAAAACATCAAAGTCACGGTTCCAGAAAGCCAAAATCACATCTTCGAGTGCGCCTTCACTCATCTGACCGTGTGCCACACGAATGCGTGCCTCAGGAACTAACTCCTGCAATCTAGATGCAGCTCTATCAATGCTCTCAACGCGATTATGTAAATAGAAGATCTGCCCATCACGCAGAAGTTCACGGTGAATAGCTGCCGTTATTTGAGCTTCTTCTGCTGGGCCCACGTAAGTAAGGATGGGGTGGCGCTCTTCTGGTGGTGTAGTAATCGTGGACATTTCACGGATGCCAGTTACTGCCATTTCAAGAGTTCTAGGAATAGGCGTTGCAGACATAGCTAATACATCCACTGTGGTGCGCAGTTTCTTGAGTGACTCTTTTTGCTCCACACCAAAGCGTTGTTCTTCATCCACGATAACAAGACCTAAATCTTTAAAGGCCACATCATTAGAGAGAATTCGGTGGGTTCCAACAACAACATCAACAGTTCCTGCCGCTAGACCATCAATAACCTCTTTGCTCTCTTTGGCGCTGTTAAAACGAGACATTCCTGCAACCTTTAATGGAAAACCTGCATACCGCTCAGCAAATGTCTTTGTGTGTTGTTGAACCAGTAACGTTGTTGGGACAAGGACTGCTACTTGCTTTCCATCCTGCACAGCTTTAAATGCTGCGCGAATTGCAATCTCAGTTTTTCCATAACCCACATCACCACAGATGATGCGATCCATCGGATATGGACGCTCCATATCGGCCTTGACATCATTAATGGTTGATAGCTGATCAGGAGTTTCAATATAAGAAAAAGAGTCTTCTAACTCCCTCTGCCATGGGGTGTCAGGTGAGAAAGCGAAGCCAGGAGAACTAGTGCGCGCTGCATATAAACGAATAAGTTCGCCTGCAATTTGGCGCACAGCTTTGCGTGCACGGCCCTTAGCTTTTTGCCATTCACCACTACCAATACGGTGCACGGTAGGTGTTTCACCACCCACATACTTACTTACTTGCTCAAGTGCATCTGTTGGAACAAATATGCGATCTCCGGGTTGTCCACGTTTAGCTGGCGCATATTCAATGATTAAGTATTCGCGGGTTACCCCAGCAACTGTGCGCTCTAGTAATTCAACATAGCGCCCAATTCCATGTTGTTCATGCACGACAAAGTCCCCAGCACGAAGCTCTAGTGGATCAATAGCCTGCTTGCGCTTGGTTGGCATGCGCTCTGAATCTTTAACACTTCCCTTACTGCCAGTTAAATCCCGCTCAGTCATGAACAGGATTTGGTGGGCTGCGCTTTCAAAACCATGAGCAATGATTGAGGTTGTTAAGTGAATTGTTCCTTTTGTAGGAGCAGCTAGTAATTTCTCATTTATCTGCACTGGTAAGTCAGCAGATCTAAATATTCCTGCATATCTCTCAAGCATTCCGTGACCATGAGTTGCAAAGACCACTGTGAAATGAGATTCCACAGCATTTCGCAGTTGTTCAATAGTGCGCTCAATATCTCCACGCATCGGATCTATCGCGTTGTAGTCCAAGAACTCTGTGTCATCGGCTAAATCACTACCAAATGGGGAGAGTGAACCTGTGGCCACCTTGTGTTCAGAAATTTCAGCGCTTAGCTCTTCCCACGACATATATGTTCCAGAGCCATCATGAATAGGTGCCACTGCCCCATGTGCTGCATTACTCCATGATGCATTTAAGAATTCTTCATTAGTTGCGAGTAAATCGGCAGCTCTTGATTTAATCCGCTCTTCATCTATAAAGATAACTTGAGTATTTGCTGGCATTCTAGAAATAATCGTTTCAGTCTCATCAATAAGCAAGGGAATGAGTGATTCCATGCCTTCAAAACTCATGCCTTCGCTAATCTTTTCTAGAAGCTCTGCAGCTGCCGGCAAAGAATCTTTTAGTTCAATTGCACGGTGTCGAATTTCTTTCGTAATGAGAAGTTCTCGGCAAGGATAAATCTGTATGGCACCGACAACAGGCTTAAAGGTGCGTTGGTCAGCAACTTCAAAGTAGCTCATATCTTCAATCTCATCACCAAAGAAATCGATACGGATTGGATAATCTGCCAGCGGTAGGAACAAATCTACGATTCCACCGCGCACTGCAAATTCACCTCTACGCTCGACTAAATCTGTACGGTTGTAAGCAAGTGTTGAGAGGTGTCGAACAAGTTCATCTAAGGATTGTTCTTTGCCAATTTCCAAAACTAGAAGTGCATCTTTACCAAGAGTTGCAATAATGCGGTGAATTGCTCCTCGAACAGGTGTAACAACAATTGGAAATACAGATTGTTTCTTCTCTAACTCATAGAGAGTTTGAATTCTCTTAGCAACAGTGTCACTTCGTGGGCTCAAGCGCTCATGCGGCAGGGTTTCCCATGCAGGAAACTCAACAACATTGTTATGTAATTCGCGCAGTTCATTGACAAGATCTTCACTGCTGCGGCTAGAACTTGTGACAACAAGTAATGGGTGATCTGCGGCGCGAGCTGCCAGTAGAAATGGATATATCGGTGAAGGTGCCACGATATGAGATGCATCTAGCTGCGTAGGCAGTGATGAAATTAAGCCGCGCACTGTGCACCTCCCTATAAACGCCGTTAGGCCCCGTTCCCAAAAGGGAGGGGGCTAATGGATTCATTGTAATTTGTTCGCACCACCTACGGCGACCTGAGAGGATTACCCAATGGAAACCAGCGGGTTTAGCGGTGCAATAGCGGCAGATGAAGCTGCTTTGCGTAGCGATGTCCGTAGGTTGGCAGATTTGCTGGGTGAGACTTTAGTTCGTCAAGAAGGCCCAGAGCTTTTGGCTCTCGTTGAAAAAGTTCGTAAATCTGTTGGCAAGGATGAAAGCGTTGAATTGCTTGCAACGTTATCTGTTGAAGATTCAGTGCAGTTGGTACGCGCTTTTAGTACCTACTTCAATTTAGCAAACGTGGCAGAACAAGTGCACCGTGCACGTGTGTTAGCCGATGCTCGCGCTGGCGGAGGATCGTGGTTGGCACGCGCCGTAGATAAAATTGAAGCCGCACTCAAAGCTCAAACACCTGGACATGAAATAAGCGTTGAAGAGATTTCTTCATGGATAAATGAGATGTCAGTACGTCCAGTATTTACTGCTCACCCAACTGAAGCAGCTCGTCGCTCAGTGCTCAGTAAATTAGGTCAGGTTGCAGATTTATTAGAAGACGGTCGTAATACTTCTCAAAGAGATCGCCTGGCTGAAACTATTGACCTACTGTGGCAAACAGATGAACTACGTGTTGGCCAACCTGAGCCACTTGATGAAGCATTGAACGCTTTGTATTACCTTGATGATTTATTCCGCCAAACTGTTCCTGAAGTTCTCAATGACTTTGCGCGCGAAATGAAGCGTATTGATGTTGTCGTTCCAGTTACAGCACGTCCATTATCTTTTGGTAGCTGGATTGGTGGAGACCGAGACGGCAACCCAAATGTGACGGCAGAAGTAACTACCGATGCCATGGTCCTACAGGTTGCTCACGCAATTCGCGCAACAATCGATGCCATGAATTCACTGCGCCAAGTACTTTCAATCTCAACGCGCATTATTGGGGCGACTCCAGAGCTCACTGCTTCAGTTGAAGAAGATCTAAAACATATCGGTGAGTTTGAACCACGTTTCTTGCGTCTTAACGTGCAGGAGCCTTATCGCCTCAAGGCCACAGCAATTGTGCATCGCTTAGGTTTTACTCGTGAGCGCCATGCAAAGGGCACTGCTCATGTTCCACATCGCGACTATGCAGATACTGATGAACTTCTTAAAGATTTAATGTTGATGCGTGATTCTCTCTTTGCGCATAAGGGTGAATTAATTGCTACAGGCCTACTTGAGCGCACAATCCGCACAGTGGCAGCCTTTGGAATTACCCACGCAACTATGGATGTTCGTGAGCACTCTGATGCTCATCATCACCTTTTGGCCCAAGTTACTGGTGTTTCTGGCTATAGTGAAAAAACACAT
>Ga0208486_1000175_pt1 | contig 19127 bp, 17 predicted proteins | sample LakMenEpi03Aug12_FD_150664 | JGI IMG/M metagenome (GOLD analysis project Ga0208486, IMG submission 150664) | Freshwater microbial communities from Lake Mendota, WI - 03AUG2012 deep hole epilimnion (SPAdes) | ecosystem: Environmental > Aquatic > Freshwater > Lentic | place: Lake Mendota, Madison...
GCCATTTACAAAGTGCCCAGGCTGTCTTGGTTGGTGGCGCAGCATTATCACCAGCTCTAAGCCAGCAAGCAGTGACAGCTGGCATTAATGTTGTTGAAACTTATGGAATGACCGAAACATCTGGTGGATGCATTTATAACGGTCAAGCAATTGAAGGTGTTGAGTATTCACTTAATGAAAAATCATTAGTGCAAATCCGTGGATCAGTAATGTCTGAGACTTATCTCAATGCCCCTGAGCTCTACACACTCATTGATGGTTGGTTTATTACTAATGATCTTGGTGAAATCAAGGATGGAAAACTTCACATCCTCGGTCGTGCTGATGATGTGATTATTTCAGGTGGTGAAAATCTTTCTCTCACAGCTATTGAAGCAACGCTTTCAATTCGATATCCAGAGATTGAGTTCGCTGCTTTTGCAGTTAATGACATTCAATGGGGCCACGCATTACATCTAGCCGTAGTTGGCCAGATTGGTGAGAGTGAAATAGATCAATATTTAGAAGCCGCACTTGGAGCAGCTTCAAAACCTAAAGGTATTCATCATCTAGAACAGTTACCCTTGTTAGGTATTGGCAAAGTTGATCGAAACGCTCTTGCGAAAATGGTGGGCAATGAATAAGTGGATTCTTGGTGCGCGCCCGCGCACGTTGCCTGCTGCCATTGCTCCTGTGGTGGTTGCAACTGCGCTAGCTGGAAGTGACTGGAACTGGTTTCGTGCTGTTCTTGCACTCAAGGTCGGCGTATGGCTTCAGATCGGCGTTAACTATGCCAACGATTATTCCGATGGCGTTAAGGGCAGCGATGACAATCGAATTGGGCCAACACGTTTAGTTGCAAGTGGTTTAGCAACTGCTAAGCAAGTAAAGCGAGCTGCGTTTATTTCTTTTGGTATCGCCTCTATCGCTGGATTATGGCTCTCCCTTCTTAGTTCACCGTGGTTGATACTCGTTGGTGTGGCAGCCGTTACTGCGGCCTGGGGTTACACCGGTGGAAAAAATCCGTATGGGTATAGCGGTTTGGGTGAAGTTTCAGTATTTATCTTCTTTGGATTAACTGCAACGGTTGGTACCTACTATGCCCAAACTGGTCGTGTCACTGCTCTGAGCATTTTATGTGCGGTGCCTATGGGCTTGCTTGCTTGCGCAATCTTGGCAGTTAACAACCTTCGGGATCGTGCGCAAGATGAATTAGTTGGCAAACGAACTCTTGCTGTCAGACTAGGTGATGCAAAGGCTCGTAAGGGTTTTGTTGTATTGCTTGTTATTGCCCATTTAAGTGCTCTTGCGACATTTGTTCCATGGTCAATACTTACTTTGGCAGTTCTTCCATTAACAATCTCAATCTCGCGTGCAGTTATGTCAGGCGCATCTGGGGCAGAACTTATTCCGCTGCTGGGTAGGACGGGTAAACTGCAAATGTTTTTTGGTGCCCTCTTCGCGATAGCTCTAGCGATACAATAATCCCATGGCCAGATTCGTTCTTCTTTTTCTTGTCTTTGGAATCACTATCTATGCCCTCATTGATTGTGCTCGCAAAGATGAATCAGAAATCAAAACATTGCCAAAATGGGGATGGTTGTTAGTAATCATTCTTATCGGACCTCAGGCGTTAGCGATCGGCCCTATTGCTTATTTAATCGCTGGAAGAAATCGTAAAAGCGGCGGACGCAAACCTAAGCGCCGCATCTTGCCTCCAGATGATGATCCTGATTTCTTAGGCAAGCTCTAACTTCTATAAACCTGAGTACGTGTGCTTACCTGTGCCCCAAATATTTACGTACACATAGTTAAAAAGAAACGTTGAACCAGCAAACAAGCACAACCATGCTGCTTTACGACCACGCCAGCCAACAGTTACGCGTGCATGTAGATATGCCGCATATGCCACCCATGTAATAAATGCCCAGGTCTCTTTTGGATCCCAGCCCCAGTAACGTCCCCATGCGCTCTCGGCCCAAATAGCACCTGCGATAACTGAAAATGTCCAGAGTGGAAAGACAAATGCAACCAAGCGATATGAGAGTTGATCTAAATTTTCAAGTGATGGCAAACGCTTTGCCCAGGCAGTTCTTCCACCGCGAGTCTCCATCCGATCTAGATAGAGATAAGCAGCAGCAATGGCATTAGCTAATAAGAAAACACCACCAGAAATAATTGCCGTAGAGACGTGAACTACTAACCATGTTGATTTAAGTGCAGGAACAAGTGGCGCACTTGGACGATAGAGAACTGCAACGGCAGTTCCAAGTGTGAGTAATACTGCGATTGAGACTAATAATCCCAACCAGCGAAGATCGTGTTTACGAAGTGCTGCAAGGTAGGCGCCAGAAAATGCCAGCGCTCCTGTAATTGAAAATTCATACATGTTGCCCCATGGCACTCGACTAGCAGAGAGCCCACGAGCAACTACGCCAGCAAAGAGGAGAACAAATCCCAAAATCATCATGGCCGTTGCAATGCGCGCAACTTTTTCGGTGCGCTTGTAGTCCATGTTTTTCTTTGAATCTTCAGTCGTCACACGAACAGCCCAGGCAGTTTCAATGGCATGAGCAATAAATGACAAGGCGTAGAGCGCCATTGATGAATACACAAGGTAGTTAGAGAGATAAGCCCAAGTGCGTGACATTTATTTCTCTCCCTTTAACTTAGCTACAAATTCTGCTATCTCAACATCTAAACCTGGTGCTGCATTTTTAGCTAATCCTGCAACTTCTACCGTCTTACCAACACGAATCCAGATTCGGCGGCGTCTTGTAAACAGTGATGCAAGTAAGCCCAGAATGGCAACAATACCGCCGAGCAAGGCAAAGTTCTTGCCAGGATCATGGACGATTTCTAGGTTGACCCACTGGAAATATCCTTCGAAGGTTATTGAACCTTGAGGGTATGTAAATGTCTCACCTGGCTTTAATGATTTAAGACCTACCTGGGTCATCTTTGATGTATCCATGCGATAAACAGATTGTGGGACTCCACCATCGAGACCCAAATCACCAATCCATGCAGCCAATAAAAGACGTGGGTCTAAGGCTTCAGGGAAAACACTTACTGCGCCCTCTGCACCACTGCGGGAGTATGTTGGAACAAATGAACCTACGAATCCGATTTGCGGATCTGCATCTGGAACTTTAATTGCGCCAATTGATCGCAAGTTTGAATCCTGTGGCAAGAATGGGACAGGCCCTTGCATCGCAACATTTCCCTTTGAATCTCTCACGGTAACAACCGGTGAATAACCATTTGCTTGCAAGTAAATACTAGTGTTGCCCAATTTCAATGGCGAGTTAACTTTAATTGTGCGCAGCTCAGACTGAGTTAAATCACCTTTAGCGAACTTCACATCAAGGGTGTAATCCTCAGGAGAGCTAGTCACAAGATTATATTTTGCAACAAATTTATCTACCGTTAGTGCAAAGTCAGGAAGATTCTTTTCATTAAATAGTTTGCCGTAATTTAAAGAGTCATAACTAGTTGTGGTATTCACAAAGCGCTCACCCACATTAAGAATTGCCATTCCTCGCATGCCAAACAAAGAGCTAAATGAGATTCCTAGCAAGACAAGTATGAGTGCTAAATGGAAAAAGAGATTTCCTGTCTCGCGCGCAAATCCCTTTTCAGCCGAAATAGAGCCATCTTTTTCTAAAACTCTAAAGCGTTTTGATTTAAACCAATCACGCGCTTTCTCTAACTCATCACCTTGAGCAGGCCAGGATGTGTGGTGCTCCATACGATCTAGATTCTTTGGTGTGGCAGGAGGCAAGGCTCGTGCTGAATGAAAATGCTCAATTGTTCGTGGGAGCACACAGCCAATGAGTGAGATAAAAAGAAGGATGTAAATAGCGCTAAACCATGGAGATCCATAAACATCAAAGAGGAAGAGTTGGTCCATCCATTTAGCTAGCTCTGGTGAATTCGTAAAGTATTCACCTACGCTGATGGGGTTCTGTGTGCGCTGAGGAATAAGAGAGCCAGGAATGGATGCAATACCAAGTAACAACAAAAGAATCAGCGCTGTGCGCATGCTTGTTAACTGGCGCCAGCCATAACGCAACAGACCAACGCTACCGAGCTCTGGGACTTCTATCTCTTGGCTCATTTAAACCACCGGAATGAAATCTGAAATGAAAGAACGCGATGAGTTCATAAGTTGGCTCCACAAGCCACTGACTTCTAGTAAACCAATAACTATAAGAAACACTCCACCAATTTTAGAGATTAAGTCGCCGCGCTTAACTAAATACTTACGCATCTTCTCAGTTCGATCTAGGAACAAACCTGAAGCCATAAATGGCAGACCCAATCCGAAGCAGTAGCCCAAAGACAATAACGCTCCGCGCACTGCGCTTGATTCTTGGAAAGCTAAAGTTTGAACCGCTGCTAATGATGGACCAATGCAAGGTGTCCAACCAACACCGAAAAGAATTCCTAAAAGCGGTGCGCCGACTAAACCTCCAGTTGTCTTAACTGTTGGGCGAAATGTTGGTGCAAATGGGAATTTACCTAGAAACACAAAACCTAGGAGAATCGTGATTACACCCAAGACTCTAGATATCAAATCCTCATTTGCAACTAATTGGTTACCTAGTCCTCCAAAAATTGCACCAAATGAAATGAATACAACGCTAAACCCGAGAACAAACAAGATTGAACCAAGAAATACTTTGCCACGATTTGCCGAAAAGCCTGCAGCAAAGGACAAATAACCTGGAACTAGTGGCAATATGCAGGGAGAAAGAAAAGAAATTAGACCCGCCACAAAGGCCACCGGAAACGCGGCAATTAGAAACCCGCTCATGATTTGTTCTACAAAGAATTCTTTCATTCCGTGCTCACCCGCTCAATCAAATTTGTAAGGGAGGCAACAGTGACTACGCCAGATATGCGCGCAGCAACCCTTCCAGCCTTATCAATTACTACCGTTGAAGGGATGGCATTTGCGGGAAGTGATCCTTTAAAGCCAATTAAAAGTGAATCATCGATAAGTGTTGGATACGGAAGTGCGAAACGTCTTTGAAATGCCTCTGCCGTTGCAGGATTATCACGCGTCAAAATTCCTATGAATGCCACTTCACTATATTTGTTTGCAAGAGCGGCAAGAGTGGGAGCTTCAGCTCTACATGGTGAGCACCATGATGCCCAAACATTTACCACAGCAACTTTGCCAACCTCATATTTATAGTTTGTGCCAGAAAGAGTCATTCCAGACATGGCTGGTGCATTCACTCTCTTGTCTGGACTAATAAAAGTTACAGAGCCATTTCCAGAAACAAAAGATTCTTGGGAACTAGAAGTTCCACCGCCACCACAGGAAGTGAGCAACACCGCAATAGCCATAAGAGCTAGAGCTTTAAATCCTGATTTCATCAATTCTTCTTTGGTAATAAATGACGTGCAGGTTCAGAGTATGTAAGACCTGAGATCAATCCTTCATCATCAAAGTGAACACTTGTCACAGATGCTAATGAGCACTCACGTCTACGTGGATCGTGGAGCAATCTACGATTTTCAATTGCACTTCGTAGAATCCAAATAGGTAATTGGTGTGAAACAACAATTGCATCTTTACCATCAGCTGCATCACGTGCGGCAAATATTGCAGCCAACATTCGATTGATTTGTTCCTCATATGGTTCACCCCATGATGGTCTCCATGGATTCCATAAGTGACGCCATGAAGATGGGTGCTTCAACACCCCATCGCCAACACCAAAAGGTTTTCCTTCAAAAACATTTGCAGCTTCAATTAAACGCTCATCAGTAGTAATTGCAATATTATGAGCAGCTGCTATTGGGGCTGCGGTTTCTTGTGCTCGTTGTAAAGGTGAGACATGGAGAGCCCCTAGATCAATTGTGCGAGACCAATCACCCAGTGTTTTTGCCATTTCTTGCCCACGCAAAGAAAGGCCCCACCCTGGTTGGCGGCCATAGAGAATCTTGTTGGGATTTTCTACTTCACCGTGGCGGACCACATGGACTGTTGAACTCATAGGTAAAGCATAAAGCGTCCTAAATGATGCAACTTCGTTAAGGTAGTGACATGGCACTCACAGTTACGCGGGCAGCCTTTTTTGATGTAGATAACACCCTGATTCGTGGCTCAACCCTCTACTTCCTGGGTAAGGGCATGTACCAGCGTGGTTATTTCACAAAGAAGGATGTTTCGCGCTTCGTTTTAGCCAACCTGAGATTTCGTTTAACAGGTAAAGAAAACAAAGAAGAGATCCAACGCTTTCAAGATGCTGCCACAGACTTTATTGGAGGTCACAGCGTTGAAGATATTGAAAAGATCGCCCAAGAGATTTATGACCAATATGTTTCACCTGCTCTGTGGCAAGGAACAATTGATATTGCACAAAAACATTTGGCCGCTGGCGAAGAAGTCTGGTTAGTAACTGCAGCACCTGAAGATATGGCTGTGCTCATTGCCAAGAGATTAGGTTTTACTGGCGCACTTGGAAGTAAAGCTGAAACTAAAGATGGTAAATACACCGGTGCAATGCAGGGACTCCTTTTGCATGGAAAAGAAAAAGCCGTTGCAGTTCGAGAACTAGCAAAGCAAAAGAATTTAAATCTTGATGATTGTTACTCATATTCAGATAGCCATAATGATTTCCCGTTACTTCAATGTGTCGGACATCCATCAGCAATTAATCCAGATGCAATCTTGTCTTTGCGTGCAATGGCTGAAGGTTGGCCGATCCATGATTTCCGCCGTGCTCGCCATTTAGGCAAGATTGTCTCCCCTGTTGTTGTGCGACTTGCTGCCCTTGGAACTTGGTTGACCCCGCGTGGAAAGCGACGTTGATTAACCCTTAAACCCTAAATGCCAGTAATGTAGGCAAGTTATGGAAATGCGCTCCTTCTCCGACTACTTACGTAGTGTTGATGATGCTGCCTTCCTAGAATTATTTAGCGCACGGCCAGACTTAGTAACTCCAGTGCCACCAGATATCGCTTCACTTGCAGTTCGCGCATGCTCAGCACCTAGCTTGGCCCGTGCAATTGATTCACTTAATCATTGGCAGTTCCAAGTATTAGAAGCTGCAGCTGCACTTAATGAACCTTTTTCATTGAAAAGCATTGTTGCAATCACAGATAAAGCAGCATCTTTGGCCTTAGATCACTTGATTTCAATTGGTTTGGTTTATCCATCTGATGATGGAATGCGCCTACCTTCACAGCTGCGAGATGTGATTGGCAATGAGCCTGCAGGACTTGGCCCTGCTTCTGTTGCAAAAATAAAGGTTGCTGAGATTGAAAAAGCACCACCTGAAGCTAAGAAAGTTTTAGAGCGACTTATTTGGGGACCACCACGTGGAAGCGTTGGAGATATCAAAAATCCTGGTCCTGGAGTTGCTTGGTTGCTAGAACAAAAATTCCTTGTGCCCCTTGATCAGCGAACAGTTATTCTGCCCCGTGAGGTTGCAATACATCTGCGTGGAGGCAAAGTTCATAAAGAAAACTTTATTGTTCAACCACAATTAGCTGGCGCAAAGCGTAATGAAGGACAAGTAAATCTTGCTGCCATTGCAAACATCTCCACCGTATTACGCTGGGTGGAAGAGCTGCTGAACTTCTGGGCAGATGAACCATCTGATGCACTACGTGCCGGTGGTTTGGGCGTGCGTGATCTAAAGATTCTTGCTAATCATTTAGGTGTTGATGAATCTTGTATGGCCTTTATTACTGAGCTTGCATATCTTGCCTCACTTATTAGTTTTGATGCCCAAGATCGAATAATGCCAAGTAATAAATTTGATATCTGGCTGATGCAAACTCCGGCAGATCGCTGGCAAGTTCTTGCTTCACAATGGCTCATTACCTCCCGAGTCAGCGGATTAGTTGGTCGCGCAGACTCTAAAAACGTTGCAGCCCTTGGTCCTGAGCTAGATCGCGTGAATGCAGCAAAAGTACGTTCCCTAACACTCTCCATCCTTAATGAGAATCAAGGTATTGCACCTGAACTAGCCTCATTTAATGAAGTAATCGCATGGCGCGCACCCGTGCGCCGCAATTCTTCTCTGCAAGAAGAGTTATCCAGTTGGACTCTGCGTGAGGCTGAATGGCTTGGTATTACTGGGCAAGGTGCAATATCTAAATATGGTGTTGAGTTTTTAGCTGGAGAAGATCTATTAATCATCAATGAAGATCTTCCTAAAACCGTTGATCACATTTTGATTCAGAGCGATAACACCGCAATTGCTCCAGGACCACTAGAACATGAAATTTCGCAGCAACTGGCCATGATGGCTGATATTGAAAGTCGCGGCGGTGCAACTGTTTATCGCTTCAGCGAAGCAACGATTCGCCGGGCACTTGATCATGGCAAAACTGGGGATGAAATCAAAGTCTTCTTAACTAAAACTTCTAAGACCCCTATGCCACAGCCTTTAGAATATTTGATTGCAGATGTTTCTAAAAAGCACGGCAAGTTACGTGTTGGAAATACTTCAGCATTTATTCGCTGTGAAGATACTGCACTTATTTCTCAGATCATGAATGATAAAAGATTAGAGATTCTTGAACTGCGTCGTATTGCACCTGAAGTTGTAATTTGTGACCATGATGCAACAGACACCATGCGTATTTTGCGTGAAGCTGGATATCTTCCTGCAGGTGAATCAGCAACAGGAATTATGCTCACTGGTCCACGATCAAATCGTGCATTAACTAAACCTCGACCACCTCGCGTCATTGGTGAAATTGAAATACCTACCGAAGAGAATTTAAACGCAGCAATTCGAGCAATACGCACTGGTGAAAAATCCACACACAAGCAAACTCATTTACGCCAAGCAGCTAATGAAGCTTTGGGCGCTCTGCCCCGCACAAGTGCAAATGAAACTATGGATTTAGTGAATAAATACATTCTGGAGGAAAAATCACTTTCTATTGGGTATGCCGATAACAATGGCGCAGTCACCCACCGCATTATCGATCCAATACGAGTCAGCGCTGGTGCTGTGATTGCTCGCGACCATGCAACCGGTGAAGTCCAGTCCTTCAGAATTCCCCGCATCACCGGCGTTGCGCCACTATAGGATTAACCCATGTTGGCCGACCTTGAAGCTCTAGTGAAGTTGGAATCCCCAACTGAAGATCTTCAGGCATGCCAAGGCGTAATCAAGCTAGCAAGTGATATCGCAACAAGAGTTCTTGGAACTCCCGCAGAAATTCGTGATGTTAATGGACGTCCAGTTTTTTGGTGGGGCGCAAGTAATCCTGAAGTAGTTGTGTTGGCTCACTTGGATACTGTCTGGCCAAAAGGTTCTTTCACGCCACTATGGAAAGTTGAAGGAACAAAAGCAACAGGTCCGGGAATTTTCGATATGAAAGCTGGATTCATTCAGGCGCTCTATGCGATGAAGGGTATTACTGGTTCTGCTGCACTAGTTGCAACGACTGATGAGGAAACTGGCAGTGCAACAAGTAGAGAATTTATTAAGCAGATCTCGGCTCAAGCTAAAGCAGTTTTGGTTTTAGAGGCATCACTTGATGGAATGGTTAAGACTGGCCGCAAAGGCACGGCGATGTATCAAATTAAAATTCACGGTAGGGCATCACATGCCGGGCTTGAACCAGAAAAGGGTATTAATTCAACTGTTGAAATTGCCCACGCAATCATTGCAGTTGCTGGCTTAGAAAATAAGGAACATGGAACCACTGTTGTTCCAACAATGTTGCGTGCTGGTAACACAACAAACACAGTTCCAGATTTAGCTGTACTTGATATTGATATTCGCTCTTACTCAATGGATGATCTAAAGCGCGTAGATGCAGCGATTAAGAACTTAAAGGCAGTTAACGCGCATGCGCGTTATGAAATCACTGGTGGCTTTAACCGCCCGCCTCTTGAGACTTCTTCAACAATGGCTCTCTATGAGCGTGCAGAGAAAGTAGCTAAAGAATTAGGAATGCCTGCTCTAGGTCACGCATCAGTTGGCGGTGCTAGTGATGGCAATTTCGCAGCAGCAGCTGGTGCTCAAGTTCTAGATGGCTTGGGGGCAATCGGTGGCGGTGCCCATGCTGCCCATGAATGGGTTGATACCAGCACTCTTGAGATTCGAAGCCAGCTACTAAATGCACTCATTAAGGATTTATTAAATGACTGATGGCCCGTTAATCGTCCAAAGCGATAAAACGCTGCTGTTAGATATTGATCATCCCCTTTCTACAGAGTGCCGACGTGCAATTGCACCTTTCGCTGAGTTAGAGCGCTCCCCTGAACATATTCATACTTATCGCCTAACACCACTTGGTTTATGGAATGCACGTGCTGCCGGCCATGATGCTGAGCAGGTAATTGATACTTTAATTAAGTATTCGCGTTATGCCGTGCCACACTCAATTTTAATTGACGTAGCAGAGACGATGTCTCGCTATGGGCGCTTGCGTCTTGAAGCAGATCCTGTCCACGGATTAATTCTTGTCACAACAGATTCAGCGGTTTTGGAAGAAGTAATTCGAGCCAAAAAGATTCAACCTTTACTAGGTGCTCGCATTGATAAAGAAACTATTGCTGTGTTACCAAGTCAACGTGGGCAGATTAAACAATCACTTCTTCGCCTCGGTTGGCCAGCAGAAGACTTTGCCGGCTATGTTGATGGACAAGCACATGAAATTGAACTCAAGCAAGATGATTGGAAGATTCGTCCTTACCAAGAGTTAGCAGCTGAAGGTTTTTGGCATGGCGGCTCTGGTGTGGTGGTTTTGCCCTGTGGTGCTGGAAAGACAATCGTTGGCGCTGCAGCTATGGCACATGCAAAAGCCACAACTTTAATTTTGGTAACCAATACTGTCGCTGCAAGACAATGGCGTGAAGAGTTATTGAAGCGAACATCATTAAATGAAGATGAGATTGGCGAGTATTCAGGAGCTAAGAAAGAGATTCGCCCTGTAACTATTGCTACATACCAAGTAATGACTAAGAAGAAGAACGGCGTTTATGCCCACCTTGATCTCTTTGATTCATATGACTGGGGACTAATTATTTACGATGAAGTTCACTTACTTCCCGCTCCCATCTTTCGCTTCACTGCAGATATCCAGTCTCGTCGCCGCTTAGGTTTAACTGCCACGTTGGTGCGCGAAGATGGAATGGAAGGTGAAGTTTTCTCACTCATCGGTCCTAAGCGCTTTGATGTTCCTTGGAAAGAAATTGAATCCCAGGGATATATCGCACCTGCAGAGTGCATTGAAGTAAGAGTAAATTTGACTGAAACCGAGCGTTTGACCTATGCAACTGCTGAAGTTGAAAATCGCTATCGCTATTGCGCAACTACTCGCACCAAGCGTGATGTTGTTGAGGCACTTGTTAAAAAACACCAAGGTGAGCAGATATTGGTCATTGGTCAATACATTGATCAATTAGATGAACTATCTGAAGTTCTAGGCGTGCCAGTAATTAAAGGTGAAACTCCAGTTAAAGAACGCGAAATCCTCTTTAACAAGTTTAGATCAGGTGAAATAACCACACTTGTTGTTTCAAAGGTTGCTAACTTTTCCATTGATTTACCTGATGCAACTATCGCTATTCAGGTAAGTGGTGCATTTGGTAGCCGTCAAGAAGAAGCACAACGTTTAGGTCGTATCTTGCGTCCCAAGTCCGATGGGCGCTCAGCAACCTTTTATTCAGTTGTTTCTAGAGACACTATCGATCAAGACTTTGCCCAGAACCGCCAACGCTTTTTAGCCGAGCAGGGCTACTCTTACAAAATTATTGACGCTGACGATGTTTTTCAAGGGAAGATTTAAACCGTTCAGGATCAACTCTAAAGAAATCATGGTGAATTCCATCGATATGAATTACAGGAACTTGTTCGCTATAGAGTTTTTCTAACTCGGTGTTTCCCTCAATATAAATCTTTTCTATTTCAAAATTAAGTTCAGTTTGCATACCCTCAAGAACTTCTACTGCAACCTCACACAAATGACAACCATGTCTACCGAATACGGTTATCACTGTCATTGGGCTTGCCCTTCCTGTCAGTTTGCTTAGAGAGTTGCTTAATCCATCCCTCGGGCTATGAGGCAATCATCTCACCTTGGTAGTGTGCCCCTGTGCGAAAAATCCTCTTGAAGAAGGCGCGGGCCAGCGTTGTTGCCCTTGTCCTTCTTGCTTCGATTTTTTCTGCGCCATCTGCAGAAGCTCTCTACAAAGTTGTCCCTGCAACACAATGGGGTCATATCTATGCAGGCACTGCGACTGATAAAGAACCTGAGCAGCGAGCTCCGGCAAAGAATCTGCAAGCTAAATCTAAAATTGAAGTTAAGTACAACAACTTCCCTGACTGGGCTAAAAAAGAAGTTGCGGCCGCAGTTGAAGTGTGGGCTGCTAACTTTTCATCCACGGTCACTATTAATATCGATGCATCATGGGGACGCTCTAGTTCTTGGGGAATTTTAGGAAGTGCGCGGCCTGGCAGTTTCTACTCAGGTTTTTCTGGTGCACCTGATCCATCACTTTGGTATGCATCGGCTTTAGCAAATGCACTTGCAGGCAAAGATTTAGATAAAGCTAACCCTGAAATGATTATTCAAGTTAACTCAAGTGCGGCTTGGAATTCTCGTGGCGATGGGATGCCAGGAGTTAATGAATATGACTTAGAGTCAGTCTTCTTACATGAAATTGCCCACGGCTTAGGCTTCTTATCAAATGATGCCTACGACCCTTTCTATGGCATTGCTAGCTTGGATCAACCAACTCCATTTGATGCATACGCACAAACTGCAGATGGTCGACGCCTAGCAGATTTACCATCACCTTCACTCGAACTTGGTAGAGCCCTTACATCTGAACTTGTGTGGTCTGGTCCTATTGGAATTAAAGCTAATGGCGGAGTGAAGCCAAAGCTATACACACCATCTCGTTATCAATCAGGTTCTTCTACTAGTCACTTGGATGAAGCAACATTTTCAAAGTCTGGCTTGGATTCAGTAATGACGCCTAATTTAGATCCAGGTGAGATCTTTAAAGAACCAGGGCCACTGTTGTTGGCAATGATGGAAGACATGCGCAATAAACCTCCAGCAGGTGTTGCCACTGGTTTACCTGAATCACCGCGCAATGTTCAAGCATTTATCGGTGATACTTCTGTGCTTGTTTCATTTGATCCACCAGTAAATATTCGTACCGCCCAAGTAAGTGAATACATTGTTAAGAATCTAAAAACTGGAGTCGAGAAGAAATCTCTTTCTAGCCCAGTTGTAATTACTGGATTAAAGAATGGTACCTCCTACACTTTTTCTGTTGTTGCAAAGAACTCTTTAGGTCTTTCTGCGCCAGCAACAAGTAAGAGCGTGACTCCACAAGCGGGCTGGAGGAGCTCAGTCTTAGATTCAACTGCTGATGGTAAATCGGTATCGAGCACAGTATTCAATGGCCAACCAACTGTTGCATACACCGACACAAAGAGCGGTGATTTAAAACTTGCTACATACGATGGCAAAACGTGGAAGAAACTAACTGTGGATGGTGCTGGTGGAACAAGCGGTCGAACTACACATCCAATATCGGGAGAAATTTCCATGTGTGTTAATGGAAGCGGCAAGAAGCAGACATTGCACCTTTTCTATAGTGACTCAACAGATAAAGATCTGCGCTATGCCGCCTATAACGGCAAGAGCTTTACATTCAATGTGGTGGATGGTGATGGGCCTTCAGTTAATGATTACTTGGATTCTAATCGCGTTCGCACATCAAGTGATGTGAGTGTTTCAAATGCTTGTGTTGCAACAGCCTCAGCTATTCAAGTTTTCTACCGTGATGAAAGCCAAGGCGTCTTATTGGGTGCAGTAAAAACTAAAGCCCCAGGCTGGACTTATGAAATGGTTGATGGAGATCGTAAAACTGATGGTCGCACAACAGGTGACGTTGGTTTCCATCTTCAAGCCATCTTTGATGGAGTTAAAACTTATGTTGCTTATGATTCTGTAGTAACTATGAATCAAAAGAAAGAGATAACTTCTGGGGCAATCCGTGTGGCAACTCGTACTGGAAGTGATGCAAATACGTGGAACTATCAAACTCTTGATATCTCAACTGATGATGCATCTGTCTTTGGCTATGACGTTGCGATGAGCAAGGTAAAAAACGATGTATTCATAACTTGGATGGCAACATCACCAACCACCTTCCCAAAGCCTAACCAGTTGCGCTGGGCGCTGCTCAGTAAGCCACTTGAGATTTCTAAGATCACTACTGAAAACTTTGGAACACCGGGTGAGTATCTATCCACCGATGGAAGAACTATTCTCTTTAACTGCCAAGAACGTCTGTGTGCTGTTGATACAACCAAGAAAGATCAGGGCCAAGCTGCTATCAGTTTAATTAGAAGCACCCAAGGCTCTGAACCTACTCAGAGCACTTGGGTGATTGTTAACAAAGTTAAGTATGTGCTTGCCACGGTTAATGGAAAGCTGGCCTTACTAAAACCGTAATTACTATTTAGCGTTACGGCGCTGAATGCGAGTCTTCTTAAGAAGTTTCTTATGCTTCTTCTTCGCCATGCGCTTGCGTCGCTTTTTAATTACGGAACCCATATATCACGCTCTCATCTCTAGTTTGGTAATGCTTAGGGAGTTAGGTTACCTCTAGTTGAGGGTAAAAATCGAAACGGTTTCTGCGCCTGAAGTGATGCACAAAACCCCTAAATCCTTAGAAACATAGAGCCCCAGTACATCTTTTTGCTCAATGGGGGCGCTGTAGCCGGCAGTAATGACACCTTTGGCATCAAAGTTTAGAAGTAAGCCTTGTGGACTCTTAGGTGCCCAATTAGCGAGTTGCGAAATCGCACCCTTTGATTGAAAAAATGCATATGTTGAACTTGCTGTATAAGTTTTCCCAGCTGATGCAAATCTATAACTCCAAGATGGAGCGTAAGCACTTGAGAACTTTGTTATCGCACTTTCCACTTTTGCTCCTGTTACAACCTCTCCCCCAAGCAAAAGAGAGTTAGTTGCACTCAACCAGTTTCTAGAAGCATTGGGTGCACTGCTGCGCACAACTGTAACTAGTTTGCCCACTTTAGAAACTCTAATAATTACTCCATCGACTTTTCCCGCCAGCTTCTTGCCACCTAAAGTTTCACCGCTTGAACCAACAACGGTCATAGATCCGTCGGCGCTTTTAACGACAGATTCAAAGGTAGTTAACTCTGCGCCCACAGTAATTGGCTTTGCAATCTTTCCTGCTAGATCAGCGTTGATTATTGTGCCTGAGCTTCCAACGGCTGTGATTCCGCTTTTATCTACCGCAATTGCATTAATCAAAATCGGTGAACTTAATTGTAGTGTGTATTGAGCCAGTGATTGAGTTGTGGGATTGAGTGACCATAGAGAAAATGCATCTAAGTCAGCGCTAAAAATATCGGTGATCGGAATAGTTTTATCTGGATTGAGCACCGATACCGAAGGAGAAGGTGCAGGCGTTGCTCGCGCTAGTGAAGTTGAACCCGCTAGCCAAATAACTCCGCTGCTATCAACGGTTGCTGCCGTTGCAACTGAAGGTGAAGCCTTATCTAGCTCGATATTCCAAAGCTCTTTACCCGTTACATCTAAGGCTTTGGCAAACGATTTATCTCCTTTATTTCCATAAACAACGATGGTTTTACCCGATGTAACCAGGCCAGCAAACTCATCAACATTGCTCACTGCCGTAAGTAATTTGAGAGATTTAACTACAGGTTTTTTTGGTGCAGCGTTTGCAAGAGGTGTGAAGAAAAGAGAGGAAATTACAACTAAGGAAAGTAAGCGTTTCACGCTAATTCCTGCGAGCGATCGCGCGCGGCTTTCATAGCTTGGGCAACTACATCACCCAGTTGATGTGATTCAAAAGAGGTAAGAGCTGCAGCAGTTGTGCCATTTGGACTTGTGACATTTTCACGAAGAGTTGTTGCACTCTTTCCTGATTCATCAAGCAGTTTTGCTGCTCCCACAATTGTTTGTATGGTGAGAGTTGTTGCATCAGCATCTGATAGTCCAAGAGCTTTTGCGCCATCAACCATGGCTTCAACGAATCTAAAGAAGTAGGCAGGACCTGATCCACTTGTTGCAGTGACTGCATCTTGTAGATCTTCACTCACTTGAATAACTTTGCCAGTTGCAGCTAGAAAGCCTGAGACAAACTCAGATTGCTTGGCACTTACTCCAGCACCCAGTGAAATTGCAGCCATTCCCGCGCCAACCAAAGTTGGGGTATTTGGCATTACGCGAACAACTGGATTACCAGTTCCAAGGCCCTGTTCAATAAATGAAATCTTCTTACCCGCAGCAAAGGTGATTACAACGGCTGTTTTGTTAATTGGTCCCTTAATTTCATCAAGGACTACAGCCATATCTTGTGGCTTAATGACTAGAAGCAGTGCATCGGCTTTTGAAACATTAGTTGCTATATCTTCAACCTTAATTCCATATCTGGCACTTAACTCATCAGCTCGGTCTTTGCGCTTTTCAGAGATGGTGATGGAATCTGGCGAAGTGCCATAAGAAATTAGCGCAGCGATAAGGGCTTCGCCCATTACACCGGCCCCAATTACTCCAACTTGATTCATGTAACAAGCCTACCTTTATGCCTGTAGGCTCTGCGACTATGTCTGAATTAAAACCTGGGTTTGCGCGTGATTGGGTTGAATTTAGCGACCCAAATGACGAAGAAGAAATCTTCAAGTGCGACCTCACATGGTTGACCTCATATTGGACCTGTATTTATGGCGATGGTTGCCAAGGTGTATTCAAGAATCAACCATTTAGTGGTTGCTGCACTGAAGGTGCAATGTATACAGATGAAGATGATGAGAAGCGCACAGATAAAGCTGCTGCTTATTTAACTCCAGATATGTGGCAGTTCTATTCAGAGGCTCGTCCTAAAAAGCCAGGTGGAGCTCTACGTATTTCTGAAAAAGACGAAGATGGCGATCGTAAAACACGTCGCGTTGAAGATGGATGTATTTTCTTAAACCGTAAAGGTTATGAAGCTGAAGGTTTCACTGGTTCATTTGGTTGCGTATTGCACCACTTAGCAATCAAGGAAAAGAAACACTTTGTAGACACAAAGCCAGATGTTTGCTGGCAGTTGCCATTACGTCGTAGTTTTGAAACTCGCGAAGTTGGCGAGCGCGAATATTCAATCACCGTTATCGGTGAGTACGAGCGCCTTGCATGGGGCGATGGCGGAGAAGATTTTGATTGGTACTGCACTAGCAATCCCGATGCACATATTGGAACTGAGCCGGTGTATATCTCCAATAAGTATGAACTCCAGAAATTGATGGGTGAAGAGGCCTATGCCGAGCTTGCACGCCTGTGTGACATCCGTATTGCAGGTATCAAGGATGCTCAGGCCCGTTCACTTCCTCTCTTTGTTATCCAACATCCAGCAACTCTTGCTGCCCAGAAGAAATAGTCAGTCCTTCGTTCTAGGCTCTACCCATGGCCAAAGTTGAGAAAGATCCATTCCGCTGTAGTGAATGCGGTTGGAGCTCGCAAAAATGGGTTGGTCGCTGCGGTGAATGCCAAGCGTGGGGCTCTGTTGAAGAGTTAGCTGCACCTAAGAAACTCTCACTTGTTCCTGGAAATGTAACAAGTAAAGCAACTCCTATCGGCGATGTTGATTTATCTGCAGCACATGCACGTCCTACGGGCGTATCTGAACTCGATCGCGTACTTGGTGGTGGATTAGTTCCAGGTGCTGCAATCTTGTTAGCTGGTGAACCAGGTGTTGGTAAATCAACACTTTTACTCTCAGTTGCGGCGCAAACTGCGGCTAAAGGAATCCCTGCCCTCTATGTCAGCGGTGAAGAATCAGCATCACAAGTTCGCTTGCGCGCAGAGCGCATCAAGGCAATTGACCCACAACTCTTTCTAGCATCTGAAACAGACCTTGGCGCAGTCATTGCCCACATCGATGCTGTTAAACCACAGTTGTTAATCATTGACTCAGTCCAAACTATCGGCAGCAGCACCGCTGATGGTTCACCTGGCGGTGTAACACAAGTGCGCGAAGTTGCAGGAGCACTTATTCGAATCTGTAAAGATCGCGATATCACTTTGCTCCTTGTTGGACATGTGACTAAAGATGGATCTATTGCCGGTCCTAGACTTCTAGAACACATCGTTGATGTTGTGTTGCAGTTCGAAGGAGAGCGTCACTCACGTCTTCGTCTGATCCGTGCAATTAAAAACCGATTCGGTGCATCTGATGAAGTGGGATGTTTTGATTTAAGTGATTCAGGAATTGAATCCGTTCTGGATCCAACTGGGCTTTTCACATCACGCCATGCAGAACCAGTGCCTGGAACATGTGTGACTGTCACTCTCGAAGGTCGCCGCCCATTACTTGCAGAGATTCAAGCGTTAGTAAGTCAGGGTCGTGAGAATGATTTTGGAAATGCACGCCGTGTTGTTTCAGGCCTTGATTCAGCCCGCACATCAATGACTTTAGCTGTTCTAGAACTTCGCGCTGGAGTGCGTGTGGGTGGCCGCGATGTTTATGCAGCAACAGTGGGTGGCATGAAAATGTCAGAGCCCGCTGCTGATTTAGCGTTGGCCTTAGCAGTTGCATCTGCGGCAAAAGGCTTGGCTTTGCCTTCTGATTTAGTGGCAATTGGTGAAGTTGGTTTAGCTGGTGAAATTCGTAAGGTGAGCGGTGTTGATCGCAGGCTCCAAGAGGCTTTTCGTTTAGGTTTCAAACGCGCATTGGTTCCATCTGGATCAGAGACAAAGATTGCAGGCATGGAAATTGTTGAAGTTTCACGTCTTGATCAAGCACTCAAACGGGTAAAAATAACTGGCGAATGAACCAGCTAGAAAAACCGATAACTTCCTGGTTTAAGAAAAACAAACGCGATCTGCCATGGCGAAACACAACGCCCTGGGGTGTCATGGTCAGCGAATACATGTTGCAACAAACTCCGGTCAACCGCGTTCTTCCTAAATGGGATGAATGGATGAAGCGCTGGCCCACTCCTAAAGATTTAGCTAAAGCATCACCGGCCGAAGTTATTACAGCGTGGGGACGTCTTGGTTACCCACGTCGCGCTCTGCGCCTTCACGCTGCAGCGCAAATCATTGCCGAAGATTTTGATAACCAAGTCCCAGAGGATCCTGCAATTCTGCAAACTCTTCCT
>Ga0208486_1000183_pt1 | contig 18601 bp, 16 predicted proteins | sample LakMenEpi03Aug12_FD_150664 | JGI IMG/M metagenome (GOLD analysis project Ga0208486, IMG submission 150664) | Freshwater microbial communities from Lake Mendota, WI - 03AUG2012 deep hole epilimnion (SPAdes) | ecosystem: Environmental > Aquatic > Freshwater > Lentic | place: Lake Mendota, Madison...
TGCATAAGTGCTGATCTGCCGCATTTCATCCGACTGGGCTTCGTCAACGAGCAACTTGAGCAGGGCACTGGTGTCACAGAAGAGGATCACCAGCTCAACCCCGATCCTCAATCACGATGTCGCTCAGCAACTTCTGTCGTCCCCGCAGCTTCACCGGTGGGGGCAAGTTGGGCTTCTGACCGCTCCAGCTGATCAGCCCCGCATCCATGGCTTGTTGCAGCCGGCTTCTGATCCCTGAGTCCGCTGGCTTCACAGCGGTGATGCGAGCGATGGGTTTGCGATGGGAGGTGACCTCCACCACCTCACCGGCCTGCACCCGGCCGAGCCATGCGGAGAGGTGGGTCTTGAGATCCCGCACCGACACCTGGCTTGCGACTACTTCAGCCATGACGACCCTTCCATTTGTGACTACTTTAGTTCCCTCCCACCACGGAGAGATCGCTGGAGGGGCGGGCTGTTGCGCTCATGGGGCCAGTTGGGCGTGGGTGGCCGGCCGGGCCTTGCCTGTTTCAGCGGCGCGCATCCTGCAGCGGGCAGCCATAGGAAACGAACGCCGCATCGGCACTGACCAGGGTGAAGGGGCCGCTGATGGCCCAGAGCAAGGCATGGGTATCGAGCAGCAGGTGCATCACCCCTGCTCGAACAGCTCGGCGATCAGGGGGTTGGCGGCATCGATGGAGTCGGGCGCCACGAACTGCCCCCGGGCGATGCCCTACCGGCGGGGCCGCGCCGGCTCCTGCAGGCCGGTGAGCCGCGCCACGGGGCGGCCGTTGCGGGCGATCACCACCGTGGCTTCGCCGCCGGTTTCGATCTCCTCCACCAGCCGCGAGAGGTGGGTCTTGGCCTCGAGCATGTTCACCACACGGCTCGGGCCCGTGCTCTGACCAGGGCTGGGACGGGACACCATGGCTGCCCACGGCTCGACCAGACCAGACTAGACCAGCAGGCCCTGAGTCAGTCCCCTGGCCACGGTGGGGGGCCGATGCAGGATCGAACGAACCCCACCGAAGATCAGGCGCTCGCAATCACATGCCCCTGAACAGGGGTAGGGATCAGAAACGCAAAGTCCTTGTCCGTGGTCAGCAGGACGGCCTGGGCGGCAACGGCCGTTGCCGCAATCCACAGGTCGTTCTTGCCCATGGTTCTTGCCCCTTGGGGATGGGCGCGGGCATGGAGATCCAGCTGCACATAGGCATCAATCACGGACGGATGGTTGATGTTCACGATCGTGAGCGAGCGGAAGGCCGTGTCCAGGGCCTGGCGTTTGGCTGCTCCCCAGTTCCCAGCTTGCGCTAGCACCCGAGCCTCAGCAAGGCTCACCACACTCACCAGCGGGCGTGGCTGGCAGTGAATCAAATCAAAGGTTTGCTGTATTCGCTGACCCAGAGCCTTCCCCCGCACCAGATGGAGAATCACGCTGGTGTCGAGGAGATAGGGCCTGCCGGCACCTGCCGCTGCCGTCATCGAATGGCGGCGAGGGCCGTGATCAGCTCGTCGTCGGTTTCATCACCGGGCCAGGTGCCGAAGAAGGAGGCGACACCGGATCCCGGCTCTTGCGCTGCTGGGGTGAAGACGGGCATGGAACCCCACGCTCTGGGCGTTTCGCTGAACAACTCATCGGCCCCATGGGCCGGTTGGATCTGGCTGATGGCGATCTGCTGGATGCGCCCCGAAGGGCGGAACTCAGCGACGCCGGCCACCACCACCCGCTGACCAAAGAGAGCCCTCAGGTCTTCTGTGGTGACGCTGGAGGGCAGCCGGGCCTGCATCTTGTCGCCGTCATCACTGAGCAGGGTGACGGACGGCCTGGTGGAGGAGATGGTGTCGAGCCTGCCGGTGAAGCGGATGGTCTGGGGGAGAGGGGTCTGCAGCACCAACTCTTCCAGCAAGGGAATGTCGGAAGCGTGCAAGGTCACGGTGGGCCCTTCGGCATCCACGGACCCGAGGCTGATGCCTGTGAAGGCTCCACTGGGCACGCGGGCGAAGCGAAGGCACCCTTCCAACAGAGACCGATCGGCCCTCAGGGTTGGGCGATCCCCCTGCTGAATCTCCTGCAGAACGGCGGCAAACAGATCAAGGGCAGTGCTGGCTGGCGGTGCCAGGGGCTCATCAGGCTGCAACAGGCTGATCTGCCCTGAAGCGCCAAAGACTTCAGGAGCGGCCTCCTCCAGCGTGGGCGCCTCGATCTCCAGCACGGCAGAGCCAGCATGCAAGCCCGTGATCACCTGGCTGGTGCAGGCCTCCAACCAGCGGGGTCTTGGACCCGGCGGATTGCTGATGCCCTCCACCTGATAGCGCAGCGCCAGGCGCGCGCCTTCCATGAGGGCAGCGAGCAGCTCGGCCAGCTGATCGCCGCTGATGCGGAGCTGCGCACCGTCTCCGCCTTCCAGTACCAGCCGATGTCGCTTCAAGCTGAAGGCCCTACATCCCACGATTGGGTTTCACCGTAGGTCGCTGGGGGAGCACCGGCGTCCGTGGAATCACGGAATCCAACCTGGGTGGCCGCCACGGCTCAGAGCTCGCCGATGAACGGCTTGTGCAGCAGGGACTTCTTCAGCTCTGCCGGGACGGAGAGTTTGCTTTCGTCGAGGTAAGCGAGGCATTGGTTTCCTCAACTGTGAGATTCAGGCCTGCTGGGTGTCGGCATAGACACTCGCATCCCGCTCGGGATAGCTCACATAGAAGTGTTCAAAGATCGCGTTGCACTTCTGTTGATAGAGCTCGGGTGTGTAGGCCCGCGGGAGGCCCAGGTCGAGGGCATCCTCGATCGCCAGTTTCAGCTGGGCGCGGGAGGCTGCCTTGGCGCGCCAGTTGAGCACCAGCAGGGCTTTCACCTGCTCCAGCAGCTCCCGGGCCACGGCCTTCACCTTGCTGCGCTCGGCCTCGCTGAGGTCGGGGGCGGGTTTGAGCAGGATGTCGAAGAGGGTGAGCTCTTCTTCGCTGAGGTTTTCGCGGATGTGGCGCTGTTGTTCGCTGCTGAGGCTGGCGGAGAGTTCCAGCAGGGCCTTGAACAGCTGCTCCACATTGAGGCTGCCGGCGTTGTAGGCGGCGATGAGCTGCTCGAACTTCTCCAGGAAATCGGTGCGGGTGGGATTGAGCTGCACAAGACGGTTCAGCCGGGCCGCGATCTGGGCCTTGAGGGTTTCGAGATCGATGTTCTTGCGCTTCGAGTTCTTGAACTTCTCGGCCAGGGCCTGGAAATCGATCTGGGAGAGATCCATCGGCGGCAGGTTGCGGTCCTGAATGGCCACGCCCGTGATCGAGGCATCGAGCAGCTGGCTGATCCCGGCCATCACGTCACTCAGATCGGCGGGCCCCTCGGGATGGAGCTGCTGGCGAATCTCTGCCGCCAGCAGGGCCAGCAGGGCCTCGATCCCGGTGAATTCGGCGGCCGCTCGATCGGGCTTGAGGGCGTTGTAGAGCGTGTGCACCAGGCGCTGGGCGGCGAGGAAGTCGTTGCGCACGGCATCGGGTGAGATCAGGGCATTCACGGCATCCGCGATCAACGTGATCCGCTCCAGCCCGCCGGCTGCCAGGCCCTCGATCCGCTCCAGATCCACCTGGTGGCCGAGACAGAAGCGGCGGGCATCGGCAATCGCCTGGCGCAGCTCACCGATCAGCACGTCGTTGCCTTCCACGGGGCTGTGGCCCGACTGGCCGACGCCGTAGAGGGAGAGGGCCTTCTCCAGGGAGGCGAACACATTGGCGTAGTCCACGATCTGGCCGCTGTGCTTGCCGGGGTACACCCGGTTGGCCCGGGCGATGGTCTGCATCAGGGTGTGGTTGCGCATCGGCTTGTCGAGGTAGAGCGTGGAGCAGCTCGGCGCGTCGAAGCCGGTGAGCCACATGGCGCACACGAACACCAGCCGCAGGGGATCGTCTGGCTCCTTGACAGCAGGAGCACCTGGAAGCCAGGGGGCCGCTCAGGCGTTCAACGTCCTGCGCTCGTTGGCCCGGCCGAACTAGGTGGCCTTTGCGATCAGCACCCCAGGGTTTGTGGGTGGGCCGTTGTGGAGCACGACCTGGTCCGTGCTGGATCTAGGCGGATCAGGGGGCTCAGAAGCGTGAGCACTGAGGCTGGAACTGGGAAGGAGCTGATGGCAGCATGGAAGCCGACACTCTGGCGGGCTGACGGGGCTTTGATGGAACCACGGCTGATTGCTGCATCAGCTGCCATCCGCAGCATCATCGAAGGCCTGCCGGTGGCAGTGCCCACATCCTCGCAAGGGTTATGCAAAGACTGCATAAGCCAGTGGTCCAATCTCATGAAGTGGCAAGGTTTGCATGACGCTTAAAAACCTCTGTACCCCACGCCCCTCGGTCTTCGCGGCAGACCGGCGCGCCACGGTGCTCAGCCTTGACACCTTCCTCAAGGGCGAGATGGATGGCGGCGGATTCTTTGAAGAGAACTACTTCACCGGGGGGATGCTCACCCTGGTGGACCGAGCCTTCCGCCACCTGAGTGGATCAGCAGCGGGCTCCTCGGTGTTCCAGCTCTCCCAGGCGATGGGCGGCGGCAAGACCCACAGCATGATTTCCCTGGGCCTGCTGGCTCGGGATCCCAACCTCCGCCAAGAGGTTTGTGCTCAGATCGAAGGCGGCAACCCAGCCCCGAACCTTGGGGCCTGCCAAGTGGTGGGCTTCAACGGCCGCAGCACCGATGCCGCCGGGGGGATTTGGGGCTCGATTGCGGAACAACTGGGCAAAGGCGAGCAGTTCGCCAAGTACGTGTCACCCCTGCTGAGTGCACCGGGTCCGCAGGCATGGAAGGAGCTGCTGGGCGATCAGCCGCTGGTGATCTTCCTGGACGAGTTACCGCCATACCTGGAATACGCCGTGGCGGTGCCAGTGGGCAACGGCAACCTGGCCACGGTGACGACGGCGGCGCTGGCGAACCTGTTCGTAGCCGTCACAGAGATGCCCAACGTTTGCCTGGTGCTCTCTGATCTGGGTGGCACGAACTACGCGGGCGGCCAGGACAACATCAACCAGGCGGTTGATAAGGCGATTCAGCAGCTGAGCGGTGAGTCGAGGCGGATTGCAGTGCCGATCACGCCCGTGAACCCCAACGGCGATGAGCTGTATCACATCCTGCGCAAACGCCTGTTCGCCCAGGTAGCTCCTGCGAGTGCCATTGATGGCGTAGCCGGCTCCTACCGGGAAGCGCTGCGCGACGCGGTGAACATGGGGCTCACGACCACCACCCCGGAATCCCTCTACACGCGGATTCAAGACTCCTACCCCTTCCATCCCGACCTGCGGGAACTGGTGGGCAAGTTCAAGGAAAACGAGGGTTTCCAGCAGACCCGGGGTGTGATCCGGTTGATGCAGATGGTCGTTTCCGACCTCTGGAACTCCGGCAAGGCAGGCGGCCTGGATTTGATCCACCCCTACGACCTCGACCTCAACCAGGACGAGCTCGCCTCCGAGGTGCGCACGATCAACCCCAGCCTCAGTGAGGCGATCGCCCACGACATCGCCCATGGCGGCGACGCCGAGGTGGAGGTGATCGATGACGCCAACGGCAACACCGATGCCTCCGATGCCGCCCGGCTGATCCTGGTGGCCTCCCTTTCCACCACCCCTGGCGCCATCCACGGGATGCGGGAGTACCAACTGGTGGACTGCCTGCAGCGGCCCGGCCGGGATCTTTCCGCCTTCAAGACCAACGTTCTCGACAAGCTGGCGACGCGGGCCTGGTACCTGCACAACTCGCCAGACGGCCGGCTGTACTTCAAGAACCAGCAGAACCTGGCGGCCAAGCTGCGATCCACGGCCCAGTCGCTCCACAACGAAACCGTGGAGCGGATGCTGCGGGAACACCTGGAGGACTATTTCACGCCCAGCCTGCGCGACTGCTTCCAGGTGGTGAAGGTGCTGCCTCCTCCGGATGAGGTTCAGCTCGACCAGGAGAAGACCACCCTGGTGATCACCCGCCCCGGCGGCCAGGCCAATGGGCTGCCGGTGTCACAGGACTGGCAGGACTGGTGGCAGCAGCAACCGTTCAAGAACCGGGTGCTGTTCCTGAGCGGCTCCAAGGACACCTACATGAAGATCCTCGATGCCGCCCGCCAGTCACGGGCTCTGGTGAGCATCGAGGACGACCTCAAAGGCGAGAACACCCCGCCTGACGATCCGCAGTGGCGGGCGCTCGACAGCCTGCGGGACCGGATCGGCCTCCAGTTCACATCAGCGCTCAAGGAGACCTTTGATCAGATCGTCTACCCGTCGGTGAACTCCGCCCTGAGGGGCAGCGCCATTGACCTGGCCTTTGCCGGCAACACCAACGGCGAGGCCACGATCAAACAGACCCTGATCATCGTTCGCAAGTTCACAACCGAGATCAGCGAGGATTCGTTCCGCAGCTACGCGGAAGCCAAGCTCTTTGGCTCCGCCGACAGCGCCGTGGTGCTTTGGGCCGATGTAAAGCGCGCTGCCGCGACCCGCACCGATTGGCCGCTGCACAAGCCATCAGCGCTGGATGACCTGAAAGCCGACGCGATCCAACGCGATCGCTGGCGGCCTGAGGGCAACTACGTGCGCAAGGGTCCCTTCCCGCCGCCCACGCCCAGCATCGAGATCCGAGAAGGCGCCCGTGATGAAGACGGCGATGGCCGCACCTATCTGCAACTGGTGCCGCTGCATTCCGACAGCATCGTGTTTGAGAGCGGCGAGAGCGAGCCCACCACCGCCTCATCGCCCGTGCCTTCCGCGGCGAAGTTTGAGGCCAAGGGCCTGCAGTACAAGTTCCTGGCTTTCGACAGCGAGAACCCGGAGCGGCAAAGCGAGGTGAAGACCTGGACCGCAACCCTGCGGCTCAAAAAACAACTGCATGACCGCGGCGACCACTACGAGGTGGAGCTGCTGGCCTTCCCGCGGGTCAATGGCGTGAGCATCCACTACACAACCGATGGCTCCTCGCCGATCGGCACCAATGCGGCGGTGTACGACGGGCCGATCCGGGTGCCGGGCAACTGCCGCAAGGTCTGCGCCGTGGCGCAGGCCCCGGCCTACTCGCTGACCTCCCAGGGGATCGTGCAGGACATCCCCAAACGGGGGGAGGAGGCCCGCACCATCGACCCCACTCGGCCAGCGCGGTGGCAGAAGGTGTGCAAGCTCGACGACTCAGGCGCGGTGTGGGACCTGATCACCCGGCTGGAGCAGAACCCAGGTGTGCTGGCCTACGACGTGCAGCTCTCAGCCCAGAGCAGCGATGGCGAGCAGATCGTCGACTACAGCGGTTCGCTGGCCAACGGCTACGGCGGCACGGACCTGAAGACGGTGGCTGGCAAGCTCCAGGACATCGTGCAGGACGGGACGCTGAGGATGGAGATCGGCGAACTGGGCTTCCCAACGGGCCAGGCCCTGATCGACTGGCTGAACGTGGTGAAGGAGCCGTTCAACCTCAGCTACGTGAGCCAGGACTAAGCCATGGCCAGAACCCCCGTGGCTACACGCAAGAGCATCGGACTGGGCTTTGTGCCGGAGGAGAGCCGCCATGGCTTTCTGATCCACATCCCCAAGGGCAGCGCCAAGGGCGACCTGATCTCGATCAGCGAGTACCGCGGCGATCGCTTCAGCGGAGCGGAGGTGACCTCCCTGCCGGCTCCACCACCGTCGGACCCTGCACTGCGGGTGTCATTGGATCGGGGACGCTGGGCGGCGCTGGCTCCGGCGTTCTGGGAGGAGGCCAACCGGCGGCTGCGGGCCAATGGCCTGGCCACTGCCAAGCTCACCAAGAGCCCCACCAAGCCCATCCCGGTGCACCCGTCGCTGGGCAAAGAACTCTGCGTGCTGTGTTGGGCGGTGGAGGAAGCCTCGATCGACGACATCCCCAATGCCCTGCGCAACTGGGAGGCGCTGGCCCCCGAGGAGCGCTGGTGGCTCTACACGATGACGGTGGCCACAACAGGCCAGGCAATGAAGAAGGGGGTGGGATGGCGCAAGGCTCTTCGCGCCGCCATCGCCGACAACCCCTTCGTGAAGGGCGAGGGGATGTCACCAAAAGCACGCCGTGAACTGCTCGGCCATTCGCAACTGACTTTGGAGATCTGAGATGCAGAAAGCCTTCATCGAAACCCAGTTCCCGATCGCTCGGCTTTCGGCTCAGACATACAGGGAAAGAAAAGGAGCAGCCAGCCAAATCCTCCCCTCACTTGGCAAGTGGTGGGGGAGAAAACCACTGATCTTGGTAAGAGCATGCATTCTGGGGATGTTGATGCCTGCCTCAGACAACCCCAAGAAAGATCGGGAAATCTTTCTGAAGATTCTGACAATGGATGATGATGGCACCTGGGACCGCCAAAAAGGAGACATCCCCGTAAAAGCGTGGCGGGATGCGGCACCTGCAGAGATTCAGGGAAAATATTTTGGCACACGCGGATTTCAACGCGGCGTCGGCGATGAAGAAAAAGAATCTGTATTTGCTGAAATCTGGCAAAGCCTAACTGATCTCGAAAAGAGGCAATTAGATCATAAGCGAAAGCGAGTTATACCAAATAGAGAAGACTTTGATAGATTACCTTTTAGCGAACGAATCAAAGAGTGCGAGCGACCCGAAAACCTTGATGGACCCAGCCCTAGCGCTTGGGTTGAAATCAACTCACACCTTGGCAGTGAAGCCAGCTGTCTACCTGAACTCGTGGAACAGCTTGGCAAGCGCATGTTCGGCAATACCCCAAGAGTGGGCGATGCCTTCTGCGGTGGCGGCTCAATTCCCTTTGAGGCGGCCAGAATGGGGTGCGAAGCATTTGGATCAGACCTTAATCCAGTAGCAGGTCTTCTCACCTGGGCAGGTTTAAATCTAATTGGTGGAAACAAAGAAGTTCGCGATCAGATTCAAGCGGACCAGCGCAGGGTGTTTTCCAAGGCTGATCTACAGGTGCGTGAATGGGGAATTGAGTGCAACGAGAAACGTGATCGCGCTGAGGCCTATCTGTATTGCACCGAGGTAAAACCACCTGGATGTGATTACTTCATCCCTCTGTCCCCAAGCTGGGTAATCGCCGAAAAACATCGAATTGTCGCCACATGGGAGCGCATTGATGGCCTGAATAGGCTCCAGCCAGTTATTCAGCCTGTAAGCGCGTCCGAGTTTAAGCTCTACAAGGAGAAAAAAGGGGCTACTGTCGTCGATGGGCGGGTAGTGGACCCACTGGATCCAAGTCGATCCTGGTCATTTGAAGCTCTACGCGGACCAGACGGGTTACGCCTTTGGTCCAAGGAGGACATCATCCCCCGAGAAGATGATGTTTTTCAGGAACGTCTCTATTGCATTCGCTGGATCAATGAACGAGGAGATCGACATTATGCAGCGCCTGACAAGAATGATCTTGATCGCGAGGCAAAGGTTCTGTATCTACTCCATGATAGATTCATCGAGTGGCAGCGAGTAGGAGCAATCCCATCGCTCCCTATTCCCGAAGATGGAGCAGAAACAGATCGGCTTTTTCGGGAGCGGGGCTGGACGCATTGGCATCATCTATTCACGCCAAGACAGCTGCTCTCAATAGGGCTCATCTCATCACAGCTGGACCTGTCTCAAGACTTGCGGAAGGAGTCCTACGCATTTATTCTCCTTGGAATTCTATCCGCGGCCGACTTTAATTCAAAGCTTTGTCGCTGGATACCACACTTAGCGGCTAGCGGCGGAATAGGTGCTTTTGCTCAAACATTTTATAATCAGGCGCTTAATACCCTCCACAACTGGGGGTGCAGAAGTCTTTATGCCATGAGAACAACCCTCTGTGGAATCCCCACCGTAGATGCAGCGATCAAGGGGGCGAGCCACGTAGTCGGAGTCAAGGATGGACGCGATGTAGAAATAATATGTGATCTCTGGATAACCGATCCGCCCTATGCGGATGCTGTCAATTATCACGAGCTGGGTGACTTCTTCTTGGCATGGTGCGACAAACGCATAGGGCAGGTCTTCCCGGACTGGTCAACTAATTCACGCGCACAGCTTGCCGTAAGAGGCAGTGGAGCCGATTTCAAGGCGTCCATGGTTGATATATACAGGGGGCTCTCTAATCACATGCCTCAGAATGGACTGCAAATGGTGATGTTCACTCACCAGGACCCTGCGGTCTGGGCAGACTTGGGAATGATCCTCTGGGCCTCCGGCCTAAAGGCAACAGCAGCCTGGACTATTAGCACTGAAACCGACCCTGGTTTTAAAAAGGGCAATTACGTGCAGGGAACTGTTTGCCTGGTATTGCGTAAGAGGGGCGGTTCAGCACCTGGATTCCTCTTTGATGTATACCCAATGGTCGAGGATGAGGTCCGCAATCAGGTTGCCTCTATGCAGGTCCTCGATCACGACGGTGAGCCGAATTTCAGCGATTCCGACTATCAGCTTGCTGCCTATGCAGCAGCACTAAAAGTGCTTACACAATACTCTTCGCTTGACGGCAGAGATGTGGCCGATGAAGTTTTTGCAGTCAGAACAAAAAACGAAAAGAGCGACTTTCAGCAAGTCATCGAGCGCGCCATCACCATCGCGTGCGATGCCCTCATCCCTAAAGGGCTCAACGACTCCTGGCGCGACCTCAACCTGATCGAGCGCTACTACCTCCGCGCCGTCGACATCGAATCTCGTGGTGAACGCCGCAAGGGCATGTACGAAGAACTTGCCCGCGGCTTCGGTGTCACCGACATCAAGCCGCTGCTCAAAAGCGACAAGGCCAACGGCACCCGCGTGCATACCCCATCAGGATTCGGCACCAGCCTGTTGGAACCGATTGATGGATCTGTCGCAACAGCCGCTAACCTACCCCGCCGAGGCCGTACCAGCAGCAGTGGTCCTCATCCCTTCGCTACAACTCCACTACGCCACCTGCTGTTTGCCGTCTGCGAAACCGCCGCAGCCGACAACGACCCCAACCAAGGGCGCCAGTACCTACGCGACACCTTTGGGCAGGACTACTGGGGCCGCCGAGAATGCATGGTGCGCCTGCTGGATTGGCTCGCTGCTCTCGGCAACTCAGAGGACACCGCTGATTGGGCCAAAGACTCAGAGGCGGCTCGCATCCTGGCCGGCCGCCTGAGGAACGATGACGCCTGATGCTCAAGCACCACTCCAGTCGTCGTAGCCGGCTTGATCAAGGCGTTCTCAACGACCGTCTGCAAGGGGCAGTGAGCTACGACCGCATCGCCGGATACTTCCGCTCCAGCCTGCTTGAGGTGGCCGGTGAGGCGATCACTGGGGTGAGCGGCAAGGTGCGGATCATCTGCAACTCCGACCTGGATCCCGATGACCTGGCCACCGCCGCTGCAGCAGCTGCCGCATTACAGCGGAGCTGGTGCGAGGGAAAACCAGAGCTAGCGCCTCCAAGTGCCCTACCCCGCTACAAGGCGCTCTACGACGCCCTGATCAGCGACAAGATCGAGATCCGCGTATTGCCCGACACGGCCTTCGGGTTGATCCACGGCAAGGCGGGCGTGATCAGCTATGCCGATCGCCCCGCCACCGCCTTCCTCGGCAGCGTCAACGAAAGCGCCAGTGCCTGGAAGCTCAACTACGAACTGCTCTGGGAAAGCGATGAGCCAGACACCATCGCCTGGGTGCAGGAGGAGTTCGACGCACTCTGGAACGATCACCGAGCACGGGCCCTGGCTGACTGCCCGTTCATCCAGAACGACGTGCAGCGGATCATCCACCGCCAGGTGGTGGAACCCGAGAAGCTGCAAGCCAGCTCGGTAATGGAAGCTGCCGCCGCTGCTGCGGTCGAAACCCCGATCTACCGGCGTGAGCAGGGGCTCTGGCCCCATCAGAAGTACTTCGCCAGCCTCGCCCTGGAGCGACACCGCCTCGGCGGAGCCTGGTTGGTGTTGGCTGATCAGGTGGGCCTGGGCAAAACCATCCAGCTGGCCATGGCCGCCTTGCTGATGGCCTTGGAGGATCCGCAGGGTGGCCCGATCCTGGTGCTTGCACCCAAGCCCCTGCTGCAGCAGTGGCGCGACGAGCTGATGGAGCTACTGCAGCTGCCATCGGCTTATTGGAACGGCCGCAGCTGGGTGGATGAGAACGATGTGGAGCACCCTTCAGAAGGCGTGAAGTCGCTCAGCAAATGCCCGCGCCGCATCGGCCTGGTATCGCAGGGCTTGATCGTGCGAGGGATGCCGGACGCAATCCGCCAACTGCTGAACCAGCGCTACACCTGCGTCATCGTCGACGAAGCCCACCGGGCGAGGCGCCGCAACCGACCCAAGATGGACGCCGGCCAACCAGAGGTGGACGAGAAGGCAGAGCCCAACAAGCTGATGAGCTTCCTTTGCCAGATCGGCGAGAAGACCAAAAGCATGCTGCTCGCCACCGCCACCCCGGTGCAGCTACACCCTGTTGAGGCGTGGGATCTGCTCTCGATTCTCTCCAACGGCAACGAGGGCGTGCTGGGCGGCATCACCAAGACCAGCCGCTGGTTCAGTGCCTACCGCACCATCCAGGTCGCCACCGGCGAGCAAACCGTGCCAGCCGATAACGACGTGGAAGGTTGGGAGTTCGTGCGCGACCCCCTGCCAGCTGCCACAGAAGACCCCGCCATCGAAAAGATCCGGCGGCAACTGCGGGCGCCAGAGAAGAAGTGGCAGTTCACCCCTGAAACGCTCGACCGTTTGCCCAATGCCATTCGCCGCGTGCAGCTGAAGAACAAGCTGCTACCCGAGTACGGCGAGCGGTTCAACCCAATGCTGCGCTGCATCGTGCGCCGCACCCGCAGCTACCTGGAGCAGGAGATCAACCCAGCTACCGGCAGCTACTACCTCCCCAAGGTGGAGGTGAAGCTCTTCGGGGAGGACGACAACGACGCTATCAACCTCGGCGGCTACCTCAAGGAGGCGTACGAAGAGGCCGAAAAGTTCAGCGAGCTGCTGCAGAAGCGGATGCGCGGGGCCGGGTTCTTCAAGACGCTGCTGCTGCGCCGCCTGGGCAGCTCGATGGAGGCCGGCCGCAACACCGTCGGCAAACTGCTGAACATCTCCCCAGACACCGGCGACGACGAAGACGAGGACGATATCGACGAAGACCTCTTCGGGAACGAGGGGCAGGAGAAGGGCTACAGCGAGTTCCGCAACTTCTCCAGCGACGAGATCACGACCCTTGAGCGCTGCCTGAACCTGCTCAAGCAGGGCGGCAACCGCGACCCCAAGCTCGAAGCCATCCTTGGCTACCTGCTCGGTACCAACCCCAATGCCACTGAGCGCTGGGTGGATCGTGGCTGCATTCTCTTCTCGCAGTACTACGACACGGTGCGCTGGGTTGGTGATCAGCTGGCCAAACACCCCGACATCCCCAGCGATCTGACCGTCGGCCTCTACGCCGGCAGCAACCGTTCCGGCTTCTGGCTGGGCGGCCGTTTCCAACGCTGCGATCGCACCCTGCTGAAAGACCGGGTGCGCAAGGGCGAGATCAAGCTGCTGCTTGGCACCGATGCCGCCTCCGAGGGCCTCAACCTGCAGCGGCTCGGCACGCTGATCAACATTGACCTTCCCTGGAACCCAACGCGTCTGGAGCAGCGCAAGGGGCGGATCCAACGCATTGGCCAGGCCCGCAACCAGGTGTGGATCGCCAACCTGCGCTACCGCGACTCCGTGGAAGACAAGGTGCATCGCGTGCTGGCCGAACGCCTCCAGGCCATCCACGAACTCTTCGGCCAGATCCCCGACACCCTGGAAGACGTGTGGGTCAAGGTAGCCCTCAACGATGAAGCCGAAATCGCCGAACTGATCGATCAGACCACCGCCACCCGCAACCCCTTCGACAAGAAGTACAGCAAGGTGGAAGACGCGGCCTGGGAGACCTGCGCCTCAGTGCTGAATCCGATCAGTGTGCGGGAACTGATGGAGAGAGGGTGGGGTTAATGCGAAAGAGCAATCCCATGACGGCTCCAAGAGGAGCCAATCTGTCACGAGAGAAAATGCCCAAGGGAATAGCCACTAAGCATTCACATCACTCTACGCCAATCGGCCGCCAACAACCTCAAAAGCCGAAATCATTAGAGAGACCGACGCAGCGAACCGGGAGAAGTTCATGAACGCAGAAAAGACTCGCAAGCTGAGCTACAGGAGGGCCACCTGGAGCACAGATACAGGCTCCACTCTTCAAGAGCTGCTAGAGAATGCCCATGCAACTCTAAAAACAACTAAAGAGCGCGTTTTTGAATACGGAGATGGCATGGTTCAGGGCATGCACTTTGTAAAAAGGGGCTCTATCTCATGTGGACACATAGCTGCCTATGTGCCAGACCAGCACGCCTGCATTGTTCCACTGGCTTCGTCAGCAGGCAGCCACGACACATCTACACAAGAGCCTCCAGATGGCCATAGCTACCTAGACGGAGACCTATTCTTTGCCATCTCCGACAATGATATAGCAATATGCCCTAGCAACTTGCGGGAGACAGCCTTTCTCAACTATGTGCACTCAATCTTAGAGCGGGCAATGGAGAATTATTCCCCTCGGGATCTGGCGATAACTCCAGTTGCAGATATCGACCAAGTAAAGCTCATTAAAGCACAAGGCGTCGCCAAGATCACCTTTAATGCCATCCTTTTCTCAGCTAGCATGAGCTACGAAGAGCGCCATGCAAAAAGCCGCGACGGAAGGATGGCAACCATCGTCAAAGACCTCCAGTCGCTCTTCTCTAAAGACAAGGAGCTCAATGCAAGCATGCTCTACGAAGAGGCCAATCTCAACGTCCGGGTCGAGGTCTCACTTGATGGGCGTAAACACGGCATTGCCGGAGAGGAATCAATAAAAGATATTGCCACCATGCTTTTAAGTGATGAAGATAGCGAAAATATAACAATAACCACAAAGACAGGTAGTCAATTGCGGGCATCTCAAATACTTGTCGGGAAAAAGGTGAGACTCCTGGCGCATGGCAACTCAGTCTCTAGGCTCGACTCATGGGATGCGCTTACGTCATATCTACAAGAGCTATCCGAAGCCGGCATCACCAGCCAATGATCAACTCAATCGACATACGCAAATCGCGCTTCTTCTTGTTTGCGCTAACTATCTCCATTGCCCTGGCCAGTAGAGGGCAGCCACTGATTCACGACAACGACACAGCTGTTAATGTCATTGTCACCGTTTTCTCGATCCTCGCGGGTTTTCTCGTTGCGATTATCGCCATATCTGGAGATCCGGCATTTATGGCCAAGGGATCATGGCGAGTTGCAGAGATCCAGCGGCAGATAATTCAAAAGAGGCTTGCACAGCAAAAGCTGCTATTTACGGCTTACCTTGCAACTCTAGGCCTGATCTTCGTATCTCTACTTGTTGGCAAGGTCAACGCCACGGCAGCTTCCGCAATCGAATACGCTTATCTTTTTCTCAGCTCCATGGCGTTTATATACTCGCTAAAGCTTCCTGGTTTTTTGATGCGAGTGCAACAAGATCGAATTGATGCCGAAATCGAAGCAAGGAGAAGAAAGGCAATACCCAATCAGCCAAACCATTAGGCAGAAAAGGCGCACACCCCTAGATCGGCCTTGGGAATCGTTTAGCGAGGCAACTACGCAGAACGACTAATTCAAAACAAAGAAATGCTCAGCAGCGATCGGCCCATATGCTTGATACTAGTTGCCTCATAACAGAGCGGCACCCTCGCGTATTGACTTGCGGAGACAGCTTGGGCTGCACGGGTACAGCTTGACCATGGGAATCAGGATCGCGACAAACTTTATTGTTCGGCAGGCAAGGACTCGGCTGTCTTGACGATGCTTTTGTCTTCCGAAGCAATACGACGCTCTACCTTCCTGATATCTTCTTCTGCTGGCAAGGCTTCAGGCCGAATACCCCTCTGAAGCAGAGTCTCGCGCACCGCGCTGTTATTGGTGACATGCTCTGAAGAGATCTCCGGCTCTGTCTTTAGATCATTAGCCTTTGAATTAAATATCGTTATTTCAGCCGCAAAGTCTTTGGCCTTGAGGATGATTGTAGGCGCAAAGTCCGCCAAAGGACGCCCTTCGGGGACTTTCCACTGGGATTTCATGGCTTTGGTGTTCTTCCCGAAAAGGGCCTGATCGCCTTTGCTCCTGATAAGGGCAAACCCCTTCTCGTCGCCTGTCTGTTCAAATATAATTTGAGAAAGCTCCTTCTCGGTCGAGCTAAGCTTTTGGCGAGCCGTCAACCGCTCAGATTCTAAGAGCCGCTTCTCGATCAACTCGGCCCGACGGGTTTGAGCAGCAAAGTAGCTTTGGGCAAATGCGATCTGCGGCTTGCTGCTATCTCCGTTTTGTGCAATGAGATAACAGGCAAGTCGGGTCAGCATGAGATCGTCAATCTGCCGCTCGCTGCCAGACCCAAGTTTGACCATTTTGGTGACTTCAACAAAATGGTCTTTTGCCGCCTTGCCAGATATTTCGCATGCTGTCCTCGCCTTTGACATTACACCGCAGAAGCTTCGCCATTCGCCGTAGCCAAGAAGGTGCTGCAGATCTCGTGCTAGCCAATACTCCACACCATCCTCGTGACACTGCGCATGGAGCTCGAATTCGCTCATGAGGCTCTCGATACGATCTTTTTCCAAGTCACTTATCAATGGACGATGATTCATTGTAGAGCCAACTTGCTTCTTGCAAGTCAGTGCTAGCTAGCTCGTGCCTTGGCATCTCTTCTGCAGCTGCCACTGCGGCCCACAGGTCCGCCAGCCTTGCTGGCGCTTTTGCCTCCACAGCTTGATGGCCTGCTCACGGGTGATCTCCTTGCGGCTCTTCAGCAGCGGCGGCTCCCCGCCAGGCATCACCCCCCAAGGGTCAGCTCCAGCGACTAGCTCCAGCGGTCGTAGCGGAGCGGCTTGAAGTGGAGCACCTGACGGCCATCGCTGATCCAGCCCTCCTGAGGCGAAAGCGGCGGACGACCGGTCCGGTCGACGACGTTCACGGGGCGCTGCTCAGGCCACCTCCGGCGCCCAGCCGTTCTGGCGGACCATGTCGTCAGTCCAGCCCTGGCAGCGGCTCACCAGATGCTCGCCATGGTCGATCAGTCCCTGGTGGAGCTGACGGGTGAGCACCGGGATGCAGTTGACGCCCGCGTGATGCCTGAACCAGTGGCTGGTCATGCAGACCTTGCGGCTGCGGGTCTTGAGCAGCACGTCCTCATCGAGATAGGGCCACTCCTCAACCGGGGTTTCGAGTCGGGCGGCCAGGGCCGCTGGCAGGGGCCAGAACTGTCCAATAAAAGGCACCCACCTCAGCTGAACGACAGGCTACGGGCCACCGTTACCTCTCCTTTCGAGCGTAGCGCTTCCGAACCCGCGCGTTGATGTACGCATTCAGTCCCTCGCCTCGATCTGCGAGTACCTTCATGTCTTCAATAGCTCTGCCACCGGCGCTCCCGTAGGTGTACAGGTACACCGCGCCGTCCGAGACCCGAACGCGGATGTAGTCGTCCCCGTACTCGAAGCCTGCAATGCCCGAGTCGCCGCCAAGATTTTTGTAGCGTTCCATGCTTCGTAGCTCCTTCCGTAGCTGATAGTCGTTCAACTATTTCTTGGGTGGTTCCGCAAACCACGCTGGCCACCAGCTCTCTTTCCGTATATAGCCCCTGCTGCTCGCATACTCAAAACTAGAGACCTACTGCAGTAGCTGCCATCTGCTGCTGCAGGGGCTACTGGAAACAGGTCGTTTACGGACCCGTGAACCACCCCCTGCATCGACAGCCTCATCCCAATCACCCCTCCGGCTTCGCCAGCGGCAGCAGGCACTTGTCCGAATCGCACCCAGCAGGTCCGGCCTCCATCAGTTCGCCGCGGTCGTAGCGGGCCAGGGCTTCGAAGAAGTCCGCCGTGCGGCGGCGGCCCTCCACCTCCTGGTGCAGCCGTTCGTAGGTGGCCTTGTCGATCGGCTCGAACGGCAGCCGCGGGAAGGTGGCGTTGGCATCGAAGCGGGCCAGCAGCGCCGCTGAGATGTAGCCGAAGCCCTCCTCAATCGCCTCGTGGATCTTGTGGGCCAGCGGTTCGATCTCGTTCTCGCGGAACTCAATGGTCGCGCTGGTGTTGTGGGCCGTGTAGTGCTGCTGCACCTGCATGTAGAAGTCGAACTGGGCCAGCGCCGAGAAGTTGTTGATCTCCACCGTGTCGGCACCCGGCAGGTTGGCCCAGCTCACCTCTGTGGGGATCTCCACCAGCCACTCGCTGCAGCGCGGATCGAACGGATCATCCAGCAGCCGTCCCTGCTCATCCTTATCCGATTGGCTGGGCACGATCGTGTAGCCGTACTCCAGGCAGGCCAGCGCCACCGGATCGTTCTTGCGGAAGGTGATGCGGCGGATGAAGCGCTGCGCCTTGGGCGGATGCCAGCCCGGGCTGGCGCCGGTGAGCAGGCTCTTGGTGCCCGCCGGCTGCACCGTGGTGCAGCGGTTGGGCCGGCGGATGCCGTGGCGGTCGCAGTACTCCCACACCGCCTCGTGCACGATCCGCTTCCAGCGCTGCAGGTAGTCGGCCTCGCGCGCCTTGAACGCCCGGCCCTCCTCTGAATCCGGCCGGCCCGCTTCCCACCAGTTCAGCCACGGCGTGCCGAAGGCATGCACGAAGAAGTCGAACAGGCCGGTGAAGCTCACGCCCACGATCGGATCCCAGGCCCGGCTCTGGCGGTA
>Ga0208486_1000199_pt1 | contig 17309 bp, 36 predicted proteins | sample LakMenEpi03Aug12_FD_150664 | JGI IMG/M metagenome (GOLD analysis project Ga0208486, IMG submission 150664) | Freshwater microbial communities from Lake Mendota, WI - 03AUG2012 deep hole epilimnion (SPAdes) | ecosystem: Environmental > Aquatic > Freshwater > Lentic | place: Lake Mendota, Madison...
TGTTTACAATAGATCAGTGTTCGTAAAACTCGTCTACCTCATCATAATCTTCCGTATGTTCCATCCACGCTTTCTTGAGGTTCTTTAGTGGACGACGGTCACGCATTTCAGAGGCGGCACGTTCAAGGCGATTACTGCCGCCATATCGCTTATCTTCCTCAAATAGTTCAATATACAATGGATCAATCTTCTGATTAACAGTCTTGCGAGTTTTCATTTCACATCACCCTTATTATTCTGGCAATAGTCCAGGAAATGCCTCATTGGCCAGCTTGGCGGTCAAATGAGGAATCTTTAGATCCTTTTTAATCATATTGGCATAAACCTCTGCTTCATTCTTCTCTAGTGATTCCAATATCTGGATTAGCAACTGTTCTTTACGTTGCATAGTTAGATTAGGTGATACCTTTGGATGACCTTCCATAAACAGATACACCTTGCTCAAGGCATCTGTCATGTGATTATAGGCGAAACCAACTGGTGTTTGTACCGATTTGTAGGTTGGCACTTTCTTGATGACAAACTGAACCTGTGGATGTAACGCTCCCATAATAACATTCTTTAGTGCCCAGGAATCGTTGTTACGAAGGACAGCTAGTCGTTCCTCTTTTGTCTTTGCCTTCTTAAACTCGTCAAAGACTTCATAGATATGTTTGTTGCTACTCATAATGTTTCCTTAAAAGTCACCGATTGATTCGATCATTGCCTTGAGGTTCTTCTTGATAAAGTAATCAAGCATCTTCTGTTTTGTAGCGGGCTTTGAACCATCAAATGCCTCTACAATCTTTTGTTGAACCTCAGTAGGGATATAGTCAAAATCAACCAAAGTTTGATTACGCTTAAAGCCACGAAGCATAGTATCATTGGTACAGAAAGTCTCCGCATCCTGTGATAGCCACTCCTGTAGACGCTTGCTATTTATAACCTTCTGGCGTTCACCGGCGGCGAAAGTGTTATCAGCCGACAGGAAGTTAGGCACGCCGTCACCACGATCACCTTTGATGATATGTTCTTTGATGAACATCTTTGGGTTATCAATCTTGATGAAACGCTTTAGAATAGGTGAATACTGCGTTACATTAGGATATTTTTGTAGCTGACCAAAGTCCTTGTCAGACGACAGAATGAGGATATTACCATGAGGTGCCAGTCTAGCAGTTAGAACGGCAATCACATCATCGGCCTCGGCACCATATGCATCGATCACCTTATAAGGGAAGAACTCTTTTAGTTCGTCTCTAATCTTATTGAGAGTGTCAAAGATCATGCCCCAATCAAGACCAGAGGCCTCACGGTCATGCTTGCGCTGGCTCTTATAGAATGGAAAGAAGTCACGACGCCAATAGTGTTTGTTATCGCAACAAAGCACCACATTAGGATACTTTGCTTTGAACTGCTTCACATTGGAACGGATTGTATTGATACACATATGGCGGACTAGATCCTCACTTATCACATTGTCCTTAGCAACATGCTTGAGGTGCTGCATTAGGTTAGAGATAAGAACCTGATTGAGGTCTATAAGCATATAAGACATTATATATTCCTTTATTGTGATACTTGTATTATATCACTCACTATCACCGTTGTCAAGTTTTTCTTTAGCAACCTCTTCAATCATGGCTGCAATTCTTTCAGCTAACTGTTCCTTGGTTAAGCCCTCACTGTTTTCAAGGAGTTTAACATTGTCATCGATAAAGTCATGTAGGTGATGATCAAGACCAAGGGAACGATATACAGCCGCACGTAACGCATCCACGACCAATACAAAGTCTTTAGCAAAGACCTTATCAGCCACTTCAATGTTATAGTTATCCAGTTCTGTTAGCAAGAAACCAGAAAGTTCATCGACAACCGAATCCGCAAACTTTTGATCAGCTTTGGCTTGTCGTGATATCAATACTTCCGCAGGTACGTCTCTGACGACCTTGTGTTTGGGGAACTCGATTACTTTCTCGGTCATTTTTTGTCCTTGTTCTTAAATTCTTGGAAGATAGAGAATAGCACGATATACCATGTGGCTACACCAACTATCATACCAAGATATATAAACGTCCAACCAAAAGCCTCTCCGTTCATTTAAGCACCCTCAATAGTATTGTTTCAGCATTGATACGTCCAGTTGCCTTACTCTCTTTAGTAGTTAGGCATTTCATAATGTTTCGCAAGTCAACCTTGCCTGCCTTTAGAACTTGATTGACTTGTTCTTCTGGCTTTCTTAGCTTCTTTGTGATCGAAGCATCTGTATCAAATCCGATAATCGTAGTCCCTCTGACCGAAAGGCCTGAATGACCCACGGCATGATAAACAGAAAGATTACGAGTTTTGTGATTGAACACCCAAAGTTGCGAAGCACCGATGATTCCTTTCGGGTCTATACTGGTTAGATTATCAGCAGAGGTACAATAGTTCATCTTAGAAACTAGAACACCAGCAGGCTTAACCTTCTTCTTACGTGGCTTGCGAACAGCCTGACCAGCAGAATGTAGTTCTGTCATATGGTCAATTATTCGCTTGATGAAAAGCCCCATGATCTTAAGAACCGGCTTACGCCACTTCTTATACGCTTCCACAAGGTCGGCGTCTTTACCGGCTTGGGCTTCGGTGATTTCTTCGTATTGAGGACGGAAGTGTTCTGCAATCCTCGTCGCAATTTGCGGTTTAATTCCCTTCTCAAGGGACCACTTCTTAACATCAAACTGTACCACTCCTTCTTGGAAGAAAACGTCTAAAGTTTCTTCAAGTTCGCCAATAAGATCGGACGCCTTCGCATTAATGCGGTCTTGAATTGATACGACTTTGGTAACAGGTTCTTCCGTAGCTTCCTGCGTTTCCACAATGTCTTTCGTGAGGTCTTTAATCTTGATTTCAATCTTCTCCCACGTACCGCTTGGAAGAGTGCTTCCATTGAGTAGGAGTCTACAGTTCCATCCGATATTGTGGAGGTCGATTGCCTTAACCGACGATAGCTTTCTAATAGTATGTTTGTCATATTTGATAAACTTTAGGTAGGATATCGTGAAAGACTTGGCATCTTCACTCGTGTAAAAGTAATTGAACCAGTTATAGGCCATGGCCAATTCAGATTGAGTTGCGTTCTCGGTGACAGAAGGTTCTGACCCAAGGTACTTTTCATCCGCAAACTGTGGGCGTCTTACGGTTGCGCTTTTCACTTTCTTTTCCTTTGTCATAGTTTCCTCAGGATGATATTAGACATTATACTAATATTCCCGCCAAACATCAAGACATATTTTAGGTCTTCCGGCTTGGTAAGGATTTCATACTTACCTACTTGTTCTAACAAGACTTTCAGATATAGGCGTAACATTTCCTTTGATTGAGCAAGGGCAATACAGACATGTGTTCCGTGCCCCCAAGCCAAATGTTTCGTCTTATCCGTCCTTTGGATAAGGAACTCATCAGGTTTATACCATCTATCTGGATCACGATTAGCAGACTCCAAACATATAGCAACTCTATCACCAGGTTTCAAGAATGTATCATGTAGTATAACGTTCTCTGTAACAGTTCTGGTAAATCTACCAACAGCGGCCCGAAAGCGAAGTGACTCATTAACGGCCTGTGGTATAAGTGATCTATCGTTTAGAACCTCATCTAACTTGTTTTCATAGAATAGATCCAATGTTAGATACTGCAAGGCACCACCAGTAGAACCAGGCCCTGTCATCATTGGACCTAGTATCAGAGCAGGTACATGTAATCGTTTTGGATTGTTATTGATGTATTCGTTGAACACTCCAGGACCTGATGATGCTCTCATATTAGCACGAGCAAATAATGGTCTAAACTTTTCGTCTGCGTTTGGGTCTGGATGTTCCACTGATACAAGCGGGTGGTGCCTGTGTGTATGTAGTGTTAGTTGGTTGGCTTCTTCTTTGTCTAATGGTGAGTTTAGCATTTCAGTTGAGAACCAGGCACTCAATTCTTCTGTCACTTCTGAAATGTTAATGATATCTTTGTTTGATAGTAGTTCGTTTGCCTTTTCAGTAAAGGAGTCCGAAAGCCTTTTCATATGTTCTTTACCAAAGGCTGGCAGAACAATGTCCTTATACTCTTTATGTGTCGGGTTGTCGCTGGCACCTAGAGTTTTGCCAAACCTTTCACCACTTTCAATAAGCAAGTTGCCTTTGGCTGATGAAAAGATTTTAGGATTGTTTAGCACATAGAACACATCATCATATCGGGTGATGACATACACGCCATACTTTTCACACCAGTAGGCCTTATCTCTTGCTCTAAGGTCCTTATAGATTTCGAACCTGTTAAGTAGCCACTCGTTAGAGTGTGGATCATAGGACATTATTTGCTCTTATGCTCTGCCCAAAGTTTGTATAACTCTTTCTCTCTTTCGATAGCTTCTTTTTCCCATGGTAGGTTTTTGTAACCAACCAGGTTCTCGTTATACATTACTTTGTTCCACATTTGATAGTTACCCGAACACATATCAACTAACTCTTTACGGGCATACTGCTTAACATGGACTAACTCGTGTGCCAATGTTCTTAGTAGATAGACAGGGCCAAGATCGGCTTCTATCTCTACCTCAAACTCTCTATGATTATGGTTTTTGGCATCGATATCAGTCCATGTGGCCATTCCGAAACACTTGGTGTTTTTGTAGAAGTTCTTACGTAGTCTGACCTTCACAAGGACATTCTTACTAAGGCGGCGACCTAGAAGTTGATCACAAAAGAATAGAGACGCCTCTTTGATTTCACGCTTTTCCATCTTTTTAGCTGATCCGTATATTCTGATCTGCGCCATTTTCCCTCTCAGGTAAAGATGTGACTGTAATCCTTAAAATCACTAATCACACAAATTCCATCCTCCGTATATCCTACATCATTCTCTATATTCTCGGCGAAGTCAAGAGCCTCGTTTAGAGTATAGAAGACCTCGGATTCACCGAATGTGGAGACAATCGCTGGAATGTCTCCATTATATTTAGCGGTTTTGTCATTCCACTCACCATAGATGTTATCGATGGCGGTGGCATGAGAGACCCGGTATTCCGGGCCTTTCTCTGTTTCTGTTAGGAAAATGTAGATACCATTATCGGCTGACATTATTCTTCATCCTCATCATCGGCAAAGAAGGTATGGACGACCAGCTTAATGAACCAGTGAACCATGAAAGGACCCCATAGAGGTGCGAGAACCTCTAACCAAGTCCAAGTTTCAAGATGCCCAGTCAATCGTAGACCGATGAACAAAAGAGCAAGACCATCCATAAAGTTAATCGGAGCCTGGGAAGCACCGAGATTGATCACACGAACATTCTGCATTTTGTTGTCCTCATCCTTTGTTCTACCGGGTAAGTTAATAGGCATTTACTTCTTCTTTCCTTTGAGACGGCGGGCTTTACGCTTAGTTGAACCAATCTTACGACGACCTTTTCGAGGTCGGTTCTTATGTGGGTGGGCCATATATCACTCCTTCAATAGTTGTTTCACTGAATCAATACGGAATGATCGCCAACCACCTGCATCGATATCCCATACGGCTTGGACATTATCATTCAACTGACGACCGGTCTTTGGAACTTGTCCGTCATACTCTGATAGCATAGCAGGCTCCACTTGTGGAACATATAGGTCGGAAAGTGTGGCTCGCATAGTGCGTTCCGTTCCGTCGGTCTTTTCAAACACAACGGTAACAACTCCATTCTTTAAATCCTCACGCAAAGCAAACTTATCAATCATCATGCTCTTCCTCTTCCAAATCATAATCTTCTTCCCATGCATATTCACCATATGCATCTTCATAGATATATACTTCGCAGGACCAATCTTCTTCTACCAATTCAAGCATGGTAGTTTCGGTTTCTCCATCAGAGACCTTATTTTCACGCAACCACTTGTCGGTCATTTCGTATGCCTCTTGTTCAGTAACATACGTTCCTATTCTAACTGTTCCTAACTGTGCAGATTCTAACTCGGATACCCACATGATTTGTTTTCCTCATTTAGCAACTTTTCTAACTCATTATAACCGCCGATGAACGCCTTGTCAACTGTTATTATAGGAAAAGTTCTCGCATCCGGGAACATTTCCAGAATGGTGTCACGGTCAAAGTCCTTGCCTAACTTATAGACAACATGATCCTTTGCCTTGAGTTTTAATAGGGTGATTGCTTTGTCGCAGAATACACATTGATCTTTTGAATACACTGTAATCATTATAACCTCATTTAGATTAGAAAGCTGTGACAGGTGGTAAATGCTCCATCGGAGATTTTGGATTTGGCTTGCGTGGGCAGCAAAGTTCGATTGTTATATTGTTAGGGTCAATATCAAAGATACTACGATACTTGTGTTTCTTTTCCATCTTATGTGGTGTTATCATAACACCTAATACCATCAATGTCAAGATAAGATGTTTCACTTCTTCACATAAGATGTTTCACTTCTTCACATGGGACTTTCTTACTCTGACCATAATCCACGAGTTGTAATACGCTTCCGATAGCAGCGCATCCCTGTCAAACTGCTCCTTCGCTTCATAATACGACGCTTCGCCTTTGCTCTTACATAGACGGATGATTTCTCGGGTGAACTTCTCCTTACCGAAGATTTCCACATGTTGTAAAAGTTCTTTATTGCTGCCATAGTAATCCAGCCAATCGGAGTCAATCTGTTTCTTTACTCGTTTGCCTTTCTTCTTGGCTGAACGAGTAAACTTGAACAGTTTCTTTCCAATATACTTTCGACCTGTTGGAACACAGGTGATAACATAGACGAAGGCTTGATAGCCTTCTGGTACTTCTGTAAATGGTTCGTTTTGATAGGTCCACATAGACCTATATATTATTCTTCGTAGTCACTCAATTCAGGTGGATACTTTTCATTATAGGCTTCATCAAACGACGGATCGATGTTTAGATAACCGTCGATGCCCTTAACTTCAAACTCCTCTAGAACCTCTAATAGTATATCATACATTGCTTGCCTATTCTCAGCATCAATGTCACTCTCTGATAAAAGTTCTATAAACTGTCCAAATATGGCTGCTCGTTCTCCGGCCATTACTGTTTGTCCTTTCTAAAGTAAGACATATAGGCTTGGAACGATTCAACCATCATTTTGTATCCAATATTGGACACTACCATAAAATTTCTATACCACTCATAAGAGGTACTCCTAGCCAGTATGTCTGGGTTTTTTTCTTTCTTCTTTCGTTTATGCTTCTTCTGTAATAGTGCCTTATCATTTATCATCATCTCAAAATATTGTATTCTCTTTTCATTCATTTGCTGACAAGAAAGCAAGTAAGGATCAGGACCCATCACCTTTCTTGCCTTTCTCATCTTCTTTGCTATGTGTCTAGCAACATGCAACTGTTCATGTAAGATTTCATCCAGTTCATTCATAAAATTTCCATAGTGAACAATGCACGAGTGTATAGTTCTGGATCATATGGAATCTTCTGTCTAGAAAAGACAACAAACCCCATGTCACCAGGTTTCATTACCTCACGCATGGACGTGCCTGTGGTCCATACATCATCGACCACAAGACGAATTGGATTCTTTGGATTAACATACTTCTGTAAAGCATTGGCTAGCTTAGTGCCGCCTCTTGGAATGCCATAGACAGAACCAAACTGGGTCTTTTCACTAATCATCTTAGCAAGACATTCCCAATCTTCGTCTGTGAGTGCGTCACATTCAATCTTCCATTCTAGTTCATTACCAGCATGGGAGATAAAGTTGCCAAGTTGAAATAGGTTCATGGTACAATCCTAATAGTTGTGTCTGAATCCTGCTTTACAATGCTATAAAGAGTAGCAGCATTGCTTGGAGAAAGGCGAACGCAGCCGTGAGAAGCGGGTCGACCCAAAGCACCAACATGAGGAGTAGCGTGAATTGCATAACCACCGCTAAAAAAGATAGAATGAGGCATCGGGGCATTGTCATATTTCTTTGAATAGTGCATTAGTTGAAGGTAATAAGGATGGAAAGTACCAGTGGGAGTATAATAACCTTTGCGGGCGGTTGAGACTCGCCACTGATACGAGCCATAATCACTATCAACCTGCATCAACTGGTGAGACTTACTAATAGTGATATTAGTTTCGGCGAACGCTGGCATGGAAGCCAGCATCGCCATCATTACGATAATCTTTCTCATATCTCACAACCTCCTGCGGTACATGCTAATGTTTGGACACCTTCAACGTTGTCATCCATTTCAACCAATGTGTCCCAATCAAGATGTTCTGGAATTGTTGGTAGCATTGCTTCATACAAGTCTTGTGTGATTTCCTCGTATGGAGCCTGACGATATGAACCACCATCATGAGGCAAGAATGATACACCAGACATTTCGTCAAAGTGATCATACACCCACGCACCAACTTTCATCCATTCATTTTCTTTGACGTTGATTGTAACTGATGGCTTATGTTCGCACCAGGCTTCCTGATAGATAGCCCATAGTTCAAGATGCTTGATAGCGTCAATATCGTCTCTTACAACTGCGCCCTTTGGTGCTTTCATTGGGAAAGAGAACACTGTTGTGGAGTCAGGCTTCATAACGTCTGGTTCCCATGGCACACCCTTGTCCTTCATGAATTGGGTGAGAGGATCTTTGTTATCAGCACGGACACGACGGATATAATAATTGGCATGGCGAGGATGAATGCCAGAAGCGGAGTCACAGAGTTGTGAGACTGTTCCTGATGGTTTAACACAGGTGATTGCGGCTGCTGCGTTGATGCCGAGTGTGTTGGCGAGGTTAGCATTGGTGTTGATCGCATGATCACGGAGTTCATTTAGTCTCTCCTTTATATTCTTATCTTCTGGATTGTTAAACAACTTGGAGTCATAGATGCCTGTAAGAGAAACACCAAGTAGTCTTTCTTCTTCGGCATTCTTAACCCAAATCTTTCTTAGATACGGGAAATCAGTGAGAGTAGATTGGAAAGTACCGAGAATAGTAGCAATCTCAATCTTCTCCTTAATCTGTTCAATAGTGTCTGTGGCTCGGATAACCACCTCTGTGAGATTACAAAATCCATATGGTCTAAGGATGATTTCAGAACACGGGTTTGTGCCGAATAACTGATCATGATTGCGTCTTCCGTTTCTTTTGGCAATTTTCTGACATGCTTCACGACTAAATAATCCTCTCTCTCCTGATTTGCTTTCGTATAGTGAAACCCATTCCTGCATGAATGTGCCGACTTCTGGCTTCTCATTATACACAGCACTATTGTTTGATAGGGCTCGCTGTGGATTTGCTTCCCACCAAGCACCTGCTTTAGCATGACGCATACGGTCATCTGATAAGTTAGATAGGCTGATCATTGCGGAGCGACGAACGCCTCCGACTACTACGACCTCGCCTATCTTACACATGATGTCATGGCACTCAAGGGATGTGAGGCGTCGACCATGTGCGTTCTTAAACATCTTAACAACAAACTTAAACAATTCTGAAAGCGGGCCAGGACCTGACGAACGACCACCAAATGTCTTTAGAGGAGCACCTGCTGGTCGAACCTTTGTCAGATCCCACTTGGGAATCTCACCCGTGTATAGCAATGCGATAAGCATACGCAAAGCCTTGGCCCATCCTTCCTTACTATCACGGACAGATATGATAGTTTCAGAATCAAACATCTTCTCTGGAATCTCTGGTAGTTGATTGATGAACTGACGTTCAACAGAGAATCCAACACCAGTACCACATAGAAGAATAAACATGGCTTCGTCAAAAGCCTTTGGATCATCGATAGGTAGGAATGAACAGTTATAACCACAAGTGTTATCACGGTTCAACGCAAGGCCCGATGTCATCAAGGCTCGCATAGATGGCATGACCTTCATGTCATGGATATGATCAAATAGTCTCTTACGGAGATCAGGTGTTATATCATAACTATGTTTTGTATGCAGGTGCATATACATAAAGTCAAGATAACGATTGATAGTCTCTTCCCAATTCTCACGGCGATTTTGTTCTGGCAGATAGCGTGAGTATCTGCTCTTATAGATAAATTCCTGATATAAACTGTCCATTATTCTTCCTCGTTGTCTGTAACGTATAGTTCCCAAAGGTTTTCATACAAAACCTTTTCAAATTCTTCACCAAGTGGTTGTTGTGCTTTCAATAGTTTTTCATATAATTCTTGTAGTTCGTCATTCATGACCAAAACTTCCACCACCATGACTTAGGTTCTTCTTCCGACTTATTCACAGGAACACCATGAAACCAAGGCTCTGGATACCAATACTCTTTCAATGACGGGAAGTGTTTTAGAATCTCTTCCTGTGCAGCAAGAGCAACCTGACGGTGTTCTTTCTGTGTGCCTGCTTCGGCTCTAACGTCAATGTAATGAATCCAAGAACGAAGCGTCCCTGACATATATAGACGGGTTGTGGTTAGACCTTCTGGTAGAATTGCTCTGGCTTGTTCTTTGGCAATGCCTTTTTCAATAGCCCAATTATAGTTGACACGCATACGACTTGCCAGATTACGCTGAATCTCTGACCAATCTTTCTCCAGCCTTTCATCATCCGTCTCAATACTATTCTGACGGTTCTTAGCGTCCTGTAGTCTTGCTTCTCTCGTTACAAACGACATGTCCTTAGTAGGATCGGCATAACGCTGGCTAAACTCTTGGAATGAGAACGAACGATGGCGAATGATCTGGTGTGAGATATCACGAGTTGTATTGATTTCCATTGTGATAGAAACCATTTCAAAAGGTGACCAATGCTTATGTTCGATTAGATACTTTAGGAGTTTTTCTGATGTTAGTGTGTTATGCTGATTGGATGGATTTGATACTCGTGCGGTGTATGCGATAAACTCATTGGGTGTCATATAGACAGGATTATTAGCCAAATCTTTATACGATTCAATAAGCGGCTGTGTTACTGCAATAATCTTAGCGTTGTTCATTTGTTACTCTTTCCATTATTAAACGATTCTTTTTCAACAATCCATAACTTCTTCTGCTCATAGTTATGATAATATTCTAGGACATGATCTATAGCAGCCAGAAACTCGACATCAACCCATTTCTCTCCACCTTCGTCCGGAAGAGGATCAGCATTGAGACGATACGCCTCCTTTAGAGAAGCAATGACAATAGCATCAGTTTGGTCATGGTCTAGTTCAATATTGTATTTCATTATCTTTCTCACCAGTTCTCTGTCACAAACTGTTTGTCCCAACAATGAGCATATCGATCATTGTGAAACACTAGAACTATCCCGTCATACATGAAGCAGTAGTTCATCACTCACCTTTTGGTTCTGGGAACATTTCTTTCGCTTGTTCGTAAGCCTTATCTACCAGATGATTTTTTTCTATAACATAGTTACTTGCTACATACCAAAGTTGTTTTTCAACAATGATCTTACCGTTCTTTATTAGCTTCTCAGGAATAGCCGAAGAACTGCAACTATGTCTCCAAGCGCTTTCTGCTTGGATAAGAATATCATACCAGTTGTATGATGGTGGAACGTTCTCTGCTCTACCATTCGAAAGAATAATCACATATACATCGTCAGTCATTTCTATCTCCTCCACGTTGACCTCCTCTATATTTGTCTGGCCATCAGAAAATATCCTTTACGTCTTTGAGACCCTCAAGGTATTCATCAAATATCTTTACCATATCTTCCTTAACCAACTCTCGGCACTTCTTTATGATAAGAAGATATTCATTTTGAACCTTATCATGCGAGAGTTCAACATAGTCCGTAGCAATGAAATTGACTAGTTGTTCATACTTACGAAGACGCTCGATTTCATCAGCGGCTTCTTCAGAAGTTTGCTGATCGTATCCATTGAAAAAGCATGGTTCACGCAGTCGCTTCACAATATCTTCACTCATTCCAAGAAACTCCCTATGTCTGGCGTTACCAAATCTAAACAAGGAACATAGAACTTCGCATACGTCTTATCTACATATCCTATAACTTTAGGTTCTATACCTCTTCTCCACCCGATCCACTCGTCTGCGGAAGTATTATAGTATATCGCTTTGTAAAAACAATCATTCATTTCGTTATTGAAATAGTATGTGTAATAGTATCCAGATCGGTTAGGTTTGGCATCAGGATACTTACTCCACGTATAGGTCATCAGTCTTTCGCCTTCATCCTCAAGAAAGTGGTGACAGCCTTTTCTTCACACGGTTCACTTATATATGATAGTATCGCACCATGCCTCATCATCAGACCATTGAATTTGCGATACTCTTCATAGAAATGCTCGTATTCATCTTTATGAACCCATTCCTCTGTGGTCTCTGAAAACATTCGGATACACCTATAATCTGTCAGGTCAAGTTTTTCGTTATTCTTAGCGAATGTTAACTCTGCCATATCCGAATCTTCACACTTTCGCCTTATCATAACATACTCCGATTCTGCTTTATTCTTGGTCATGTGTAGGCTCCTTTCCACTAAAAATATACACAATGCTTCGTCATTAGTCAAGAACCTCTAGAATACGCTGGCGCTTTTCTTCAAACTGTTGACAGGTCATCTGAAACAGTTTTTCAAGAGCATCTAGTTTAGATTGAGTTTCTGCTTGATTACGCAAGGCTTCGTCACGCTCTTTAGCCACATGCTTCAATGTAGCGTAATGGCCATTACGCTCTGAAATGGCGGCATCGAGGTCGGCTTCGGCTTTGTCAGCCCGCAAAGCATCGGGGCGACTACGCCACTCTACGACTTCCTTTGTCAGCATCTCACATCGCTCATTGGCTACGGCAAGGTCGGTACGGAGGCGGGTGATTTCGTCGGCAACTTTCTCAGACACGTAATGCCCCGTCTTGTCTATGTCTACGACGACTAGTCCATGTGGACCAAGGCGTTCCCGTAATTTTTCGACTTCCTCATTAGCGGCATCGAGGTCGGCACGAAGTTTCTTTACAAGTTTCTCTATTTGAACTACTGAGTCTGTAATCGATCCGTCATTAGGTGCTCCCATTAGTTCAGCATTGACTGAAATCAAATCAGTGTAATGCTTCTTAAACTCATTGGCTGCGGCGAGTTCGGCACGAAGCCGCAGATTTTCCTCATATACGCTTTCTCTTACTTGCTTCAATTGCTGCTGATGAATGTCATTCATCACTGTTCCCCCATAATCCAAACATATCCATCACTATTAAGATCAGAAATACACAGCCAAAAACAACATAACATTTGACAAACTGTTCTTCGCTCATTAATTGTCTCACAATTTAACTTTTATTCCCAAAAGTTCTTTTGCATGTTCAATTGCTTCTTCAATTGCTTCTTCAATTGCTTCTGAGTATGCAAGCTTGCGTTCATCAGATTCTTTATTTTTAATAAGAGTTAAGACAAAAAGAATCTTCTTTAGCTTATTTGTTTCTTCATCGGTCATGTTTTTCTCCTCATAATTTATGAAACTCTTTTTTAAAAAGAGTAATGTCAGGACTAATCTCTATCATAAAATCTTCTTCAAAATACCATGGGCAATAATTTTCTTTTTGTTCGTTTGAAGAACAGTCAAAATATTCCTGAAATCTTTCTTTCCATACGTTTCTGTCGTTCAGATCTCGACCATAACTGATAGTGAACATACTTTGATTGTTATATGTTTTATTAGGTGTTATGACATTGAATCTTGTAGGTATACTCATATTCTACTCCATTGGTTCAGTTTCATTGTAGCCATAATTCCTTCATGCGTATTTCTATCTATGATATGCTGAATCTCACTCGGATGCATATTGACCAGAACCATTTCGTTGATGTCCTTCTCTTTGATATAGGAAGGCCACACACAAATCTTTCTACCCATGTCGATTGTTTTCCGCATATTGGACACTATCTGTTTGTTACGAGGTTCATTATCATATACAAAAACATAATCTTTGTCAAGACCTATGACGCTAGGAGCAGTATATAGTGCTGCATCCATAGTAGCCACGCTATTAGTAAGGAAAAGAGAATCGATTGGTCCCTCAACCACATACACAGTTTGCAATGGATCCAATCTATCCCAACCAAAAATTTTAGGAACACTGTCATCTATCTTAATCGTTATGTATTTGATCTTAGATGGGCCAATCGCACGACCTTGAACGCCGATTAGGAATCCATCCTTATTGAAGAAGGGTATTACAATCCTTGCTTCTTTATATAGTTGCTTGTCCACATTTGGAAAGTATGTCTTAACAAACTGTGCAAAGTCATCCGTGTAGAATAGTTTTCCAAGAGGAACTTGTCTCTCTTTCAGATACCTTTTCGCAGGATTCTTTGGATCCAGCGTGTGACACGGTATGATTCCATCCAATTCATAGAAGTTGTTATTTGTTGACACTATTCTCGGCGGTGGAACAGGAATGTTAAAGACAGGTCTGGTAACAAACTGTTTAACGTCAACCTTAGGTTCCGTATTAGCCTTAACAAACGTTTCTAACTGGTATTCGTTATACAATGCAGGATCAACATACTTGATGAACTTGTTTAGTTTCATCGTTGATCCGCAATTGTGACACATGAAGCCAAAGTTTTCTTTGCGCTTGTAAATGTATCCTCTTGCCTTGATCTTATCCTTCTGCGAGTCACCGCAGACAGGACATCTAAAGTTCCATAAAAACTCTCCCCGCTGTTTGAACTGCGTTAGTTTTGGAGCGAGGAGAGATATGTATTTTTTATCAATGTATACCGACATCATTCACCTGAACATAATGAAGCAAGACTATATCATTCACTCGACACTATGTCAAGTGTTATCTTTTAAGTAAAGGTTTCATTTCCTGGATAACTTGCTTGAGGCTATCAATTTCCTTCCTCAAGTCTTGTCTATCAGCATCAACAACAGGAACACGAGCATCAAGTTTATTCTTAATGTCATCCATAGTTTCTTCTATGTGGTCTACCTTCTGTTCAAGGTAAATGACCCTCTGTTGGATTTCCATATCCTTAACTTTGAACTCGCCTATTGTCATGAAGTAAGCCGCCACCAATCCGCCAACAGCAAGTATGGCAGTTATCATTGGAGGCAGTTTCGTTACAGCAGCACCAACTACATTGTCTAGGTCGTTGGTGTCCTTATCTGACATTGTTAGTTCCATTCCTTTCTATCCTCCCTTGGTACAGGGTTGAGGGAGGTTCTACCCTTGTTAACATGTCTATTAGCCAGAACAATCTCGTTCTTATAGTTTTCCTGCCCGTTAAGCATCGTAGACATGAGTTGTTTCTTTAGTTTCTCCAAGCGGCTTGGAAATGCATAGCATCCACATCGCCGTTTAGACCACGCCACCATAGACCATGTTTCATAAGAATATCACAGAACTCTCTGTTAATCATTCCCTCTTTCCATTTCTTTGGATAAGGGTTTCTCGCCGGATCCATATCAATAGCAATACCAAATGCGTGTGTTGATAGTCTGTTACCACCACGCACAACTCTATAGTTGAATGTACCACCAGAGATGTTTAGTCTTAGTGCATCAATCTCTTGTGGTGAAAACTCTTTTGCTACTTCTGTATAAGCGGCTGTATATACGGGAACAACCTTCTTATGTAGAAGCAAAGTCTTTAGTGGTGTTCTCTTACCATCTGAATAGTAAATCTTGTATGGTGGAGTCCACTTTACGATGTTCTCCGCATACCACTTACGGCTTACTTGGCCGTTGCTACCACGAGGATCGCCATAGAACTTTATTAGGCTGACGATATCTTCGTGTGGAAATAGTTTCTTACATGCTTCTGACATAATTTACTCCTTAGTATCTAATGTATCTCATTTCGCCGGTACTTTCGTTTCGTACCACTATCTTACCTTTTGGATTCTTTTTTGCCCATTCACGGATTTCAGCATAGCAATCATCTTCTTCTAAGTATGTGCGCCAATGCTTACCCTTGCGCTTAGCCAGTGTTAGAGAATGAAATAGTTTAGAGTTTACTTCAAAGACTGTAGCACCAGCGAATGTTTCTTCCTTAACTAGTTTATCAGTAGCGGTTCTAATGCCATTTCTACGATTGATAACGTTTCTAATAGCCTTGCCATACTTCTTTTGATTTCTAGTTGTGATACCTTTTTTCTGATAGAACTCAGCATCACCTTGGTTCTTTGCTCTGCTATCTGATGCTTTCTTGATATAGCTTCCAAGGGTTTCTCTTTTTAGTTCATCAATCTGTTCTTCTGCCATAGGAGACTTTCTACGAAACATGGTGTTTTGTTTCTTCCATTGTTTAGCGGCACCAGAACTGACGATAGCATCGCCAAAGTTTGCTGGCTTACCAGCAGCAGCCACGCCGGCACCAGGTATATTGCCTGATCCTACGTTGTTTACAGGGGCATCTTCTTTGATCATATCGTCCTCAATATGTTGGCAATCTTAAGGTCTACAGGTATCTCTTCCTGTCTAACGTAGTATTTATGAAACGTGACCTTTAGATGGGTAGGTAAATAGTTAAGATATATTAAAATTGTTTTAAGTATGGGGTAATCTTCTTCATCAATCTTAAAGAACAGCATATTGGTAGCTGCTTCTACACCAAAGACATTGGCAAGGATGATAACATGATTTAGAATGAGACGTTCTTTGAACTCACCAGTTTGTCTATACTTTCTTAAAAGTCTTTTGACATACTTGATTCGGTTGATATCGTCCTCAAACTCCGATTGGAGCATATGAGGACGATCATAATACTTGGCAGCATAGATCAAAAAGGATTCATCGTTTAGATCAAACATTACTTACGCTTTGCTTTTTTCATTTCCTTCATGATCTTGTATTGGTAGTCTTTGTTTGGGTGATTGTATAGGTGCTGATAGAATAACTTGATTATGGCCTTGGCGGTTGTTCCCTCAAACCATGAAGGAACAATGCCATGTATAATAGAAGCGATACCAAGATATATCAGATAGAAGCCAGAATACACGGCCCATTTGAGGTGAGCCGTGTATGTTGTTCTGCTTTTCTCTAAGTGATCACTCACCCTTTTCACGGTTCTTGGCTTTCCATGCTGTAGCGTAAGCGATTGACTTTTCCTTGGCGGTTAGACCGTTCTTAGAAAATTTGTCTTTGATGTGCTTGACCATTCTTTCATACTTAGCGCCTGGAGGAGCCTTCTCTTGTAGATCACGGTTTCTTTCAGCCTGAGGATTGCCTCGTGTAGATGTATCAAGTTTCTTTTCAACATCATCAGGAGCAACTCTACTGGTAGATTTTGGACTCATTGGATAGATTGTCTGTGATGATGATTCACCACCCTTAGGTGCCTTATCAACGATTGTCATACCACCCTTACCAGTGCCAATCTCTTTAGCAACAGTATCAAAGTCTTTAC
>Ga0208486_1000200_pt1 | contig 17285 bp, 24 predicted proteins | sample LakMenEpi03Aug12_FD_150664 | JGI IMG/M metagenome (GOLD analysis project Ga0208486, IMG submission 150664) | Freshwater microbial communities from Lake Mendota, WI - 03AUG2012 deep hole epilimnion (SPAdes) | ecosystem: Environmental > Aquatic > Freshwater > Lentic | place: Lake Mendota, Madison...
CAACATTGCTATGTGCTATTGCTGCTTTCTTTTTATACTTCTTTAGATTGCCATATCTTTGCTGATACATTAATAGGGGAATATTACTCTACCACTTGGGCGTATATCAGCATGGAAAAATCCTTTATTTCTTCCCATAAATACGGCATCTCCTAGTCCTGTAAAATTGGAGGACAAAAGCACTTGCCAAAGTCTTCTAAAATCACCATTAACTGGTTGCATATCTAATGCTTTAAAATAAATATGCTGACTATTCCTAGCTCCACCAATAGATTTGTTTACAGCAGGTGGGCGATAGCCGGAAGTAATTCTAATTGGTGAGCCAAATTTATCTCTGACTTCTCCCCATGTTCTAGCTAATCTGATAGCGTTTGCCACATGCTCCGACGATATAGGAACTCTTGTGCAGTCTTTAGTAGCTTCTCCCCAAGTCAGTGGAACATTATCAACAATTAATGTATTTGCATACACTGTTTTCCCACCTGGCAGCATCATACTTGGTTGACTATCGACTTTGTCTGTCTCATTTGCCGAGCATTCTTCTTTATCTTGAAGTTCTAATAGTTCCTTTGCAGTCGTAGCACCAAGAAATAGAGGATACTCAAGATTTTTATCAGATTTAAAATCTATAAATGCTTGCTTGGTGTTGCTCCCAACAATGCCATCTACAGTAATTTTAAGTAAAGATTGAATTTCTTTAACTAATTCTACTGGTAATTCGGAAATATGAATTGCAGTAGAATTAGTGCTTATGAATTTCTCAAGATTTTGCATGACTGGTAAAGATAAGATCAATACCAATCTTAGCATTTAAACTTTGGGGCGGCCTTGTATTTTACTTGCCCAACTGATTTCATATACCGCCTTCTCTAATTGTTCAGAAGTACCGTATATGTTATTCCTACTGTCAAATGTCTTGATATATCTTACAGCAGTGTCAAAGTCGTGCTGGAATAATTGCCATGCTTGTTTTGTTCCTGCCTCTCCAAGATTTAAGTTAGTATCACATAAATTCTTGAGTTCTATTGCTTTCGCTCTAATACCTTCTTCTAAAAGCATTATAGAAGAAATTGGATTGTACACAAAAATTTCCCATGCTAATCCATCATTGATTAATAGATTAATGTATCTTAATGCTTTATTGCTGTCTTGATAAAATATTTTCCAGACATATTTTATAGCATTTTCTCCAACAGGAAATGCTTCATAGACTTGCTTAATATCTAAAGCAACACTTCTAGTCTTTTCGTTGGTTGCAAAGACTGATGCAGCAGGGGGAAAGTATTCAAAAATCTCCCATACCAATTTGTTTTTTCTCAGCCCTTCTTTGATTATTTCAGTCTTAATCTCCTCAGAATCGTAGGAGAAGTAATACGGATCTTGTAAATTAATAGCTTCTAACAGCTTCTGTATCCCTCTAGTCATGCGTTTATATCCAAAACAATTAGTTAATAATACAGCAAAAAACACATAACGTCAATAGTTTTAGGAATAGTAATATACCTATTGACAAAGTAGCCAAAATGCTTTACTGTTAGAATGTGTAGCTATTTTCCATTTATGCTAAGAGACTATCAACAGTCAGCAATTAACCGGATATACCAGTTATTCAGAAACAACATAACCAGTGTTATGTTGTACGCTCCTACGGGTGCAGGCAAAACGCATATCAGCAGCAAGATTATCGCTGATTGCTTGTCTAAGAACAGGAGAATTTTATTTTTAGTCCACAGGACTAAGTTAATTGAACAGACAATATCTACTCTGGTAAAAAGCTATGGAGTGAAACTAGAGCAGATAGGCGTTATAGCGCCTAATTACAAGTCGGATTACAAATGTCCGGTTCAGATATCCATGGTGCAAACTATCCAAAACAGACAATATCCAGAAGACATCGGATTACTAATTGTGGATGAAGCCCATACCACTGCTTATTTCAGTGTGTTTGAAAAGTTACTAAATCATTACAGTGGTGGCATTTGGACACAATCTAAATGCTTTGTACTTGGTTTATCTGCTTCACCATGGAGAACTAAAAAGAGAGAAGGTTTTTGTAGATTCTTCCAAGCGATGGTACGCGCGCCATATCCAGAAGAATTGATTAAGCAAGGACATTTATGCAGCGCTAGACATTTTGGCTGGGGTGGATTAATTGATTACTCTAAACTCGATGTTGGAGCAGCTGGAGATTTTACCCAAAACAGTTTAGAGGTTGTTTGTAATAGCGAATATAACAAAGTTATTATAGACAAATTTCTTGAGTTATGCCCCACCAGGAAGACGATAGCTTTCTGCGCTGGTGTTAAACAATCCATAGATTTAGCTGAACAATTCAATAGTGCTGGCATTAAAGCTAGTGTTGTTACCGGTGAAACTCCGGAATTTGTCCGGAAAGACATCTACAATCAATTTAAACGTGGAGACATCCAAGTTATTAGTAGCGTATCTGTATTGTGTGAGGGCTTTGATGAGACTAGCTGTAATGCTGCAATTATTGCCCGTCCTACTAAATCTAGAGCATTATTGGTGCAGATGTGTGGTAGAGCATTGAGATTGCATTCTGATAAACAAGATGCTTATTTATTAGACTTTGGGGATAATTTTAAACGACTTGGATTACCTGTCTCTAAATTCCCCACACCATTGTGTCCAACGTTTAAGAAAGCAGAAGAAATGCCAGTTAAAGAATGTCCTAACTGTTCTGCAATACTGCCAATTTTTGCTATGATTTGTCCTGATTGTGGACACTTGTTTGTGAAAGAGGAAGAAGAAGACACTCCAGACACTTTGCCTGAGTTTGGAGAGATATTCTCCAAAGAACAACAAGAACAAATATCTTATCTAAGAGGACAACTACTACGTGCTTACAAAGCTGAAAGAGATATTGGGAGAGTCACGTGGTTGTTCACAGAAAGATATAATTTTTTGCCTCCACAGCATTGGTATTTAGACGCTATTTTTAGACGTGGTAGAAATGTCCATCCCACAGTCAGAAAGACAGATGAACAAGCATTACTACGTTTCTTTAAGAAGACTAAACCCACCGCTAACTCTGGTTGGTTAGGAGAACAATTTAGGCGAGAATTTGGCAAAGGATATTATGACTTTGATGCAATCAACTGGAAAGATGTTTTAGGAGTTCCTGAGCATAGTAATTACAGTTACAAAGACGTAACTGATTTGTATAGACAAAAAATAGTACAAGCCTCTCCAGAAGATGCTTCGCTCTTAAACTTCTGCCTGGAAGAGGCATTGAAAATATTGAATTCGTCAGTCTATTGAATTAACTTTTCTCCCAAAGTATGTTTGCTTTAAGCAGATTCACAGCTTGCAATTTACTTAATGCAGTAGTAACGACTGCAGGAGGATAAGTTGAAAATTGTTTAAGAATCTCGCCGTAATTGCGAGGTTCATTACAAAATTTGACTAGCTCTTGTTCTAAATCCATAACAATGGTAAAAATGGTACTCTAAAATTATATTATAATCCATTGACATGTCAAATTTAAAATTTATTTAAAGCAAAGCCTGTGTTGATTGGCACAGGCTTAAATTATTTAACATCATAGACTAAAAAGTTAGAACTCCATTCCAAAATGGATAGCAACATCTTTTGAAAAAAAATTATAAATAATGATTTGACTTTTACTACTGACTTAAAGATATTGATTTTAATGTTCCTGATTTCAAAAGTAACTGCATGAGATGCATCATCAACTGAAACCAAGACAATTGATTTGATTTTAGATGGTTCAAATTTATCTGTCTGCATGTTATTAGAGCGTAAAAAAGCAATAAATCTAGGATAATGTTCAGTTATCAATATCCAGATATCGTCTTGACAAGATATAAATAAATCATATCCTTCTTCACTTTGAAAACCTGAGATTGAGCAATATTCAAGTATTTCTTTGATAGGATTAAGATTATTCATTCAAAACTCCTGTGTCTGCATATATATCGTGTTGCATGTTTCCAGTAAGTGCCACCATAAACAAACAATTCGCTAGTTCTTTCACCTCCTAGATTATGTAAACCAGTGTTATTGTCATCAATTATTATGCTTACATGGTGAGGTTGTATGTTGTTTAAGCTCATAACAATGACATCATTTTTTTGATGTAATTCTCCAAATTCTAACTTACGGAAATTAGCTTTTTGGAAATTCTCTTCTATTAGATTCCAAGAAGAAGATGTTGTTTCTTGCAAAGAAAACCCACGGGGAAAATCAGGTAAAGATATATCTAACATTCCTTTATAATAAGCTCTAAGCAAGCTAAAGCAGTCAGTCCTATTGTAAACAAATGGCCACTTTAAATAATAGTTGACTTCTTTAGGGGAACCGTCAATGAACAAAGGAAATGGATTAGCTAAATTTGCTGGATCAAACAAGTCCCAGGATTCAAAAGCAGAATGGTACAGAATATATTTTATCTTACTGGATTTTGCATTACAAATATCTGGCGGGCTTAGATATTCGCTTTGTTCTGTCTTCCAGTGAGTGTGGTAAACACCTTGGATGTCATTGTATCCAACTATTAAATCTAGTTCGTCCGGTTCAATAACAAATGCTTCATGCTTGTTCTCAGCAGCATTTGTACATCTATACGGCACGTCTTCCACAATGACACCGCAAACTTCTTGTTCTGGAAACTCCTTTGCGTGTTCAATTATATGCTCTTTTATGTAAGCAGATATCATACTCTTGGTGGGTAAACTTTAGAAATTATGCTGGCGTTAGATCTTACTTGAGTACTTGTTATTTTAGTAGAGATTGTGTATTGATTTTCTCCAACTGTGGTTACAGTCCATTCATCACAAACACACTCTTTAAGATCTTCACCGGTAGGACTCCATTCAAAAGAAGATAAAGAGTACTGTCGTAAATCAGCTAAAATAACATCTAATTCAGGCTTGCTATACACTGGACTGCGCACATCCCATTCACAATATGGTGATATGCCCTGCGTTAAGATTTGGCTGTAATTATCCCCTAATCTTGTTTTAATAGTTGGGATAATTGTGTTTTTAGATAACTGCCACAATGGCGATAATTCCAGCACTAAACTCATAAGACAAAATATCCGATTGTGTAATTAAACGCAGAAGCAGCACTTGAGACAATATTCAAAGCAGTGTTAGCTGTTAGCTTAAATTCTCTATTTGCTGCAAGACTTATATCTTTGACAGAACCTTGAGAGGACAAATAAAAGCGAATTCTGTCTGTAGATCCATCTCGAATAGTAATAGTCTGAGCGGTAGTACCTTCTAATTCAACTCTAATGAAAGACACATAAATACTTACTCCCGCTCCTGGCGCTGCTATTGCTGCTGTGGTAGTAGCAGTACTTGCAGTACCAGTTACAAATAGCATTGTTGGCGATACATTAGTTTTTACTAGTAATCTTTTTGCTAAAGAGATTAAACTTGCTGATGCAGTGTCTGATGTAGCAGCATTGTCATCTTTAGTCCCAATAGCTGTTGATTCAAATTGCATCACATCTGGATTATTGGCAGTCCCAGCCCCTGAAGTTATAGCTCTTTCCCGTAGTTGTCCGGCTCCGTCGATATATTTAACGCTTGACATATTAAAAATCTAAAGCAATGAATGAGTTTATTTTAGCACTTAACTTTAAGCTGTACGTTGTGTAATCCACAATAATAAATGACTCAGCCCAATCAGATGGATTTGTGTTGCTAAAAAATGTTGCCTTGACTCTTGCATAATAAGTAGCTTTGGGCATATTTGAAAACATGGCAAATGTCTCTATTGTGTTTTGAGCCATTTCCCATGCTCCTGTCAATCCTTTCTTAATCTCTACAACATATCCAATTGTCCATGGAGAATTTTGCAAAGAACCATTGATTGTCTGTTGAGGTGGAAGCCAAGAAACATAAATATCAAAAAAGTTTGCTCCTTCTGTGATTGGAATACCATCAGCTGATAGTTTACCAATTGGATTAGTTGATACTGTAACTTCTCTTGGAACTACATTAACGTTGGGAGCATTAGAAGACACTCGTTGAGGCAACGAATCAAAAGCCCATTGTACTGGTGTCATATTGTTGACATACTATCAATAAAACTATATTTAGTACTATCATATTCTGATGCAGTAATTTCATGCATACCTTCAATCGTTTCTGAAACAGGCACTCTATTTATTACTCGATATTGTTTAGGAACAACAGAATTGCCGGATAATATCCAGTTAGATTCAGGTGGTGGTGCTGCACTAAAAGCAGAAGTTACTGTGACAACTGAAGTTGTATTAGCAGTGTTTTGTATTGTTTTTTGTTGCCAAGTACCATCACTCAAAGTAACACTAATTTGATATGTTTGCCCTACCACTAACGTCACTGGACTATCTAGATTAATTGTGGTTGTAGTAGCTGAAATAATTAATCCTCCAGCACGCATTTCTAATCGTTCAGAGTCAGATACAGCAATAATATCTCCTGGTTTTATAAAAGCTGCATAAGCTCTAGCTTTAAATGTTACTGTCTCTTGTTCTAATCTATCAGAAATTAAAGCTGCCACTCCTGCTCGTCTTGCTTGTCCTCTGCTAGTGCATGCAATAGCTTCTAATTCTAATTCTTTAATTCCCCATTTTTGTATAGCAATTGGATCTTCTACCATCTCAACTGTTTTGCGGTAAAAATCAGCTGGATTTAGCCAACTTACTAATGCTACAGTTTTTTTGGATTTTAGCCCAACTCTGCTATATATAAAAACCCCATCTTCAACATCTGCTTGCGTAAATTGGTATTTAATAGCATCTGGTTTATCTGCAATAAATGTTATTGTTCCAGCCTGCCAATAAGCAAATCCTCTAAATATTGATATTAAAGATTCCAGTACTTGATATGCTTCTGTTTTAGATTGTAAGACAATATTACATTGAAATCTTGGCTCATAAATTGGGCTACCATTTGTGCTATATCCGCTTGGAACTAATTCATTACAGTATTTACTAATTTCGTATAATCCCCATTTATCTATTTGTTTAGTATCAATATACTTGCCAAGTCCATATCTAGTATTTGTAATTAAATCATATAAAATCCATGCTGGATCTGAAACAGCTACGTTTGGCGTTTGGAAAACTCCATTCCAAACACCTTCGTAAAGAATACGTCTATTCAATCCATCTATTATGGCATTACTTGGAACTTGTACTAATCTCCCAAAAACTTCAAATAAGACATTTGGGACTGAGCTAAATCCAGATGTGTCAAATGAAAAAGCTGTTAAAGCTGTATTTGGATAATTTAATTTTTTGTTTGTAATTTTTGCGTAAGAAACAAACGACATACTGCGTTGATATCCAGACTTTTCAGTTTCTGCATTATCTAAAGTAAGTTTGATAACTTTAATAGATAAATTACCCAACCCAGTAACTGGAGGAAATCTAAATCTATAATCAAATTCTGTTGGGCTTGAATAACGCCCAGAAACTACATTGTAATAAGTAAATAATGTTTCATAAGCATTATTTACTTCTCGTTGTATAATAATTTGAAATTCTATATTAGTTGTTTCAATATTACCATTATCTGGATTCTGTCTTTGCATTTGAAAAGACAATTTTACTTTAACTTCATCAGGAATACCACCTTGAATTTGTTGAGTAACACCAAGATTATTTCCTTCTCCATTCCATTCTACTGCTGCATTTACAGATATTTCGTTTGAAATAGTATCTCCAAATCCAAATAATTCAATTGGTGGTTGAATTTGAGTTCCTGCACGATAGTCAAATTGAACATTCTTGAAATTATCACTATTATCTTCATTTTTGACTGGAGTTTCATCTAGATAAACTCTAGTCAATGGATTTGTCCCAAAACCTTGTATTGGGCCTTCTGAGATTGCTCCTAAAATGTAAGCAATCGAAGTACTTGTCCCTGTCACTCTAGCAACATTAGGAGTTCCTCTTCCTCCTTTACCGCCGCCACTTCCTTGGATTTTTTTATGTTTTTTGTGTTTCATGGTTAAGAACCACTATCATATTCTAAACTTATCCAATGTATTTCTAGTTTTTGGGAATAATCGTAATTTTGAGATAATCCAGATGTCACTGCTCTAACACGAATTGTCCAAGGGTTGACATTTGTGAAAAAAGAAGAACTGCACACAACACTACCAGCCCCATCGTCATAAGAGCAATTATATCTAATTGAATATAGATCCTCTGTCAAAAATCCTTGTGAGTTAAAAATTAATTTATTTCCAGATATTATAAACCGAGAATTATAAGTATCTCCATCCCCTTGCACTAAAGAGAAAGTAACAGGAGAGTTATTTGGATCTCCCAAGAATTGAAGAGTAGCAAGTTCACTATTTGCTTGGTATGAATCAGGATCAAATGAAGTTTGATTTTGAAATCTTATCTGAAGTGGATTACCACTAATTGAACTATCCACTCTACTTGAAATAACATACATACCTGTTTGTATTCTTCCGTATACAACAGGCATTCTACCGCCTTCTTGTGTGTTGTTAGGCAATCCTCCTATCGTTTTACTCGTTGGCTCCTCTTCCGGCTTGGCTGGCTTAAATAAAGAGCTAATACCAGCAAGTAGTAAAATACTTCCTAATAAAATTGTGGTGCTAGATGTAAGTAGTGGAGTTCCCCAAATAGTTATTCCACCTGGAACCCAAATAGCTAAAGCAAACATTGCAGCAGCGCCGAGCCACATCCACCAATTATCTCCGCTACCAGCAAGCACAGGGACAATTCTAATGTTACGTACTTTCTTAGATATTGGGCAGCTAAGCTTGTCAATTTTATCGTTAGTTATGTTTTCATGCCCAACAACTATGCGATATCTTACGCCACGATTTTCAGCATCTTGTAAATAACTTAAAAAATTGCTAAAATTAGCTTTTAAAGCACGAAGTACTTCAGCAACTGATTCTACCGCTAAATCAAGTTTGCTAGTAAATAAATCGCCTAATTCACCTTCTAGGAAGACAGAGATCATGAGTTATCCTATTATTCCTTTGGTTCCAAATTGGGACAGCACAAAGTCAGAGCAATCAAATATTATTGTAACTAAATACCAGCCTAACACAATTGAGGCAAGATCATCAAGAACTAAAATCAATACCACAAATGTTACTTTCTCTGTGTCTGTTAATATAACTAATGGAACTGCTGTAGACACATTCTTGAGAGAACGTAATGGCAAAGCATTTAGAGTGGAAAATGACACTATGCTTTACTCTTGTACAGAATGGACTATACAAGCACTGGGGGAAGGTGTTGATTTATTCTCAGCTACATTTGAACAAGTTAGGAGATTTTTATGATTCCAAATTTATTAAGTTTAAATCCAGATTCATTTATAGAATTATATGAAATATATAAATACAGGGTGGAAGATATAAATAAAGATGAAGCTGCACAAAATCCTAACGTGCCATCAACAATGATTGAAACAATTAGGATTGGTAGTATAGCCATGGATGAAAACACACCATGGGTTGTCTTTGAAGGCAAAACTTATTATGCAGTTGGATGCCAAGGAGAAGGATTTGATTTAATCGGACGTGGTACTATTCCTACTCCAACATTAACTGTATCTAACGTTGGTGGTATTTTAACTAAATGGCTAAAAGACAGTAGAGATCCAGCATACAGACTGGAAGGCACACACGTCAAAAGGCGCGTGACTCAAAAAAGATTTTTAGATGGACAAGTAGATGCTAATGCTGGGGTAAAAGAACTGCCAATACAAATTTATGTTATTGAACAGCTAGTAGAAGAGAACTATACTAACGCAAAATTCAGACTCGGATCTGCCTTCGACGTTGAGGGAATAACATTGCCAGCTAGAGTAATGGTGCGTAGCTGCACTTGGGTATATCGTAGTCCAGAATGCAGTTACGCTAATCCTGCAAAATTTACAATAACTAATGCCATAACACAGAATGCAAGTGAAGATTTCTGTGCAAAAACTATTGCAGCTTGTGAAACAAGATTTGGTGCAGGCAGTATATTACCATTTGGTGGATTCCCAGGATTAAATACTTACTAAACCTCGGATTCATTGCGTTTTAATTTCATGTATATCTTTATCTTGTTCCGTAGTTCTAGCTCCTGTATTAATCCACTAACAACTAATCTATTCACAATTGAACTGATAGATTCTTCTGTTTCTTGATGGATTAATTGTAAAACAGCAAAAACATCAGTTGATACAGACACGGAAACTTGTTTCATATTACCTCTCATTGCTTACTAAATTAACTATACATTATGTATAATGTACATAGCAAAAAAGTCCGACTTTTGTCGGACTAAAGGAGGTAACATACATGGAAATTATAACTAAATTTAAGCCTATCCCAGACAAATATTCCTCTTTGGATAGACTCATGTGTCCACTAGAATTTAAACAAAAGTGGAAATTAACGATAGACGAGATGTCTTGGGTGCTGCAAATTAGTCCGGATACTTTTAAGTCTTGGGCTGTACCTGAGACAAGTGCCAAAAGCAGAAAAACACCTTTAATTGCTTTTGTTGCTTGCAAAGCATTAGACACTCTTTGGGAGCAACAAGGTATGCCCAACGTTAGAGTTTTGATGAATTTACATTAAAAACTAATTTAATTACAAAACTGTGTACTTTGTCCACGCTATTTGTGTACAGAGTACACTTGCTTTATATATACTTTATTCTTATAGTTTAAACATAGTTCCAGAAACATTCCAGAAATAGTTCGGAAGTAAGACGGAAGTAAGGAGGAAAAATGGATACAGACATCTTGTATCCTGTTAAACACAAAAGACAGTATAGGAGGAAAACTCAGTCATCGGTGGTGCTATCTGATTGCACCAGAGAAGCAATTGCACTTGAGCTGGAAGTATCTACTAGAACTGTTCAAGAGTTAATCAGAATTGCATCAACGTATATTGATTTGTTTAATGAGTATACAGATGACAATTACAGATTAAATGGTTTGCCAATAGATTCAAAACAACAAGTTGAAGTGTTAAGGCAAATTAGACAAGTTAGACAAAAGTACAGACACGTCAAAGACAAGTCCTTTATTAAGAAGGAGTATCAAAAAATCAACCAAAGAGTTAAGGAGGAACAAAATGGCAGTCAAGAAAGTAACAGTTAAAGATGTTGCAGCCTCAATTGGCTGGACAGTCAAAGAGTTGGTAACAAGGCTAAATCAAGAGCCTAACATTAATGTCGCTCCTAGCGAAGCTTTTCCGACTTTGTCGGAGGACAGCGAGTTGTGGAAGCAAATCCAAGCTGCTGCTCAAAAAAGTCAAGTTAGTCAAGAGCCAGTTAAAGAGTCTGTCGCTATTGGAGAAGGCGAGATTAGTCCATACCAAACGCCAATACAAACAGTTGACACATTAGCTGAAGCTCAGAAAGTATTAGCAGAAGAGACAACTGGCATTCAAGTAGAACAAGCTCGTATACTTGGCTCTGTTGCTGGCATTAATGAAACCATTACATATTTTACAGCACGCCAACAAGTCACTGAAGCATTGCTTAGACATCATATTGAGCAACAAACTAATCTCACAGATAGTTTAATCGGAAAAGCCCAAGAATCTTCATTTGAGCTGCACAAGCAGACAAGAAATAGCTTGTCAGGAGCCTACGAATTAAAAAAAACTCTAGAAGAGCAAAAAGCCAGGTTGAAAAACATAGTGACGCAAATGACACAATCATTTGGGATGTAATCAGACTGGTTAATGAATCGACTTTAGCGCAAATAGAGTTAGCAATATCGATTGGGCAAATTGATATGCTTCAGCAAATTCTAAAAAGAAGAAAGGAGTTAATTAAAATCATGATTGACACATTGTTAGGAGTATCAAGTGTAGCAGGAGTAGCGACTATAGCGAGTTATTTTGCTGTTGCCACTGCTGTAGTCAATCCAGTTGTATTAACGGCATTAGGTGCAGCTGCTTTTTTAAGCGGTGTCTATATGCAATTTTCATCATCTAATTTAATTCAAATTACCCGGAGAAAATAACATGTTGCTTAACGGAAAAGAACAAATCACAAGTCGTGTAGTAACTCAAATTACTAATACTACGTTGGAAAATGGTGGTACTTTGTATGACAAAATAGAAACGCGTTATTCACCAATTAATTCACACGTTGACAACGCGGTGTCCGGTGTCCTTATGCCTTTAGCGATTGCTGCTGGCTTCTGTGCAGTATTTGCAGTAGCTAACTGGACAGCACCATCACAGTGTCAAAGTCAGGCACAAGTTCAATCTGCTGACAAGTAAGGTGACATATGCTTAGCACATTGAAAGGATTTTTCTCCAACACAGGAGACAAATTAGAAAACATTTTGTATGGAGTCAATAAGCCAATTTTCCCATACGTTTACGAAGTAAGTGAGGAGGAAGTGAAGCAAATTACTGAAGACGCAACTGCAACAGAACAAATGGCTGCAAGAGTAAAAACATATCTAAAAGCAGTGGAAAGAAAAACCAAAAGTGTTGAAGAAATGTTTAATGCAAACAATGCTTTTGAAAAGTCAATGATGGCAACTGCTGAAAGATTAAATGACAAGAACAAGATGATGTATGCCGCTCGAAAGGAATACAAAAAACAATTGCCTTTTAGCGTCAAAAGGTACTTGCACCCAGCAAGGATTGTAGGCGATTCTACAGCAAACATTATCAAAGGAATTTGTCAATGATGGAAGACGAAAGAATGACAGATATTCAGAATTCAGCAAGGTGGATGTTAGGAGCCAATCAAATACTAATCGTCATAGCTTTTGGTGCTTTTACTGGCTATTTATCCCGCTATTATCCACCTTCTAGTTCTGTCACGATAACAGTAATTACGTTTGCATGTATTTGTGGATTTCTGTTTCCAGCTACAAGAAAAATACTACTTTTAGTTGGAATATTTTATGGACTAGGACTTGTCCTTAGTCATTTGAATTAATTGTTTGGGAGGTGCCAAGTGGATACCATTACTTGCCTCCTTATTCATTTTAAAGGGAGGTATTATGTTCTTTTTTGAATCAAAAGCAAAACCTAAAGTTGTACACAAGAAATTTGAATTAAGTCCAGTTGTGTTGTACAACTTAATTGGAGTAACAATTTTAGTTTTTACACCTGCAATGATTAGCTGGAAAAATGCTAAAGAGTTGCGAGTAGCAAGTAGTGCCGTAGCAGTAATGTACTCTATGGTATTGTTAAAATATGCCCAAAACAATATTGATGAAGCTGATAGACTTGCCATAGAAAAAGAGCATTACTTTACGGCTTATGCTAATGCTTCTGGGGATGTTTATTTAAATTCAGAACAACAAATCAAAAATGCTTTGCTGCCTCCTGCTTCTAGTCCAGAAGTAGACTTAGAAGTTCTGCATCCATTAGAAGATACACTCTTAAAATTAGGCATCAAAGCAACAATAGATGGAGAGCCAATAGATTCTCCTACGTTTACTAGATTCAAGATAGTGCCTGACAAAGGAGTGCATTATCAAAAATTTAATAATTTGTCAGATACTCTAAAAGTTCATATGGGGTATGATACACCTCCACTGATTTCATGTCAAAACAAGTATGTCTCGATTGATGTAGCAAAGACAGACTCAGAAAGACGTTTTTGTGAATATCAAGAATACTCAAACAATTTGAATTATTCTCTTGAGAAGTTCACTGTTCCTATTGGAGTTGACATCAACAACAATCTTGTTGAAGTGTCGTTATCAGATGCTAACTCCCCTCATTTATTGATTGCTGGAACTACTGGTAGTGGCAAGAGTGGTTGGTTAGTAGCTTGCATAACTAGTTTGCTGGATAGATTTCCTGCTGATAAATGCAGACTATTTTTGATTGATCCAAAGCTAGTTGAGTTTGATATTTTTGAAAAATACAAACAAGTTGAGTTGGTAACAAAACAAGAAGACGCTCTTACTTTGTTGCACAATTTACTTAACACAATGGAAAGTAGATATGAGCTATTCAAAAAACATAAAGCACGGGATTTATCTCAATACAATAGAGAAAATCCTAAGAATATTATGCCACGAGTTGTGGTGTGTTTTGATGAATACGCAACATTCATGGTAGGAGACAGTAAAGATGATTTTAACGATTGTTTATCTCAACTAGCACAGAGAGCGAGAAGTGCTGGAATACACCTTGTATTAGCTACTCAGCGTCCTGATGCGACAATTGTCACGCCTAGGATACGCTCTAACATACCTACTCGCATTGCATTAAAGACTATCCAACACCAGGATAGTGCTATAATTTTAGGAGTAGAAGATGGCACTTTAAATTCCAAGAATTTGTGTGGTAAAGGTGACTTAATTGCTAATTACAATGGCAAGCTAGAAAGACTGCAAGGATTGTATGTCAAAGATGTAGATTACACGTTATCAAATACTGAAATCAAGGAGTTAACAAATGTAGATTCACTTTGCCAGAATGACGAGATTGCCTATAGCTATGGTGAAGCACAAGATAGCGAGAAAGGTGAAGTGTATACTCACTTCTCCAAAACAGCTAAAAAGGATAGTGTACAAGCATTTGAGTCTAAAAACAAATTTGTAACTAGCTTAGTGAAGCTAAAAATCGCTGCTTTAATGTCTGGGGATATGGACGAAACTGAGCCGTTATTTGATGATAGTTATGGGCTGTCATCAGAGCAGCAGCTTTTAGTGTTGAAGTTTTTTCTAGACAAAAATATAGGCAAAGAACGCACAATTAAAGCTTTATGGGGAACAAGTTCTGGTGGTAAAAATCATCATAAATATCAAAAATCAAGTGCTATTTATGATGACATGATATCTAAAATAAAAGAACTTGAATACTCAACACAAGTGTAATATTAAATATTGTGTTAGTTCCGTTTTACTTCTGTTGTAGTTCTGCTTTACTGCTGAAGTATTACCGGAATTTAACCAGTATTTTGGTGTTAACACATTGCCAGTACTGTAAGTAGTTGGAAACAGCAGATAACCTCAATAGTTTGTTCACGTCAAAGTAAATCCAGTAAGCAAAAATTATGATTAAAAACGATAAATGGATTCTAGAAGAATGCAAGAAAGGGATGATTCAACCATATGAAACACAACTTGTTAAATACAATAATGGCAAGCGAATTAGTTATGGATTATCTTCTTATGGTTATGATATTAGTTTGTCTGACACAGAATTCTGGGTGTTTAGAAATGATAACAATACTGTTGTCAACCCCAAGAATTTTATTAGAACAAATCTAGAATCTGTGCCTTTGCAAAAAGATGAATATGGAGAGTTTTTTGTAATTCCAGCCCACTCTTATGGATTGGGAGTTGCACTAGAGAAAATTACAATGCCTGACAATGTAACTGCTGTTTGTGTTGGTAAAAGCACTTATGCCAGAGTTGGATTGATTGCTAACATCACTCCTGTTGAAGCTGGATGGAGTGGACATTTAACATTAGAATTTAGTAATTCTTCCGGTGCTGACTGCCGAATTTATGCAAATGAGGGAATAGCACAATTACTGTTTTTTGAAGGTGAGACTTGCTCTACAAGCTATAGTCAAAGACAAGGCAAGTATCAAGATCAGCCTGAGAAAGTGGTATTCGCTAAAGTCTAAGATTGTTGGATTACATTCTCTATAAGAGCAGCAATCTCCGCTGCTTTTTTAACTTGTGGGCATTTAATAATATGGCAACATACTCTTTCTAATAACAAAAATCCAACATACTTGCCTTCAATTAAGTAAAACATATAGCTATAAGTCTTCCTCGACTCTAACCATGTTTGGCATACCTTGCCATTTTTGACATTAGAAAACACATATTTATCACCAGATTCTAATAAAAAATTAACTTGCAATGATACGTAAGAATAAATACATTTATTGTCTAAAACTTGCATTTTTTTTGTTTTAGCACATACTTCTATCCAGGTGGAAAAGCTATCTGCAAATATGCCTTTATCAGTCCTCTTTGTCTGATCCAAAAAGAATAATGTAACTCTATTAAATCCTGCACTTATCAGCTCTTGTAAATATGATTTAATGTATTCCTCCTCTTTAGTGGTAAAGGATGGTGTATTTAATGTGTTCATGGAATTTATTCTGTCATTTAATGTTTTTACACTTTTCTTAATCAAGTAAATTATCCATGCACTTATTAAAGAAAATAAGATAGGAAATGCGTCTATAATCAATTGAGACGCGACAGATGACACTAAAGATAAATCGTTATTTTGAGAAGGAACTTCTTTGTATTCAGCCATTTTTTTGCTCCCTAGCTGCTCTTAAATAAAAGTTGCCAATCTATCTTTTAAGTATTCCACCCTGTCTTTGTTGACGTTGTATTTCTACTATTACTGCTGTTTTAATAGCACTCTGCATCGCATTTGGATCTATGGACGGTGATTTGTCACCATCTTGACTTTCAATCGTTATAGGCACATTTACAGTTGTATTTGTTGTTGGTTGATTAATATTTCCTAGTCCAGGAGATGGGGGAATAACTCCACCACTTGCAAAGTTCATTATGTTTCTTACTTTTAATTCGCTATTGCTTACGTTACCTCCCATAGCGTAATTCATTACAGATTCAATATTGTTATTTTTAATTACTTTATCTAATCCCATCGACTGGAACTTAGCATTGTCAGCAACACTCAACACTCTTTCTCCTGGCGTTAATACTGCTACTACTGGTGTTATTCCTCCATTTGCAGCTTTCTCTCTGACAATCGCTTCATTTAATGATTGAATTATGCCTCCACCAGCATAGTTCTTGATTACTCCTCCTTTGTATTGGCTGGATACTTCGCCTCCATCGTTGGCACTTGGGACTTCGCCGCCGCTATTTCCTCCAAATATTCCTCCAATTGATTTGAATAATGAATCAAAAATCCCTCCTGCTCCTACTAATGACTGCATTAATGATTTGATAGCTATGTTAATAAGTCCGTTTAGCATGTTTTTGGCTAGGTTGTTTAAGACATCGTCTAGTTTTTGAGCGCCCATTATTACGTCTGTAAATCCAGTTGATAAATCATTAATTAAGCTATTCCTTACTAAGTCTCTTATAGAAGCTCCTATGCTCTTAGTTGAATTTTCAATTTCTTTAATTTCTGCATCAAATTTTGCTTTAGCCTCTTCTTTTCTGCTTTGCCTTGCTTCTTCATTCAAACTACCGTCGTGATCTATTGTTTGAAGTTGTTTGTTATATTCATCTCTTTTTTGATCTATTTTTATATCTCTTTCTTGAGCATTAGCAACAAAATCGTTACCTCCTGAGTTTCTATAATTTTGTATTTGTAAT
>Ga0208486_1000213_pt1 | contig 16583 bp, 13 predicted proteins | sample LakMenEpi03Aug12_FD_150664 | JGI IMG/M metagenome (GOLD analysis project Ga0208486, IMG submission 150664) | Freshwater microbial communities from Lake Mendota, WI - 03AUG2012 deep hole epilimnion (SPAdes) | ecosystem: Environmental > Aquatic > Freshwater > Lentic | place: Lake Mendota, Madison...
GTGCTCAGTGGTGCCGGGGTGCTGGCGCCTGCCCTGCCGCGACGGCGGGAGGAGCTGGCGGAGGCCTTCCTGCTCTGCGACGACCTCGACACCACCAATTTCTGCCATTTCATCTGCGACCTGCTGCCGAAGATCGCTCTGGCGTGTGAGTGCCGGCAGCGGATCCCGCTGGTGATCGAGCCGCCCAGCGAGCCCTTTCAGCGGGAGCTGCTGGCCATGGTGAGCGAGCGCTACGGGCATCCGGTGGTGCCGCTGGAGGCGGGACTGGAGCTGGCGGTGGAGCGGCTGTTCTACCTGCGGCGAGCCGGCCACACCCATCCGCTGCTGCGCTGCAGCGGCCTGGCGATGGGCTGGATGCGCCAGCTGCTGAATGTGCGCCCGCAGCCGGCGCCCCCCGGCAGCATGCTCTACGTGCGGAGGCAGCGGCGACGGGTGGTGAATGAGGAGGCGTTGATCGGGGCACTGCAGCGCCAAAGCCCCCGCCTCCAGGTGGTGGATTCCATGGACAGCCTGGCCGTGCGCGAACAGGCCGAGCTGGTGGGCCGCCACGCCCTGCTGCTCGGGCCCCATGGCGCTGCCTTCACCCACCTGCTGTTTGCCTCCAGCGCGCCTCAGCGGGCTGTGGAGCTGATGGCGGAGGGCAATGGAACCCTCAGCTTTGCCCTGATCTCCAGCCGGCTGGGCATCGACCACCGGATTCATGTGGCGGATGCCCTGCCCAGCCCGAATGGCCCCAACTATCCCGATCTGAGGGTGGATCCGGATCGTGTTCTCACCCTGCTGCAGGGGTAGGTCCAGGTCATGGGGCCATGCACGACCACTGCCAACGAAGATGATCCATCCTGGCGGCCAGTTCGGGAGGATCGAGCTCGGGATTCACCATCACGGCGTACACCCGCGAGGCCAGGTCGAAGTAGCTCTCGGCATGGTCCTGCACCCAGGCAGCCGGCTCGGCCTTGGGGCCGACCTGCTGGTGGTTCAGGGAGGGATCGATGAAGGTCTGGGCCTCCGGCGTCCAGCTCAGGGGCGGGAGGCCAGGGTCGGCGAGAGCCCGGGTGCAGCGCTCCAGCACCTCGGCCGGCTGCTCAAGGAGTTGGCCATAGGTCACGATCACCCTGAATAACCCTCGGCTGTGCCGTTCGGCCTCGAACACATGGGCCAGCCAGAGCATCAGGCCCTGAGCCTGGGGCGTTCCCTCAGCTTTTTCAAGTGAGGCCACCACTGCCGCGGGGTGGCGGATCGGCAGGAAGCACACCACGTTGAGCAACCGGGATTCCAGCCAGGGTGAGAGCGCGGGCATCAGCACACACAGCCGCGGATCCTTCAGGATCGGGCGCCCCTGGGGCGGATAGCTGGTCTGCAGCACCTGCAGCAGGTTGCTGCGCCACTGCTGCACGGGTTCAGCATGCTGTTGCCACCAGGGGCCTGTGAGTGTCCAGGCGCTGGACCAGTTGCTGCCCATGGCATGCAGAAGTTGCTCATTGATCCCCATGACCCCGAGGGATTCGAAATAACCCTTTGGGTTCCTCTCCGTGGGCTGCATCAGATCCTGAGGGGCATCCAGCCCGGCCTGCACCAACAAGCCGGTGAAGGCGGAGGTACCGCTACGGTGCATGCCCAGTACCAGGGCCAGCTGGGCCGGGAGAGCGGACTGCTCACCCGCCAGGGCCAGATCCAGCTGGCTGCTCAGGGTCCACCAGAGACCATCGGCCTGATGGAGCACCAGATCGTGCAGCTCGCTGCCCAGGTTCAAACCGGCGGCTGCCGCGGCGTTGAGTCCATAGGCCAGGGCCTGGCGCAGTGGCGTCCTGGCTGATTGCGGCTGTCCCGCGAGGATGCGCTCCTGGGCCAGGGTCAGCAGGGAGCGGCTGAGGGCCAGGGCACAGGCCGATTGGGGCGCCAGCTGGGCGAGCTGGTTGAGAGCTGAGCGGCTGTGGGCTGCCGGCTCGAGGGGAGATGCGCAGAGGGCGGTGAGCAGGGCATCGCTGGTGTCGTCGCCGCAAGGGTTGGCTCTGGCACCGAGTTGAGTGAGGGAACGCCAGGCTCCGGTGGCCATCAGGCGCAGGGCCGTGGTGATGGTGGGTTCGGCTGCTGCCACGTTCACGGATTGGCCATCAGCCGGGTGAACATGTCCTTGAGCAGGTCGATCTGCTGGGCTGTGTCCTGCGACTTGCGTTCAAGCAGGGCGTTGCGTGCCGCCTCCTGCTGACGGGCATCCCTGAGCTGCCTGAGTTCGGCGGCGATGGCGTCAAAGCGAAGATCCGTGCCTTCCTGGATGCCGTTGTTGATGAAATGATCCACCAGCGCATCATTGGAAAACTCCCCCAGGTCAGGCCTGCGCTCCCGATAGGCTTGATAGGGGAAAACATGGTGAAGGGCCTCCTGGGTTCTCTCCAGGCGACTGCCCCGCTGTTGCGCTTCCGCCAGTTGCTGGTTCAGCTGATCCACCTCGCTGCGCAAGCCTCTCAGTTCCGTAGCCAGCGGATCCAGATCCCAGCAAAGGGGCTGCTGAGAGTCTGGCTTGAAGCCATTGGCCAGGCACCATGCCTGGCATTCGTGCAGCCAGAGATCCTGCGTTTTCGGGGTTTGCAGGCTGATCACCTGGATGCGCTGCTGCCAGGTACCCGCTCCCTCTAGCACCTGGATCGGATCACCCTGGCTCAGGGTGAGGGCGATGGCGTGTTGGGATTCAGCTGCAGCGGGCCATTGAGCCAGCACCTCAGCCAGGGTGTGGGCCTGGAGTTGCTCCTCCTGCACCAGCTTGAGGTTCGGGTAGAGCTGCTGCAGACGCTCCAGCGGCACCGTGCCGTTGAGCCGCGCATCGTTGAAGCGGTACCAGGTGAGTTCGCCGGGGCGTGCTGCCAGGACACCCTGCTGGATCTGAATTGGTGCCTGGCCCGCCCCTTTGGAGAGCTGCTGGCGGAGCCGCTCCACCCGCTCAGCCTCTGCCTCCACGATCAGGGTGGGCTGATCGCTCGGGGCTGGTAACCGTTGGGCCCCGATGAGGACACGCAGCAAGGGCTCTCCAGACATCTGAACCTCACAATAAGATAGGGGATCCGTGCTGCTCTTTAAACTGGATTGGCATTGGCTTGAGATGGCGTTGAACTGGTATTCCCCCTTTCCACTCAGCGTTGCGCTGGAGAGCAGACTTGCCGATCTGGGTCTCCGTCGATTTGAGGGGGTTGTCGACACGCTCCCCGCCGGCAGCCTGTTGATCTATTTGCAACCGCATGCCCTGCTGGAACGCTCTCCTGGGCTGGGATCAGAGACCCTGCTGCAAGCGCTCACTGAGGGCTACGGGGCTGTTGCCTCGGTTCAGGCCCAGCATCGGCTGATGGTTGATTGGCGGTTAGAGGCTCTTGAGCCGGACGTCCTGGCCAGCTGGCTGAGCGATGAGCATTTCACTCCTGAAGTGACAGCAACTGCCCCCACACCTTCAGATCCACTGCTGGTGATGCTTCTTCAGGATCTGTTCGCCAAGGTTCCTGAGTTGCTTGACCACTACCTGGACCTTGAACTCCAGGCTGAACTGGCGCAGACATCGGCCGATACTGATTATATCGAACGGCTGTTGGAAGGTCTCGATGCCGACCAATTGCTCGCGTATTGGCGGGTGAAGGAGCAGCAACAGCAACGTTTATTCTTTGTGGAGACTGAACTGCGCTTTGCGACAACTGCCCTGGCTGAAACCAAGGCAGAGCTGGAGCAATCCCGGGCGCAATTGCAGCAGCTGGAAGAAACCCATCCCCCTGCGCAGGCCCACGTTGAGCCTCCTGTGGAGCTCTCGCCTGTGTGCCCCCCGGACCTGGACGATTCCGGATGGCAGGACGTGATTGATGCCCATCCGCTCGAAAGCCACGATCCTGAGGAGTGGTTGCGTTATGGAGCAGCCTTGTTGCATCGGCTCGAGCCAGGCCCCCAGCAGGCGCATCAACAGCAGCAGGCTGCCCTTGCCTTCATCCAGGCTCGCCAGGCTGGCGCCAGCGAGCAGGCCGTGAAAGGGGTTCAGGAGCAGGTGGTGCGGGCGCAACTCCAACGGGCATTGCAGCTTGTGGTGCGCGCAGCAGGCTGATCGGCGGTGCAGGAGTCCCCAGTTCGCAATCAGTCCTGCTCCTGAAGCAGTTTGTCCTGAAGCACGGTGCGCAGGCGCTGAATTCGCTTTGGATCGAGCCCCCTGGGCAGCGGACTCTTCTTGAGCAGGTACAACACCTCCGCGGTGAATTGGCGTTCACGCTCTACTGCCAGTTCTGCCTGCTCCTCCTTGCGGCTGAGGTCCTGCAGGTAGTTGGCCTGACCCTCCAGCATCTTCTGGGCAGTGGTGAGCAGGGTCTTGATGTCCTGGGCGCTGGCCTCGGCCTCCTGGGCGCGCTGCTCCGCCTGCTGCAGCTGGTGGGTGAGTTGCTGAATGGCCTGACTGTGCTGGTCCTGGAGGCTCTGGAGCTGGGCGGCCTGCCCATGCTGCAGGGCTACGGCCTCCTGGGCGCGCTGCTCAGCTTGCTGCAGCTGGTGGGTGAGTTGCTGGGTGGCCTGACTGTGCTGGTCCTGGAGGCTCTGGAGCTGGGCGTCGCGGCTGTTGAGGGCTTGGCTGAGCTCTTCGGCCTTGAGGAAGAAAACCTCGAGTTCTTCCTGTACCAGATGGAGTTGTTCGAGGTTGAGGCTGGCTTCATCCCGAGCAGCCCTCAGCTCCTGTTGGGTGCGGTGGAGTTGCTGGCTGGTTTCGGCTTGACTCAAGGGCCTGGTGGCGATCCGGGCGACCGCACGAGGGTTCATGGGGAGGAATTTAGGCCGGCCAGCAGCCATTCCCCATAGCTCTGGCCAAGCACCTGGTGGCCATAGGCGGTGACCGCGGGCTCCTCAATGGCAAGGGCCTGGTCGAGGGCATCCAGCCACGCCGTCGCCGGCTGGTTCCCTGACGGCAGCCCCACCCAGCCCACCCCCAGGGCCGGGGCTTCCTCGGCAAGCCAGCCTCTGGCATAGCCAACGGCTCGGGCCGGCCGGCCGACAGCCAGACGGGCTGCGGCATAGCACCACAGCACGCCGGATGATCGCTCCCCATAGGCGGTGGGGCAGTAGGGCAACAAGGCCACATGGGTGCCGGCCAGGGCGGCCAGCATGGATTCACTGCTGGTGTCGGCCTGCCAGAGCTCAAATCCCGGCAGCTGCTGCACGGCTCTCTCCAGCAGGTTCTGTTCAGCGCCGCTGAGCGTTGCAGCGCTGTGGTGGTGAAACAGCCAGCTGCGCGCCCGCAATTGCGGCCGCCCATCCTCCAGGAGCGCCTGCAGCAGGGCCATCACCTGATCGCGGCCCTTCCCCGCCTTGAGATCACCCCAGTGCAGCAAGACCCGTGGCGGCTGGTCGCCTTCAAGCGCCTGGCGGGGGCCGCTGGCCGTGGCGGGGTGCCAACCGGCCCCCACCACGGCCGGCTGCTGTTCTGCGGGGCCCAGGCCAGCAGCCGTGAGCAGAGGGGCATGCAGAGCCGCCTGCAGCCGGGAGGAGCAGCCCACGCGAAGCCGGTGGTTGGCCAGGGCCGTGGCCCGGGCCAGGCCGCTCCAGGCCACCCTGGCATTGGCAATGGCCAGTTCCCGTTCCCGCTGCTGCCCGGGGCTGGCGGCGCTGGGGTCGGTGGAACCGCCGAGGCGTTCTCCAGGTGCGTAGAGAATTCCCACCTCCACCCGGGCACCTGGCAGGTGCTGGAGCAGCCGGGCCAGGCTGATCAACTGAAAGGGCAACAGGCTGTGGGCAATCCAGCAGTGCACCTCGCCGCTGAGATGGTCGCGCATCTGCTGCTGCAGGCGGCCGGCCAGGTGGAGGCTGCCAGGCAGGTCGAGCCAGTGGCGAGGATCCTCGTAGCCGCAGCCGTGGAACGCCGGCCTGTAGGCGGGATCCTCTGCCTTGAAGGCCTGGTCGACCCAGCACTCGATGGCCAGTCCGGCGGCCCGTCCGGCAGCCAGGAGCTGCCGGTTGAGTTCAGCGTGGTGGCCACTGTTGCTGCACAGGCCCGGATCAACGATCACCACGCGTGGAGCCATGGGCAGGTCTATCGGCTTGGGGCTGGCAGCACGCACCATGATGGTGCCCTTGACCACACGCCTGCTACAGGCCCATGGACCGGCAGCCAACCGCTTCCTTCCCCCCTGCCCTGCCGCCTCGCCAGGCTCTCGACCTGCTGGCCGCACTGCCCCTGGACTGGTTGCACCTGGCCTGGACTGGACAAGCGGAGGGGTTGGAGGCCCTGCTGCGGGGGCAGTCCGTTGACCGTGCGGTGCCAGGAGCGGTGTTGCTCTGGCTGGCCGGCGATGCAGAGGGCTGCGACTCACTCCTGCTTGCGCTCGATGGGGACCACCCCGATCTCGGCCTGATTCCCGATCCATGGGATCTCTGGGAGGGGACAGGGCAGCCAGGCCCGTTGGCGGCCCTGGTGGCCACCCTGATCAGCTGGCGCCATGGTTGGCCGGAGGATGGTTCGGGCCCGGCGCTGGAGCTGTGGCGGGAGTGGAGGGGAGCCGCACCGCCCAGCGAATGGCGCCGGCTGCTCACGGGCGAGGCCCTGGCGTTGCTGGCCATGCTGCTCACGCCCGCCGGGGCGGACGAGCGGCTGCGCGGCGAGCTGGAACCGCCGCTGGTGGAGGCCATGGGCGAGGGTGTGGTGGCGAGCCATCCCCAGGACGCGCTGCTGTTCTGGGCAGGCATCAGCCGGCGCTGCCCGAGCTGGGACTATGCCCGGCTGAAGACGGCCGACCTCAGCCTGCAGCTTGGCCAGCATCAGCGCAGTGCCGCAGTCCTGGCCGAGGCCACGGAGGCACAGCGGCAGAACCCCTGGCTCCATGACATCGAGGCCAGGCTGGCGATGGCCCAGGGAAGGTTGGCGGCTGCTCTGCGCTGCTGGGATCGGGCCATCAGCGCCGCTTCCGGCCAGGCCGAGCTGGTGGAGTTGCTCCGGCAGCGCCGGCGGGAGGTTGAGTGGGAGGCGGAATTGGCTGGCGGCGAAGAGGCCTCCGGTCCGTCCGGCGACAGACAACTGGATCGCTTTGCGGCCCGACTGGAGGAGCTGGCTCAACGCTATGGGGTGGATCTCGATCAGGGTCGTGCAGGCCCCGGCGTTGGGGATGGTGACGCTGTTGAGACCTTTGCTGCCTTCCTTGATGTGGCCAGTGGCCGCCTGGCCCTGGCTGGTTAACCGCCGCTGGCTTCAAGCCTGGCCAACAGGGCTTCGATCAGGGATTCAGCGCGCTGCTGTTGCTGGCGGTAGCGCTGCAGAAGTGCCTCGGCCTCCTGGTGGGCCAGGAAATAGTGTTCAAGTTCTTCCTGAACCATATGGAGCTGCTCCAGGGTGAGCTCCACTTCCTGGCGTGCCGCCTGGAGCTGCTCCCGGGGATCTTGGTCTGCCATAGGCTCGCAACTTAAGGGTTCACCAGCCGGATCCGCCACTTCAGTTGCCGCTTTGTTGCCCGTTAGCACTGCACCGGCCACCACTCCCACGGCCACCACTCCCCCGGCCACCACAGCCCTGGTCGCCCCTGAGGGTGTGAACCACCATGTGTTCACGCATCTGGAGGGCTTTCAGTCGCTCTGGCGCCAGGAGCACCGCGGCTGGGCTGAAGCCGTGAACCGTGGCCTGAAGCGGCTGGCTCTGGCTGGCCTCCAGGATCCGCTCAGCGATCAACCGGCGCCGCCCCAGCGGATTGCCATCGTGTCCCGCAATTGCCGGGAAACGATTGAGGTCGATGGGGTGGTGAGCCGCCAGCGGGCCCAGCTGCTGGTGTTGCGTCGGCTGATTGCGGCGGGGGAACTGCCGCCCCTTGGGGAGCTGCGCTGTTATCTCAATGAGGCCATCACCGGCTATGCCGACTACCTGCGCCGGCGCTGTCCTGAGCTGCGCTGCAGTGAATATCTGCCGGAGCCCGACCATCCCCTGCGGGGTGTGGTGCCACACCGCGATGTGCGCCGCCTGAATCTGCCCCCGGCTTCCATGCACTGCCTGCTCTGCAACGAGGTACTGGAGCATGTGGAGGAACTGCCCCCGGCTCTGAGCTCCATGGCGGAGGTGCTCACCCTGGGGGGGTACCTGCTGGCCACGGTGCCGTTGGCCTATGGCCAGCAGGCATCGATCGTGAAGGCCGTGTGGAGGGGTGAGGAACTGGAGCCCGAGCTGCTGGTGGAGCCGGAGTTCCACGGAGACCCCGTGAATCCCAGCCAAGGTTCGCTGGTGTATCGGATTCCCGGCTGGGAGTTGCTGGAGCAGTTGAAAGTTGCCGGCTTCCGGCGATCCGAACTGCATCTGATCAGCTCAGCCCGCTATGGGGTGCTGGGAGCTGAGCTGCCCTACGTCTTTGTGCTGGTGGCTCAACGCTAGGACTGCTGCGGCGCGGCCAGTTGTTCGAGCTGGGGACTGCGGCAACTGATCGCCCAGGCACGCCTGCCTACCAGGCGCCGGCACAGCGCGAGGGGAGTGCGCCAGCGAGCCTCAAGCAGGGGCAGCGGGGCTGAATCCTGCACCGTGACCAGCAGGGGGCGCTCCGGCGGCTGGTTGCGCAGCAGGCGGGCGAGTTCCAGGGGCAGGTTGCCCGCCTGGCTGGCGCGCAGCTGGATCGGGGTATCGGGGTTACCGAGGCGATTCAGGGCAGCGGCGATCAGAGCGGCATCGGGATCGGCGAGGAACGTGCGCAGGTCTGCCACGAAATCGCCCGGGCCGTAACGCCGCCAGAGCTGCTGACCAGCGGCCTGCATGGCCCTGAGGCGTGCCGGATCGCGGCGCAGGACCTCGAGCTGGCCGGGGAGGGCTGCCAGGGCCTCAGGCGTTTCCGGAACCTGCACGCTGGCCTGGCGCCAGAGCACTGGGTCCCCAGGCAAGGCCAGGGTATCGGCCAGGATCACCGGAATAGCGCCGTAGCCCAACGCCTCCCAGAGGCGGATGGAGTTGGGCCCGCTGCCGGAGGGGCAGAGGGCAAACACGCTCTGCTGCAGGGTTGCCGCAAAGCTATCGGCCTCCGTGCGCAGCTCGGCGTGGCGGGCGGCATCGGCCGGTTCGCCATGCACCTGCTCCCGGTACACCTGTTGCTCGAAATGCCATTCCCGCCGCGATTCCACCAGGGAATCGGGGCGGGGCGGCAAGTTGAGAATCCACTCGCGTACGCGCGTGAGGTAGAGCTCAGGGCGATCGACACCCTGAAAGCTGTAGAGCCAGCGACGTTCAGGCGAAGGCAGCCCACCCGCCGCCGCTGGATGGGTGGTGCAGCGCACCGGGAAGAGGGGAAACGGATGGATACGCACACCCTGGTGATGATGCAGGCCGGCGGTGGCGTGGCTCCAGAAGAGATCGGTGACGCCACAGCGGCGTAGCAGAGCGATGTGCTGCAGCATCTCGATGTGCTGCCCCACGGTGGCGAGGAGCTGCTGGGCCGGACCAGCGTTCAGTGGGGCCGGCGGGGGCGGACGGTCGCGGGCGAGGTCGATCCAGGTGGCCCAGGCAAACGGCAGGTAGGCGGCCGAGCCGTCGCACCGCTGCGCCAGCTGTTCCGCTGCATGGGCCTCGGTGGCATTGGGTCGTTGCCAGGGAAGCGGAGGCAAGCGCGAGGGCCCGTTCAGCATGGTCAATCCAACTGTCCAGACCGCCCGAATCCAACACCGTAGGCCGGCGAACACTCCACTTCATTCAGAAGAACACCGGCGGTGAAACCCGCCGAATGAGCCAGGGCCGGAATTGTCCAGTCAAAGCAAGATCGAGCGTCCGGGCCGGCCGGTGCTGATCCACACGGTGCGGGGCGTGGGCTTCATGCTCAAGGAAGGGGCGCCAAGGGACTGAGGCGCCGGGCAGCGATCAGTGGCCAGTGGCTACTGAAGAGTGGCGACTGAAGAGTGGCGACTGAAGCTGGTCTGGCCAGACCAGGCGCACTACCCCATCTCCCCCCGGCGGATCAACGTTCCAGCAGCTGCCAGAAGCTCCAGCAGCGGCCAAAGGATTCGCGCAGGCTGCCCACAAACGTGGCGTGGCTCTGCAGGCCCTGCCAATCGTCGATCTCAGCGGCGAGCCGCTCGCAGCTGCGCAGGTGTTCGGCGGCGTGGCGGTAGCGCCGGGTGCGGCCTGCGGAGAGGGCGAACAGCACCAGGGTGCGCAGCAGGATGGTGGCCGCCAGGGGGTGGGCGGAGCTGAGGCGTTCGGCCGCCGGAGTGAGCACCTCGAAGGCCTCGCCATCCCAGATCGGGCCGTGGTTGATCACCAGCTGCGCCGCCCGGGGCAGGGCGGGCCAGTGCACGAGGAACTGCAGGGCGAGCAGGGGATCGGGATGGTGTTCGGCGAGCTGCAGGGCCCGCTCCTCGGCGTCCACGTCGGCGAAGTCGTCGAGCCGCTGGAGGTAGGCGCGCAAGTGGGGGATCGAGAGGCTCTGGGTGAAGAGATCCCAGCGCTGCTGCTGGGCCTGGTCGCGGCGATGCGGGCGGCGGCCCCATCCAGCAGCGCCAGGCCCGGCTCGCCCAGGGCGGAGGCCACGCTGGGGATCAGGGTCTCGAATTGGCTAAAGCCATTGGCGGCGATCAGCTCCAGCACCTGCTCGGCGAGGGCCCGCTCGAACACTGCCAGCAGGAGGCCGGTGCTGCAGGCACTGGACTCAAAGATGCCATTGGCGAGCTTGAGAAAGCCCACCAGTTGCTGTAAGGCTGTGGAGCTAAAGCGGGCAGGCTGAACAGTGATGGGATTTGCATCACCGTATTGAGGCGCGCCACGTCTGATCAACCCACAGTTTGACGGCACAATTGCAGCGGGCTTTCATGCTTCGACTGTTTGGGGCCTCAGGCGTCTCTGGCGGGCGTACCGAGCATCGGGCCATCCCCAGCGGCGAGTGCCGCCGCCGCCCCTGCACGCCATCCCAATCCGCCATAGCCTCACACCATGCCCGCCAGCGTCTCCGCCCCCGCCTCCGCGCCGAATCGCAGCCGCTGGATGCGCCTTGGCCACGACTGCATGGCGGCGTGCGACTGGGCCGGGGCAATCCGCGCCTATGGCCAGGGACTGCTGGAGCAGCCCCTGCTGGGCATGCATTACGCGACCAACCTGGAGCGGGTCCGAAATGAATGGCGCCAGGAGCGCCAGGCCATCAACCACCAGGGGCCGGCCCACACCAAAGTGGTGGTGGTGGCGGCCGAGCTCAGCCACAACGCCGCCGGCCGCGCGTTCACGCTGGCGCAGCTTTACCAACATCTTGGTCATCCGGTGGCGCTACTGGGCAGCCACTTTCCCCAGTGGGGCCGACAGATCTGGGAGCCAATCCAAACAGCAGTGCTGGCAGCGCAGCTTCCGGTGCACACCTTTGTGGCGGAGCACGAACCCCGCTACGTGGAGCAGGCCTTTGAGTTGGTGCTCCAGCGTCCGGCTGATCTGGTTCACCTGAGCAAGCCAAGGCTGCCGGCGGTGGTGCTCGGCCTTCTCTACAAGTTGCTCTGGGGGGCGGCGGTGTTGGTGGACATCGACGATGAGGAGCTGTGCTTTGTGGGCGAGCGCGAGCCGATCACGCTCGATGGCCTCAAGCGGCTGTGCCACGGGCTGCCGGAACCGCGCGAGCTGATGGGGCCGCTGTGGACGCGGCTGGCGGTGGATCTAGCCCAGCGGTTTGATGGAATCACAGTGGCCAATGTGCCTCTTCAGCAGCGCTATGGCGGCACGGTGATCCCCCATGCCCGCGACCCGCAGCAGCTCAGGCCCGCTACCCCTGCAGAGAAGTTCGCATCCCGGCATTACTTCGGTGTGCCGCTGGTGGCGAAGGTCGTGCTCTTTTTCGGTACCCCCAAGCGCCACAAGGGGCTGTTGTCCCTGGCCAGGGCTGTGGCTCAGCTACCGCAGTCGCTGTACCCGCAGCTGGTCGTTGTAGGTGTCTTTGCCCCGGAAGATAGGGATCTGCAGCAGGAGCTGGAAATGCTCCTGCCCCAAGGGCGATTGCGGCTGCTGGGAGACCAGCCGTTTGAACAGGCGCCAAGGGTGCTGGCATTGGCTGACCTGGTGGTGCTGTTGGGCGAGGGGGATGTGGCGGCGTTTCAGAGCCCGGCGAAACTCAATGACGCACTGGCCATGGGGCTCACGGTGCTGGTCAGCGAGACAGCGCCTTTGCGTCCCCTGCTGGAGCAGGGACTGGTGCTGCCGGCCCACCCCCGGTTCCTGGTGGACCAGTTGCAGCGATTGCTGATGGATGACAAGGCGTTGCAGACCCAAGGTGATCGAGCACGCCATGGTTTTCTTGGATCCCTGGCCACCGCACCAGTGGCGGCGCAACTAAGCGGAGTCGCCCTGCAGGCACTGGCCGATCCGAAGCCCGCGGATGGGCAGATGGTTCATGCGCTGGAGAGCCTTCGACCGTCCATCTCCAGCCCTTTGATGGCCTATCGCTATCAATGGTGGAATGATCATCTGATTGATTGGATAGCACTGCATCAGATGCAGCGTGATCCAGAGTTGGTGAGCATTGTGATGCCTGTTTATGGCGATCCAGAGGAGCTGGATGGCTGTCTCAAATCACTTTTACAGGCGCACACAAAGTTGCGCTGGGAGTTAATTGCCGTCATGAATGATGCGGCTGATGATAACCGTAATGTGATTACTCGATATCAGCGGGTAGACGGCAGGATCAAAGCTCTCTGGCCGGGGGAAAACGTACAGTTTGCACTGGGTTGCAACCTTGGCTTCGCTGCCACTCAAGGCTCATGGGTTGTATTTCTCAACAATGACTGCCGGGTGAGACCTGGCTGGCTTGATGGCTTGATATCACCTCTGCAGCTGGATGTCTCGGTGGCCGGAGTACAGCCGCGATTGCTCAAGCCGGATGGCACTGTGCAGTCGCTGGGCGTTGTGTTTCGAGATGGTCAAACTCTTGGCTATCCGCTGTATGGAGGACTTGATGGTCAGCTGTGCTGCACGCTAAGGGATCACCACCTTCAAGCCCTGACCGGAGCCTGTCTGGCATTGCGCGCTGTCGATGTTGCAGCGGTTCATGGATTTAATGCTAGTTTTCTAAACAGCCAGGAGGATGTTGATCTCTGTCAGAGACTTCTGGCCTTGCCTGAAAGACGAGTATTCTTAAGCGCAGCATCCATCACGATTGAGCATCGTGAAGGCGTTTCGCCAGGTCGCTATAATCACGTCGGCTGGAGCCGATTGCGTTTTTATCTTCGCTGGCGGGGATCCATCCGTTCGGATGACCTGGCGATTTACAGTGCCGATGGTATGGAACCGGTATACTGGAACGCGGATGATCCGGCACCCCTAGGACAGCGTATTCGATCTGGCTGTGCTGTGCTCAGGCAACGTACTTCTTGCCCAAAGATTGCCATTGTTGTCCATGTCTATTATCTTGAGCTGTGGCCTGAGATCAGCCGTTATCTCTTAGATATAGGGGTTGAGTATGATTTGCACATAACATGTTCGGAGCTGCTTGAGGAAGTTGTCCGGGAAACCATTCAGAAGGTTTTTCCTGATTCGCAAATACATGTATTTCCGAATCAGGGTATGGATATTCTGCCTTTTATTCGACTCGTGCCTGAGCTAAAGACGCGTGGATACGAACTGGTGTGCAAGCTACACACCAAAAAAGGGGTCGAACCACTTGGGCAAATATGGCGGAGACATCTTCTGGATTCGCTCGTGGGTTGCCCGGAAATTGTGAGTGACATTGTGCAAATATTTAATGCCGATCACTCTGTGATGATCGCCGGCCCATCATTATTATATGTCTCGGCAAAGACTGTGATGTACGAAAATAAGATAATGCTAGATAAGCTTGCTAAGACTGTTTTCAGCATGGGATCTCTTCCTGAGGATTGGGGATTCTTTGCGGGGAGTATGGCGTGGTTTCGAGTGGATGCACTCATGTCTTTGGCTTGGGGAGTGAATCAGTCTGTGCATTTGATTGACCACATCGACGAATGCTCTCCCAACTCTGATGGTTATTTTTCCCATGCCCTTGAACGTGCACTGGGATGGTTAACGAGCAAGACATGTCGTGTCGCGCTGATTCATGTTTTCCACCCTTGTGAGTCTGGCTCTTCGAGACGAAGCTACTTGCTGAATACATATGCCGGATCAAGTCTGTTGAGTAAGGCTCGAGCGAAGCATCTTAGTGAAATATTAAGTCGTCTGCATCACTACCAATCTGGATCTTTGCAATCAATGTAGGTAGAGTGGTATCTCTTTGATTTCGGTCGAGAGTCTTGGCTCAGTCTTCTGTGGGAGAGTCAAGTTACAGCATCACGGAAGGCGCTGGGCTCAGCCATACTTGCCTACATTCACAGTAAGTGCATTGCCACGTTCCCAGTGATTCTCAAGGATTAGTAACTTTCCTAGAACTGCATCGGATTGTCGAAGGCGGGTTGCTTTTGTTGCAATCCTTTGCCATGACCCTGGAGAGGAACCAATCAGAGTATATTTAAACTGTTTACTGGCTGTTTCGAGCAAACGCATGGAAGCCAACCCAGGGTATTGTCATTGTTGTCGCAGTAATGTTATCTTTAATGTCCGAGGTGAGTGGCTCAGAGATGAGTATGTCTGTACAAATTGTGGCTCCATTCCTAGGCAAAGACATTTGCAGTACATCCTTGATAAATACCATTCCGGCTGGGAAAGTCTTGTTATCCATGAGTCCTCCTCATCCAATGCGCATATTTCGCAATTTGCTCCCTTGTATGGCTCATCTCAGTATTTGCCGGAGATTCCTTTTGGTACTGAATCCGAGTCGGGAGTCCGCTCGGAGGACCTTGAAAGTCTTACTTTTCCTGATAATTCCATTGACATCTTTATAACGCAAGATGTTTTTGAGCATATCTTTTTTCCTGACAAGGCAGCAAAAGAAATCGCAAGGGTGCTAAAGCCTGGAGGCATTCATATATTTACTGCTCCCAAGTACGAAGGGCTTGGCCAAAGCTATCAAAGGTCCCTTAAAAATGTTGCTGGAGAAGTTGAGCATATTCATCCACCTGAGTATCATGGAAATCCTGTCGGGGATGGCAAGGCCTTGGTGACTTGGTATTACGGTGATGACTTTGAGTTCTTATTGTCTAGCTGGTCGGGACTCCCTGTTGTTACTTATGTAACACTCGACCGGACTCTGGGTATTGACGCTAAGCATATTGAGGTATTTGTTATGAGAAAACCTAGCCTTTGATGACAGATCGTATTCTGGACAGTTGATCCCCTTCTGCTCCGCTGTGGAGGTACGGCTACCGTCTTAGCGCGGACCGCTCTCGCCTTTGCAATTCGAGCATTGTAGATACAATGCAGAAAGGGAGATGGCCTTTCTCAAGTCAAAGTAAATCAGCAGCTGTTCAAGCGGCAAGTCCAGTGGTTTAGGCTGTTGATCACGGGAGTTTTCATGGATTTACTGATTCACGTAGGACTTCACAAAACAGGAACAACAGCACTCCAGGGGGCCCTGTCTGCGAATTATTCTTGCCTCCTCAAGAACAATATACTCTATCCGCGAACTGGCCTTTATTTTTCTCAGCACGCTCTTATCCCCGGTACACTTTTGCCTGTTCACCCATACCTGGACTCGGTGAGCAGATCAAGAGACCCCGATCACTACCTTGATCTACTCGAACAAGAAGTCACGCAACACCAGCCGAGTTTAACTGTAATCAGTTCGGAGGTCTTCACCGAAATATCTCGGAATGAAAGCGGGTGCCTCGGCATCATCGAGGGCATGTCGCGACCATTTGACAATGTAAGTATACTCTTGACCTTGCGTAATGCTGAGCTACAGGCTCTCTCGTCTGCATGCCATATCTTGCGAGACAATATATCGGGCCACCTTAAAAACCCGATTGCAATATATTCTAATATGCTTAGGTGCTTTCGTACGTGGCATGATTTCTGGCGTCGCTCTGGCTTGCTAGTCACCGAAAAGCGACTGGAGGACTCGGGAGGCAATCTTGTCGATCACTATATTGGAGATATTGTAGGAACGTATAGCCAGGCCGCGAGAGATGAGCTAAGTCAATTCACCTTGAATCAAGGCGCCAAGGGATCGGGAGCCAATGCAGATCCATATGCTCCGCTCTCTTATCTCGTCGGATTTATTCTCGGAAACTCCACTCTATCGCCTGCAATCTTCAGTAATGTAACCTTCCGGGATATTGCCAGTGAATGCGGCCGGACTCGTATCGCTGCCGCTTTGACTAAGCGCGTCACTACGGCGCATCTCCTGGGGTATCTACATTTTTTTTCTCAGGAAGAGCCTGCTGTGCTGTTGAATGCATCGCCATACTTATCGCTGGAATCAAAAATCAGAGCAATGACAGCTGTTGGCCTGGACTCTGGTTCAATTACGCACATCATTGAGATCGCCAATCGTCTTGTTAAAATTTACTCATAGCCTGAGGTGGGTGCCTTTTATTGGACAGTTCAAGCCCCTCACATCGTTAACTCCGGGCGGGAGGAACAGGGTTCGGCCTCAGTGCAGACCTGATGGGGAGTTCTGCCTCCCAGGGAGCTGTGAGGCCTTACATGGGGCCTCCTGAAAAAGGCAAATCCACTGCAGCGCAGCTTGTTTCAGCGATAGAGACCCGATAAACTAGCCTCGATCAGGGCAATCGACGATTGCTAC
>Ga0208486_1000214_pt1 | contig 16581 bp, 7 predicted proteins | sample LakMenEpi03Aug12_FD_150664 | JGI IMG/M metagenome (GOLD analysis project Ga0208486, IMG submission 150664) | Freshwater microbial communities from Lake Mendota, WI - 03AUG2012 deep hole epilimnion (SPAdes) | ecosystem: Environmental > Aquatic > Freshwater > Lentic | place: Lake Mendota, Madison...
GGCCAGCGCTTGTAGTCCAGCCCCTACGACACGTTGAACGCTTCCCGGTGCCGACAGGCAAACCGCTCCAGATCACGGGAGCTGCGGCTAACGCTGAGGATGCCCAGCACCGCCACCAGCAGGAGGAACCACTGGGGGTAACGCACCCCACGCCGGAATCGACCATCAGGTATGGCCTTGAAGAAACTGATCAGATCGCTCGGAGCGCTCTCATCGTTTGCGGTGTCTTGAATTTCGGGCATGGAGGGCAGCCACTTCCGCCGATCGTTGGCGAAGCCTTCTCCGAAGGAGTACCCCATGCTGGCAGTCCAGCCAAGGTTTCCTGGGACACACTTTTAGGTGGCCCTGCCCTCTGAGGCGGGACTACCGTCATCGAAGCCCTGACCTCCTCCGCTTTCGCAAATCAACACAACGCTACGAGAATCACGATACGATATAGAAAAGATCGGAATTTGCTTCGTGGCATCCTCATTAGATCTCCTCCCTGACCAGCGTGCCCTGTGGCAAAGTGATTCTCGGCCGAGCCTCCAAAGCCTGATGAGGCTCTGAACCTCCGCCATTTCTTGGCGCCAGCCAGCTGAGAGCAACGTGACATCACGGCTACATCAGCCATGGCTCGGGGTATTCAGAGATTTCTTGACGCACCTGCGTCTTTCATAGACCGATTCTATCGTCTAGTCATTACGTTATGAATTCAGCAATCGCAATTGTAGGCTTGTCCGCATTGCTCCCTGGAGCACCAAATGCTGCAGCATTTTACAATAACATTCTTACCCGCAAATGCTCCATCTTTGAGGCTGACGATGATTGGCTGCAAAATGCTTTTACGGAATCCCCCGTCAACAAACCCGGCAGGATCAGATCCAAGCTTCGTGCCGGTCTCGCTGATATTGCGTTCTTTGATCCTTTGCAGTATGGAATCATGCCCAAGGCCGTGGACGGTGGAGACCCTGACCACTATTTGTCCCTACGCATAGCAACGGAGGCACTCAAGGATGCCCGTCTGCCAGCCAACTACGATCATACTTCAACGGGAGTTGTTGTGGGACGAGGTACATACTTCAATCGAGGCTTTGGAACAGTTTTTCAACACGGTATCATTGTTGATCAGACGGCCAATATTCTCAGGCGATTCCTCGACTCTTCTACGTTGGACAAAGTTGTCGATGAACTTGTTCGATCACTACCCGACTTGAATTCAGACATGGTAGGCGGAATTGTTCCCAATATCGTCTCCGGACGTATTGCTAATAAGCTTGGACTTGGCGGGCCTAACTTCCTGATTGACGCTGCCTGCGCCTCTTCACTCATTGCAGTGGAGCATGCCAGTGAGCAGCTGGCATTGGGAAAGGCTGACCTGATGCTTGTTGGCGGAGTGCAGGCATCAACACCTCCACAGGTGCATATGGTGTTTGATCTTCTTGATGCACTGGCGAAGGAGCATCTCACTCCATTCAGCAAAAATGCCCAAGGCACTGTACTAAGTGAGGGTGTTGGTTTTGTTGTATTATGCCGTCTGGCTGATGCCGAGCGACTCAACTTAGGTGTGTATGCAACAATACAGTCAGTGGGATCTTCAAGCGATGGCAGAGGCAAAGGTCTTTTTGCTCCCAGTTCAGAAGGTCAGCAGTTAGCAATCCAGCGAGCCTATGAGGGTCGGCCAGATCTGAGAGCTCAAGTCCGATATCTTGAGACCCATGGCACTGGAATGCCATTGGGAGATGAAACAGAGCTCCGTACAGTCATTTCGCAGCTCATGGATGGGGCGAACTACAAACAACTTCATCTTGGCAATCTAAAGTCTTTGATTGGTCATTGCATACCAGCTTCCGGGATTGCTGGGTTAATCAGTGCATCACTAGCTGTCAAGAATGGAATTTTCCCTGCCTTCAGCATTGGCGAGCCGATAGATATTCTTCAAACACATTCTCGTTTTTTCCAGACATCTTCTGCTCCGCAACCTTGGCTGGGAACACAGAACTCCTTGCGTACTGCGGCGGTCAATGCTTTTGGATTCGGAGGAATTAATTCGCATCTAGTTGTTCAGCAGCACATTGGCGATGATCAATTATCCCCCTCGTGCTCTGATGCATTGTGGCCAGTAGCCATATTCTTTTTTGCTGCTAGCACCCTAGCTGGCATGCGTGACGCTATTCGCTTGCTGATTGATCAGATTAGAGACGATAATCTTCATAGGGTATCAATCAATAGCCTTTTGTCAGCCCAGTCTGTTCCTATCGAGGTTGGCCAGACCCTAAGAGGTTATGTTGTTGCTTCTGGATTGGAAGAGGCGCGCAGCAGGCTCGTGAGTTTGCTGTCAAGGCTTGAAAACATGAGTATCGACTTAACTTGTTTCATAGACTATCTCCATCGACGTAATCACACAGTTGTTCGACTTATCAGGTCTTCTCCCGACCAGTCAAGACCTGTCTTTGTTTATCCCGGAGAGGGATCGCAATCGCGAGGAATGCTTAGAGAGCTATCAATTTACTTCCCAATCGTCAACACTTGGATGAGTGAAATTACCTATTCTCTTGGCATTGATCTAGCGATTATGGAAACGATTCTCAGCAATTGTGATTCTGAACAGCAACTGCCTGCCTCTGCCTATGAAATCAATATTTCTACTGGTCTTGTTTTTGGCGCCAATATGAGTATTAATCAACTTCTGCTTGGTTGGGGAATTCGTCCAGTAGCGCATCTTGGCCACAGTACAGGACAGAACTCGTCACTTTTTGCCGGCAGTTGGCTCTCTGCTAACTCTGGGGAGACAATTCTCCAGAGAGCATGTTCCCATGTCTCAGCCATGAGAAATGCTTGGGCTGGTATCGATGTTTCTGATGATCTGGATGATGGTTATCTAGTTTATATTCTTCAGCAACCTGACATTGCCAAACTGAATCAAGTCTGCAATCAACATTCAGGCAATATTATTGTAAGTATGCGAAATTGTCCCGATCAATATGTTGTTGCAATTCCCCGCGACCTGCGTGAAATTGTTGAGCCAAGATTGCGTGAATCATGCATTCTTTTATTGAAAATGCCAATTAAAAGGCCTTATCATACGAAACATTTTCAGAAACCCTCCAGCCAAATGATGCAGTTCTATGAGGGTCACCTTTCTTTTAACGAACACTCTGGCGAACCCGTTTACAGCTGTACTTCTGGTAACTTAATTCAATCGGCACTTCAGGCCCGGCATGAGCTTTCCTCCCTGATGGATTCAACTGTCAATTTCGACGCCGCGGTAAGAACGATGATTGACCACGGTTACCACGTCTATTTGGAATGTGGCCATGGAAGCACTACTGCTAACTTTATACGCTCAATCAGCAAATCATATCAGCATGCCGATGTTATCACAACCCAAAATGCAACCAATGGTGGCCTAGAGTCATTCTTGTGTTCAATTGGTGCTCTTTGGTCGTACGGAAATCCGATAAACACATTGTATATCGAAGAACAGGCTCGCATTGAGTCTAAAATTGCAACAGGGTTTATTAAAGGACCAAAAGAAGTGCATCTGAATTTATTAATGCCTCGGGCTCGTTTATCTGATTCCTACCAAGCGCCGAACTCTGCACAAGCCCACGAACCTTTCCTAGCCGAATTAGGCCGTTCCAGTCAGGCTTCCACCCAGGTTCCCCGCAAACGTCATCAGGGAGTCTGGACAGGCCAAGTAACTCTGCGACGCGATACGCCAGTCTTGAAGCATCATACGCTACCCAATCGAAGCGCACCATCAGAAGGGATTCGCGCTGAAGGGGTCTATGTTATACCGATGGCTTTGTTTACGAGCCTTGCTATATCCGCGGCAATCAAGGCCACCGGCTCGAATCGTATCAGTTTGAATGATCTTAAAATGTCTCGCTGGGTTGAGGCTAGTGATCTGAATGAGTTTTCGATTCAGTTAATTGAGGAAAGCTCCAAACAATTTATCTGTCAAATTTCTCATAATAGTTCCAAAGTATTCGCTTGTGCTATTCGACCTGAAGGTCTGATGCCTGAATGTGAGCTCCGCGCGCAACATCCATTGCAAACTATTAAAGAAAAGAAGCCATACTTTTGGTCTTCCAACGAGCTGTATCAGCATGGTATGTTCCATGGACCCTTTTATCAAGTGATCAAAAATATCGTTCACTGCGAAACTTCAGAGATGGAAGGAATCCTGTGTACGACAACCAATTCTGCTGAGCTGAATACAATTCAAATCCTTGATGGAATTGCACAAGCTTCTGCTTTTTGGGCTGCCCCTAGCCTTGGGCTTGCCTTCCATACTTTTCCCCTTGAGATCAATCAACTAAAAGTAGGTGTCATAAAGCCTTCGTCTACTCACTATACATTTAGAATCACTAATACTCGCCATTCCTCTGGCTTGCTCGGATTTGATGGTGTTGTTCTGGATGAAGAGAATGTTGTAGTCTTGGAGTTTAAACAGTTCTTGCATTCACTCATTAGGCTACCCCAGGCTTATCATTCCTGTTTTGCCGACTGCGAGTTTGCGTATTTCTCCACAAGGTTGAGTACCACTCCCAATGAAATATGCATCTCAATTGTCGACAACGCTCAGGCCCTAGAATCGTATCTTGATCCTAATGGTTTTTTTGCTTCAATCTTCCGGCATATGTGGTTCAATGAATCCGAGCTTAAATCACTCGGAGAATTAGGGGGAGAATTATCACAGTTTCTCATGCTCTTAAGCCGGAAAGAATGTTTGCGATTTCTTCTTGATCAACTTGCTGAACCGATACCAGCAAGGAACGTGATGGTTGATCAACCAGGGAATGTCTTCTATGTCGATACACGCGAAAAACGCTTGCAGCAACTCCCTACACCTGTCACTCTCTGCCATTCAGAGCAGTTCGTCTCTATTGTTTCATTTACCCATCGGGTTACTCTTGTTCATTTTTCTCAGCCTCATCTCGGTCAAGGTGACCAGCAACCAAGTCAAGCAATGGACAAATCATCTGATGCTACTCTTAAATGCATTAATGGTGCGATTCAAGATTTACTTGGGATAGAGATCAACGTTGCTTCCCTTAAGAACGTTACAGTCCTTGATCAAGCCTCAATCACCGCGAGATGGGAGGATCAATTTATCATGGCTGGGGCGTTTCGTTTAGGTGTCGTCCACTACGGATGGGCAGCTGTAAGATCAATGCAGTGAGACAAAGTTAGATGCAAGTCTTTTGCACACTGCCCCTGAACGGCTTGCAGCCCCAGTTGCTCAAGAGCCTTGCGGCAGCAAATGTCTTGTCTTTGTTTAGAATAAATAGCACCGAAGAGCTCTTTCGTCTATATCAGTCTGCGGTCCTTTCGCAAGTTTCCCCGGAAGTTATTGCGATCAACCTTCCTTGCTGGCTTATAGAGAGTGAAGCAAGCCTTCTTGATTTATGCTCTAATTATGGCTTTCAGACGGTAATCCTCTCTGGTTGGCTAGGATTAAATATCAAAGAGTTATTTCCCTTTGCGGCAGCTGGACCCAATCGTGTTGGGCTAGAAGTGCTAGATAGCAACGAGTTGGACTCTCAAGAACTCGATGATCTTCCCATTGATTTTCTTGTTCTAAAGGGTCATGAAGCTGGTGGTGTAGTTGGCAGTGACCATACACACATGCTTTTTCACTCCGTCCGCCAGCGACTGGTTCAACGGGAAGTACAGCTGTATCTTGAAGGCGGTATCGGGATCGAAGGTGCGGGAATTCTGACATTACTTGGAGCAAGTGGCGTTGTCCTTGCCGATCAAATTAAATATGCAACAGATTATCCACCCTCAAACGTCAGCCATCCTAGGATTATAGGTGCTCATGAAACACTGGCTGTTCAGATCTGCCAGGAATATTATGTGCGAATACCTCGAACTTTTGGCCAGGGCCTGCAACAGACTGTTGAAGCCAGAATTTCCTGTTGCTACCCACTCCAAACTGCCCGTGCAAATCCTGGGCTTGTTAATAGCAAGTTGTCTGAGCTTGGCATCGAACCATCTACCCTTCAGTTCGAATGTATTGGTCAAGATGCTGGCTTTGCGCGCGAATACAGCACAAAATATGGCGATATAGTCTCCATCGCACTAGCATATGCTTCTGCCGATAGGGAGGCTCACTTGGCTCTTGATCTGATGATCAAGAGTAATCGGTTGGTCGATGGCAACTTCTCCTCTGACTTATCTATTCCTACGGATCTTTTGCAGGGTCCTATGACCCGCGTAAGCGATACCCCGGAGTTCATAGCAGCCGTCGCTGAGGGAGGAGCTCTTCCATTCTTTGCAGCAGCCATGTTAAGTCCCGATACACTAAGGGGCAAACTTCTACACACCAAAACTCTTCTTGGTGGCCATAGTTGGGGTGTGGGTTTACTTGGATTCCTGCCGCGAGATATCCGCGATCAGCAGTTTAACGTCGTCAAGGAGATTTCACCTCCATATGTGTTGATCGCTGGTGGCCGTCCTGATCAAGCTGAAGATTTTGAACGTGCTGGCATCAACGCTTTTATTCACGCACCAACTCTGGAGTTGTTTCAGCAATACATTGCCGACGGCTCCACCAATCTTATCTTAGAAGGTCGCGAATGCGGGGGGCATGTAGGTCCTGTCGGAAGTCTTGTCCTTTGGGAGCAATGTCTTTCTTGGCTTACCGACGCAAACTTACCTCATCAGTATTCTCATTATCATATTGTCCTGGCAGGAGGAATTGCAGATCCCCCTTCGTGCTCTACCGCACGTCTCTTATCTTTCAAGGCAAAATTAGTTGGTATCCGGGTCGGTATTTTATCGGGAACCCCTTATTTGTATACAGATGAAGCTGTTGCTACTAATGCAATTATAGAGTCATACCGTGAAACTGTCATCACTGCTTCTACTACTGTCAACTTAGAGACAGGTGCTGGCCACGCGAGTCGCTGTGCTGTCACACCATTTACACACGAATTTCAGCAGCTAAAGGATAAATATATCTCTGAAGGTCTTAGTGGTTATCAGCTTAGGGAAGAGCTTGAAAAGCTTACCCTTGGTCGTCTGCGACTTGCTACCAAGGGCTTGAAGCGTGACTGTAGTGGTATTATTTCTGTCTCAGGGGAGGAGTCTTATCGTGATGGAATGTATATGCTCGGCCAAAGTGCCGCGTTGTTGGGAGAAAAGACAACAATAGCCGAGTTGCATCATCGTCTCACCAATGGTACGGTAAATTATCTCTGGCATTTAGCACAACAGACGACTGACCTTTCCATTAAATCCCCGGCGGTGTGCAAGGTAGCTATTGTTGCCATGGATTGCATGATGCCCGATAGCACCGACATCAACCGCTTTTGGGATGTCCTTTTTTCTGGTGAAGATGTTGTCAAGGAAGTTCCCAAAGACAGATGGGATCCTGGATTATATTATTCACCAGAGAAAAGCGATCTGGATCGTGTTTATTCTAAATGGGGTGGGTTCCTTCCGCCGATCGATATTGACACCGTGCGGTTAGGTATTCCGCCAGTATCACTTAAGAAAATTGAGCCCTTGCAGATTCTGACCCTTGAGCTGGTTACGCGTCTCTTCGAGAAAAGTTCCATACGATTCGACCAGGATATACGGGATCGCACTTGTATCTTTCTGGGTGCTGGTGGTGGAATAGGTGATATGGGAGGAAAATACGCAGCCCGGAGTGAAGTAGAGCGTATAGTTGCCACCGATAAGGCTGACATATATTCAAGGCTTCCCGAGTGGGGAGATGAAACATTTCCCGGGCTACTATTTAACGTTGTGGCGGGAAGAGTTGCCAATCGACTCAATCTTAAAGGTGCCAGTTTTACTGTTGATGCAGCTTGTGCAAGTTCATTGGCTGCTGTCTATGCTGCGTTCAGGGAGTTAAACTCATTTAATTGCGACCTCGCAATTGCTGGTGGCGTTGATACGGGTCAAAGTCCCTTTGCTTTCTTGTGCTTCAGCCGCAGTCAGGCGCTTTCACCCACTGGTCGTTCGAGATCATTTGACCAAGAGGCCAATGGTATTGCGATCAGTGAAGGGCTTGGAATCGTAGTAATGAAACGACTGGATGATGCACTTCGCGATGGAGATCACATTGTTGCAGTCATTGACGGGGTTGGTGCTGCCAGTGATGGTCGTGGGTCAAGCTTGACGTCTCCGCAAACGACAGGTCAGCAGCTTGCGGTCGAGAGAGCTTGGCGTTCGGCGGATTGCTCCCCAGCGTGCATGTCTCTCTATGAGGCTCATGGAACGGGGACCGTCGCTGGTGACCGGACAGAAATTGAGACTGTCGTTGCGACGATGCGGCGTCATTCGGCGTCGCCTCAGGCTTGTGCCGTTTCTTCCACCAAGCCTAATATTGGACATACCAAGAGTTCGGCGGGCATTGCAGGCCTGATGCATGCTTCGCTCTGCATCCAACATCGTGTTCTCTCTCCCCAGATTGGCGCATCAAGGCCGCTAGAACCTCTTACAGATCCGTTGTCACCTATTTTTATCAATCAGGCACCTGCTTTCTGGCCCAGTCCTTTGCATGGCCGTAAGGCGGGTGTCAGTGCATTCGGCTTTGGCGGTACTAATTACCATATCGTTCTCTCAGAGCCACCAGTCCGCTCTCATTATCATTCGGCATGGCAAAAGACATCTAGTTATTTATTTACATGGCATTCGAGTGATATTGAAGGCCTCAGATCGGGGATTGCTGACTTCGTGCGGACGATCAGGGCAAGTAGTGAAACTTCATTGCATCAGCTTTCCTATTTGCATTGGTGTCAAGCCATGAGGACTGTCAGCAATCAACTAGCTGAATATCGCGCATCAGCCGTTGCTAGCTCTATTGATCAGCTGCTGGGCAAGCTTGATCTTATCCTTTCTGCGCCATCTCCCGAGCAGGCTGTTAATCGACTTGATGACAGCACTTTTTTGGCACATTGTTCTTCGGGTCATACCCAGCGCCCTGTTGCTTTTCTTATACCCGGCCAAGGTGCTCTCCGCGAGCATTACCTTGATGAGTTATTAGTATCCATCGATGCTGTCAAGAACTCGCTAGATATGGCGGTTTCTTCCGGATCTGTCGATAGCAAGCTCTTATGTGACTTGCTTCTAAGGCGTAGTTCTTCTAGTTCAAGTCCGACAGATATTAGGTTGATTCCTATGGCAGAGCTTCAGCCGCTAATCTGTGCCATTCAACTGGGGCTATGTGACGCCCTAGTTTCTTACGGTCTGCGGCCTGACGTGTTAGTTGGCCATTCTCTCGGCGAGCTTACTGCAACTGGATTGGCGGGACTATGGCCCCAACGTGATTTGTTTTTTCAGCTTGTCAGAAAGCGTGGTACTCAAATGGATATTGCTTGTCAGGATTTAGATTCGGGCATGCTTGCCACTTCCCTCACTGATCCCGACCAACTCTCTCCCATTCTTCAAGACTGCGAAGCTACATATATCTCCAATTACAATTCATCTAGTCAGATCACGATTTCTGGTCCTATCGTTGAACTCGAGCGTATCGTACCACGAATTAAATTAACAGGTGAGAAAGCAACCCGTCTAAGCGTCTCAGGCGCATTCCATTCTCCGATGATGCAGCAAGCCAGTGATGTGTTTGCCGAGCAGCTCATTACTTCCAAGTTGTGTTCACCGGCATTAAAGGTATTGTCACTAGTTGATTCACAGTATTACGGCGCTGATGCATCTGAGAATCTATCGAGGCTGACGCGTCATATGACTGCTTCTGTTAACTTAGTCAATGGAATTGGCGCCCTTGATCAACATCCCTATATCTTCATCAATATAGGACCATCGAAGACGCTGGACAAGCTAGTAAGGGAAATTCGGAATCAGCCCGAAGATATATTTATCTCGCTTGACGATGGCAGCAACGATATAGGCGGATACTACAATGCATTGGCTCATTTGTATTGCCTGCTTCCTGATTTCTGTCCAAGCCTGGGCCGGGCTATTATTCCTTCAGCTCGCCAATTTAAATGCAATGAATCTTCAGCTCCATCCGCGATAGTCAATAATGGGATGGCTTACATGGCTAGCGATGTGCCCTACCCCTCGTTACACCCGCCCCTGTCTGCAGATTCAGCCGCTGCGGAAGCTCAGCTACCCAGCAAGGACACTGGGCCTGCGACGATGCTTGTTCCCCAGTCATCTACTCTTGCTAGGGCTGCACACCAGCAAGAGACTTCCACCAACTCTTTTTCATCCCTGCGTCCCCTTGAAATGAGCCCTCTCAATCACAACACCTCTGTTCAGATACTTTCTATCTACAGCGAAACCATTAGGCAGTTGCTTGCTTCGCAAGAGCGTGTCACGATGGCATTGTTGTCAAGTTCGGGTGCAGATTCCTCTAGTGGCTCCTCTGTTTTGCCTCCCTTCACTCCTACTTCGCTCTCCCCTGCTTCCCTAGCCCCTCCCGGTGTCGATGCTGCCTCGCCACAGCCATTTGCTGATTTCGAGCTTGCGTTCATAGATCCCTTGCTGCCATCGGATGCTATGTCTCAGGTGTCGAAGCCGTCGTCAACTCCTGCCGCAGACCCCATACCCATGCCTGCATCTGTTGCAGCTCCCGAACCACGGGTGCTTGTTCCACTGGGAGAAGTAGACAATTCATCTCAGATCGGGTTCAGCTCACCACCTGATTTTGCAACGTTGCTCATTGATATTATGTCAGATCTCACTGGGTACCCTCCGGACATGCTTCAGCCTGAACTTGCCCTTGAGGCCGATCTTGGCATAGATTCTATTAAACGAGTGGAGATTTTTGCTAGACTGCAGAAGGCCGTATCTTCCGACCTACGCGAGTCGATTAAATCCAAGACTGATGACTTGGCAGCAGCGCCAAGAATTGCTGACATCATTGATATCCTGTCGGCTCTTCCTGTTTCAACGGGAAAGTAGCTGTCCCATTCTCTGAACCTGAAGAGATTGGGACACCTCTACAAGAAGCCGGACCTTGTGCATTTCCGAACTATGGGTTAACTCTCGTCCCTCTGCGATCAGAATCTAAGGATTGGTGCATAGATCAGTGCTATGTGATCGGTTCACTGCCTGAGACCCACCTTCCTTTCCCTCGACCGCCAATAATTATATCTGATCTTTCAGAGCTCACTCAATCATTTCTGGCCCCTGAATTATCCCTTTGCCTCATTGATGCCACCGGAACTATTGATAAACTGGTAGCATCCAAAAGCCTTTTCGATATTGAAAGCCAAGATATTCTTGCAGATGCTTTATTTACTTTTAACTATGTCAAACAGCTAGCTGGTCTATGCCTTCGCTGCAAGTCCTTGACCTTGATCAGGTTGCTCTCCAGGCACGATGATCCTCTTCGTGCAAGGCATGATGTATTCCAGTCACTAATCAGTGGCGCCCTCCGTAGCTTGCAGAGTGAGCATCCAAATCTTACAGTTACCAGTCTCACATTCCTCGTCCCACTTCGCCCGGAGTATCTGCGCAAAGGCTTGAAAGCTGTTATTAATTCCTCTGTTATACCGAGCGACCTTTATTTTGACCTCAATTGCACCCTACTCTGCCGTCTCACCCAGTCACTAAGGCTTGGAGTCGAAGATATAAGCCCACCACGGCTTAATGACGAGTGGTCCAAGATCTTTGTTTTTGGTGGTGCTTCAGCACTTAGTCTGGAATGTCTTCGGTCTGCCGTGCATTCTGGTACCGACATCCATTTGTTTGGCCGCCGTGACTATGATCGCATTTATGATGCTACTCCTTCACTGCGGAATTGCACTGATATTCGAGCATTTGTACTTTCTGAAGATCCCAAATATCGGAAGAACTTGCAGCTTTGTCGACAGCGAATCTCTTATCTTTCATCACAGGTTGAGTTGGCTAATGCGATTGAAGATTTTGGCTCCCTGGGAGCGTCCGTTCATTATCACTCCTGTGATATTACAAACTATGATGCTCTTTCGAGAAAGCTTCTGGATCTCAGCGAAGTTGGCATTGCGCCCACTTCAATCATCTTTTCAGCTGGACTCCTGCGCGACAGCCTTATTGTCAACAAGTCAGAAAGTGATTTTCTTGATGTTTTGTCGGTGAAGTGTGTCGGATTGCTGAATATATTCAAAGTCTGCGTTATGGATCACTGTCGCTCCCTTTATCTTTTTGGATCTGTGTCGGGGACCTACGGCAACAAAGGGCAGACTGACTATTCTGCTGCCAATGAGGGTCTTTATCGTATTGCAAAGCTATTTTCCTTGAGCCATCCCCAGCTCAAGACAGTGGTCTTTAGCTGGGGGCCCTGGGCTGAGGTTGGCATGGCCAAACCAGAAGTCAATGCTCAGTTTGTCCGTAGAGGGATAATCCCGCTGACCATTGAACAAGGCGTGTCCTGCTTTAATTATCTAGCTAATCTATCTCCAGGAGGTTTTTATGCTCCGGTATGTGGATTCGCGCCTTGGAATGATCTTGAGTCTACTTTTAACACTGGTTTGTCTCCCGACCTGGATTCGATTCATCAGCTGCGTATGTCATATCTCCCCTATGGTTCGGCTGCTAATCTCTTTATCGCTCCATCTTCCCGTCCTGGCTGTACCAAGACATACGAGGTTAATCTCGCTCATACCCCCCTCTTTCGGGATCATGTATTAGGCACTCAGTATGTCATACCATTTGCCTTCTTTGTTGAGCTTTTCTTGGATCAGTGTATCCTGAACGAATTCAGCCGTGAACCAGTTCATCTCGTTGATATACGTTGCTTAAGGGGTGTTCAGGTTGATCGATCCTGCCCTCTTCTCGATATATCTGTTGAACTTTGTGACCCAGTTGATGATGGTTCATTTCCAATCAAGATTTATGCGGGTGACTCCTCCTTTCCTAATTACACGGCGCGAATGGTTGCAGGTCGTCATCACCCCAGCCCTCCAATCGCTCCAGCACGATCAGCTGCGCAGCTGATCGATAGTTTGCCCTCTCCATGCCAGTGTTACCGTGATCTTTTGTTTCACGGATCTGTCTATCAGATTATTGATCGACTTCTTGTCGCTACTGCATCATCCATTCACGCGACTGTCAGTCTTTCGGGAGTTGCTAATGACTTGGCACTAGCCACAGAGTATTTTTGGATCTGCCCCCCTCCGCTTTATGACAGTGTGGCACAGCTAGCGTTGATCTGGCGCCACTTCTATGACGGTCAGATTGCTCTGCCATCTTCAGTATCCAGTTTGGTTGTCATTCATGCTTCCAGGCTGACGGGGCGCCTGACGGTTAAGCTGGTCAATATACATTCCACTGACTTCGATATGACATTTGACGTTCTTATTTATGGTATCGACGATGAGTTGCTGATGTATGCCATAGGCATGACTTGCAGTTGCTCGGCCTCGCTTTCCCGGTTGAATACCGACTGGCTGGCTTCTGTCGGCAACCCCAGAGATCCTGATGGAGCGGCGATGTTGATTTGAATTTTTCCAAGCTTATTCACCATGTTGGGCCAACCAACTTTCGAATGGTTAATGCGCAACTATTGCATTGTTGATATTTCGTATTTTGTCTACCCTTCTACTTTGGGACTCCTGAATAAGGCAAATCGATTGCGCCGTAGCTGGTCTCAGCGGTTGGAAGCCGTTAAGCTGGCAGGGAACGCGGCAATCGCGGATTGCTTCCACTGTTGATAGCCACACGTGTACCTGAAGCAGCATAACGTTTAGCTTTCAATCAAGGAATTCCACGTTCCTATTGGCGGCACAGTTGATCCTGACAACCGCTGGGTGCAGTTCCCGGAGCTTATCCCAGTCCCTGTTCCCAAATAGAGAAACTCATGGACTGAAAATGAATCCATCAAGCTCGGGCCAGCTGCCATAAGGATGGGCTGACAAGCCAGAACGGTCGCGGCAGAGTGATCTTGAAGCTCGTTGGGTCAACAAGAATGGCATCAGTCACTACGGATACAAGAACAAGCATTCGCATTGATGCTGAACATGGCTTCATCCGAAGATACGCTATTACCCCAGCCAACATTCACGACACCCAGATGATCCCGCAGGTTCTGGATCCCGAGAACAGGGATGACCTCGTCTGGGCCGATTCCGGCTACGCAGGCGCGCTCTATGAGGATCTACTGGAAGTGGATGGTTTTTCAGAGCCGATGTCATGAGCAAGGTTCACGCTGCCATCCCTTGCGCGAGGAGGCCAAGGAACGGAACAAGGTCCGATCGAGTGTTCGAGCAAGGGTAGAGCAAGTCTTTGGTGCAATCACAACCTCCATGCGCGGCAAGCTGACAAGGCGGATTGGATTGGCCAGAACGAAGGCTTGGTGGGGACTGCTTAATCTGACATACAACTTCCTGCGTTACCAGCACTGCTCCTCAAGGACAGTGCTGGCTGCCTGATCATTCGGTAGCTGGACAATCGCCCTGCCTTGAGGTCATGGATGTCAGTCATAAGGCGGAACTGTACGTGCAGAAGATGAGATTGTAGCTTCTCAAGGCTGTCTGGGAAATGGCAATATTTCGAGGTGCTCTTGTGTACGTTCATTGAAGAAGAACTTTAGAATGATATCCGTGATCATGGGGGTGCCCCCGGACAGCATTTCGGCTTGTCTACGTGGCCACTGTCTGGTCGTGCGATGCTGAAGGCGCCTTGTCGGCGGCGAGCGATTTATAAGATCCCAACAATGTTGATTGCTGACGCTTGTCAGGGATATCATTTTCATGTCATTCATTGATGAAATGAAGTATTGACACTGAACAGTCTCTAATAACTGAATCTGGCTAGCAACAGTTGAGAATAATGGGTTAGTCGATTTTCCATTGATGCGCAGGTTCCAGTATTCAATAGTAGCCTTAAGGCTTAATACATCAAGACTAGCGTCACTTTCTGTCTGCCCGCCTTCGTAGGGCATAATGGGGTCAAACAGTGAATTCGCAAGAAAGATTTTGGCTGGACAAGGTCGGCTTGCGCTTTGCCGCCATATTGTCTGGTCGTAAACCGGCATGGCCGAGCACACCGAGGCTATACCTCCTAAGTGGAGGTCGCAAGTGCTTGCAAAGACATGGGCAAGGCATCCTCCATTTGACATGCCAATAAGATAGATATCTTCAGTCCTCGCCCCTTGTCCAACTATTTTGTCTATCACGCTAAGTAGAAAATCCCGATCGTCAAGTTTCTGCCAGCTCCAGCGAGCCACCCTGCCGTGTCGCTCAGCAGCCAGGAAGATTACGCTTGCAAATCCAGAAACGGCGCCATCAATGCCCGATATGCGGCGAAAGGGCAGGGGATGCCCGGCGGCGCCATGCAAAGCCAAAATGATTGGGTGTGATGATCTGAAGTCGTTGAATTGGTATGCCAGTCTCACGTTGTTGCCAACCGTAAACACTAATTCCTTGATCATAACGCGCTGTTTCTCATTGCATCTGCCCAGTAACATTACTCGTTGACGGTTGCTGCTTCTCGGCCCGCTGCCAACTCAGTTTAAAATCCACCTACCTACCAACCTACCTACTTGTGTTTCAGAGTTTAGCCACGGATGTGCATCCGCTTGCGTCCCCTGTGTTGGTGTAAATCCCTGGGGACCTCAACCCCGGCGTAGCCGGGGTTGAGCGCGCACCACAGCGACCCGGCTCAGCTGCTGGCGTTGCAAGGGCTTGCCAGGACCGTGACCCTGGTTTGAGCACTACCTCAACCAGACGAACCATGCCCAGTTTCAATCTTGCCTCAACTGAGCTGGCGCCGCGACTGGATGGCAGCAGCGCCGGCGAGCTGATCCCCGAGCTGGTGTGCCACGGCCTGCAGCAGCTGATCGAGCTGGAGGTCGCTGCCGTGCTCGGCGCGGAGCGCCATGAGCGCAGCGAGGACCGCCTCGGCTACAGTAATGGCTACCTGCCGCGCGTCCCCACCGCGCAGGCCGGTGACATCGACCTGCTGATCCCCAAACTGCGTACCGGGGGCTTCCTGCCCTCGATCCTCGAGCCCCGCCGCCGCGTCGATCAGGCCCTCTATGGCGTGGTGACGGAGGCCTACATCGGCGGCATCTTTACCCGCAAAGTGGACACCCTGGTGGCGGCCCTGGGCGTCCAGAGCGGTATCTCCACATCCCAGGTGAGCCGCATCTGCCAGGAGATCGACCAGTAGGTACAGCCCTTTCTAAACCGGCCGCTCCAGGAGTCCGGCTACGCCAGTGAAAAATGATTGCGTGGTGTGCAGCGCATCCGCCTGGATCAGAACACCCTCGATATCCAGGCTGGCCAGCAGTTCCTTGAGGGTAGCCCGCTCGTTCGATTCACCGGTGTCGTACGCCTTCTGGGCCAGGGCGACGCCGAGTGCACGGGCATACACCGTGACCTGGGTGACAAAGCGGTGGGTGCCCTCCTCCGTCTCGATCGCGGAGCTGCGCAGGGTCTTCCCATCACAAACAAACTTATTCATATGTTCTGCCCACCAGGGATCTGGCTGATCATCCAGGCCTGCAGCACCTGGCCAAATCCCTGGAGATGGGCCTTGTTGTAGCCAACGGCTTCCGCGAAGCGGTACAGGTAGAGAAAGGTGGCGTCGGAAGGCCAGCGCTTGTAGTCCAGCCCCTACGACACGTTGAACGCTTCCCGGTGCCGACAGGCAAACCGCTCCAGATCACGGGAGCTGCGGCTAACGCTGAGG
>Ga0208486_1000217_pt1 | contig 16235 bp, 15 predicted proteins | sample LakMenEpi03Aug12_FD_150664 | JGI IMG/M metagenome (GOLD analysis project Ga0208486, IMG submission 150664) | Freshwater microbial communities from Lake Mendota, WI - 03AUG2012 deep hole epilimnion (SPAdes) | ecosystem: Environmental > Aquatic > Freshwater > Lentic | place: Lake Mendota, Madison...
TCAACTGAAAAATACCCAATCCGTGCTGATCGTGAACGCGCGCTTTCTGGTGCTTGGTATGAGTTCTTTCCACGCAGTGAAGGCGCAGTGAAAAACGCTGATGGAACAATTACTTCTGGAACATTTGTCAGTGCAACAAAGAGATTGCCTGCAGTTGCAGCCATGGGCTTTGATGTTTTATATCTGCCCCCAATCCATCCCATCGGTGTTTCCCATCGCAAGGGACCCAATAACTCTCTAACTGCAGGTCCCAATGATCCTGGTGTGCCATGGGCTATTGGTAATTCAGATGGTGGCCATGATGCGATTAATCCAGAGCTTGGAACGATGAAAGATTTTGAAAACTTTGTTTCAGCAGCAAAGAAGGCTGGATTAGAGATTGCGTTAGATCTAGCTTTACAAACATCCCCAGATCATCCGTGGGTGAAGAGTAATCCTCAGTGGTTTAACAAGCGTGCCGATGGAACTATTGCATATGCTGAAAACCCACCAAAGAAGTATCAAGATATCTATCCCATTAACTTTGATGATGACTATGAAGGTATTAGGGATGAAGTTTTACGCATCATCCGCTTGTGGGTTTCTAAGGGCGTAAAGATCTTTCGTGTTGATAATCCACACACTAAACCAGTGCATTTCTGGCAAGACTTGCTCGATATCGTGCGCAGAGAGAGCCCAGAAGTAATCTTTTTGGCAGAAGCTTTCACAGCGCCAGCAATGATGCATGCACTTGGAAAAGCTGGTTTTCACCAGTCCTATACATACTTCACATGGCGCACCAGTAAAACAGAGCTCACTGAGTACGGCCGCGAAGTTGCGCAACAAACTTCAGCGTTCTTTCGTCCTAATTTCTGGGTTAACACGCCAGATATCAATCCTCTTCACCTACAAAGTGGCAATCCAGCAATGTTTGCACTGCGCGCCGTTCTTGCTTCCACTCTTACGCCTTCGTGGGGAATGTATGCCGGTTATGAGATTTATGAGCATCGTCCATTTAAAGAAGGCGGCGAAGAGTATTTAGATTCAGAAAAGTATGAAATCAAGGTGCGTGATTGGGATGGCGCAACTAAAAAAGGTCTGACTCTTGCGCCCTTTATTACCCAGCTCAATGCAATCCGCAAAGCTAATCCAGCGTTGCAACAGCTTCGTAATTTAGTTTTTCACAACACTGAATCAGAAGCGATTATCGCTTACTCCAAGCGCGAAGGTAAAAACCTGATTTTGGTTGTAGTAAACCTTGATCCATCCTTTGCTCAAGGAACGATTGTTCATTGGGATATGAACGCTCTAGGCCTTGAAGGATCTTTTGCAGTTAAAGATCTACTCGATGGCAAAAGCTTTGATTGGTCTGAACATCAGTTCGTTCAACTTGATCCCACACGCCCAGTTGGCAAAGTTGCCCATATCTGCCAAGTGAAGCTTTAATAAATGGGAATCTTTTCGCGATTTATTAAAAAGGATTCCAGCTCTCATATTCAACCTGCCACTTTCCTAAACCCTCATTCAACTCTGGGTGAACTCGATCTTCACTTAATTTCTGAAGGTCGCCATGAACAGTTATGGAAAGCACTCGGTGCCCACGTTCGCCGTGATGATTCACAGGAGCTTCTAGGTACTGCTTTTTCGGTGTGGGCACCTAATGCTCAGGCTGTTTCACTTATTGGTGATCACAATTTCTGGGATAAGAACACACATCACATGGTGCGCATTGCTTCATCTGGAATCTGGGAAATCTTTATCCCAGATATTGGAGTTGGAACTAAATATAAGTTTGCCATTTGTGGAAAAGATGGACGTTGGGTTGATCATGCCGATCCGATGTCACGTGCAACTGAGATTCCTCCACTCACTGCCTCAATTGTCGAAGAATCAAAGTATGTGTGGAGTGATTCTGAGTGGATCAACAAGCGGACAAAGTTTGAATCATGGCGCTCTCCTGTCTCTGTGTATGAAGTGCATTTGGGTTCATGGAAGCTAGGACTTTCTTACCGCGAACTTGCAATTGAATTAGTTGACTATGTGCGAGCTCAAGGCTTTACACATGTTGAGTTCTTGCCTGTCACAGAGCACCCTTATGGTCCATCTTGGGGATACCAAGTAACGTCATTTTTTGCACCAACCTCTCGCTTTGGCTCACCCGATGATTTCAAATTCTTAGTTGATGCACTCCATGCTGCAGATATTGGAGTTATCTTGGATTGGGTCCCTGCGCACTTTCCAAAAGATGAATGGGCCTTAGCTCAATTTGATGGCACCGCGCTCTATGAGCACTCAGATCCACGGCTAGGAGAACACCCTGACTGGGGCACTCTCATCTTTAACTTTGGTAGAAATGAAGTGCGCAACTTTCTTGTTGCAAGTGCGCTCTATTGGCTCACTGAGTATCACATCGATGGATTGCGCGTGGATGCCGTTGCTTCCATGCTCTATTTAGATTATTCACGCAAAGAGGGCGAATGGTTGCCAAATAAAAATGGCGGCCGTGAGAACTTAGAAGCTGTGCAACTACTTCAAGAAGCTACATCCACAGCCTATAAAACCCACCCAGGCATCATGATGATTGCTGAAGAATCAACTGCGTGGTCTGGAGTCACACGTGACACATCCTCTGGTGGCCTTGGCTTTGGCTTTAAGTGGAACATGGGTTGGATGCATGATGTTTTGCAGTATCTGCAGCATGATCCCATCCACCGCGTTTACCACCATAACGAAGTAACTTTCTCAATTCTCTATGCCTGGAGTGAGAACTTCATGCTTCCTCTATCCCATGATGAAGTTGTGCATGGCAAAGGCCAATTAGTTAATAAGTTCCCTGGAAATCGCTGGCAAAAGACTGCAACATTGCGCGCACTTTATGGATTTATGTGGGCACATCCAGGTAAGAAGCTTTTGTTTATGGGTAGTGAATTTGCACAAAATGATGAGTGGAGTGAAAACGCTGGACTGCAATGGTATTTAACTGAATACGGAGAACATCAAGGAGTTCAAAAGTGTGTTGCTGAAATCAACGCGCTCTATAAAAAGCTTCCATCACTTTGGGAGAAAGACACATCTCCCGAGGGCTTCACGTGGCTTGTTGGAAATGATGGCGCAGCCAACGTTGTTGCCTTTGCTCGCTGGGATGATGCGGGAACGCCCTTTGTTGCAATTACTAATTTTTCACCTATGCCACACGAGAACTACAACCTGCCATTCCCAACTACTGGCACATGGACAGAAGTCCTTAACACCGATGATTTAGCTTATGGCGGTAGTGGAATTGCAAATGAAGCAGTAGAAATTAATGATGCAGCACATTTGAGCGCTCAGGTGCGAATACCACCTCTAGCAACTATCTGGTTTAAACGCTCTTAAGGGCTTTGGCGAAAAAGGGAACAGTCAGTAGAAGAACTGCTGGAATGATTAAGCCGATTGTTAGCGAAGTAGCTTGAGCAGTCCAAGCAACAATCCACTTCAAAATAAAGGCCAAAATAATATTTGCCACGCCGATATGCCCAATAACCACGCTAGCAGGGTGTTTTGAGCGGGTATTTGCCGCAGCCATAAATGTTGGTCCAAGGAATGAACTTCCAAGACCAGCAAGTGAGAACCCGATGCAAATAACTAGAAAGGCCATATCTTGATTAGTAGCAAAGACCGATCTTGCTAAAAAGACACTCCCAAGGAAAGAAGAGCCGGCCAGCAGTGATGCATGGACTGCTAAACGCTCTAATGAAAATCGTGGCACTAAGTAGTGAACGGTGAATCTTCCAAAAATCATCCACACTGTGAAGAGAATATAGGGCAGCGTGTTAATGCCACTCTTAATTCCAATTTCTTCCTTGGTATAAATAGCGGACCAGTCACCAAGCGCAAACTCTAGAAAAATCGCACAGATAAGGCCAAATGAAACCATTCGATCAAAAGAGAACCCTGAGAACAGTTCTTTGATCTTGTAATCAACATCTATATCTTGATTAGCCTTGAGAAGCTCTGGTGCAAGAGATTTGATCACTACGGTCTGAATCAGGAAAATAACAACAGTTAAAACTCCCACATGAAGATGCAGCGAGACTCGGTCAACGAGAAATCCTGATATCAAAGCGGTGAGTAATGCACCGGCGCCCCATACTCCGCTCATCTGAGTAATAATGAATTTTCCTGTGCGATCTTGGTAATTAAAGCCTTGAGCATTAATTGAAATATGAAAAGCAGATATTGCAGCACCAAATGCGATATTTGCAAAGAAAAATATCAGAGATGAATCAACAGTAGTGAGAATTATCAAGGTTGCCATAAGAAAAAATGAGGCAACATATAGAACTCTCTTAACTCCAATCTTGTGAACTACGTATCCCACAGTCAGCAGTGAGATAAGTGAACCTAAAGCGCCAGTACTAATCAATGAACCAAAGCCACCATTAGTTAGCTTTAACGCCTCTTTAACTTCTGGAAAGCGCGGAATCCAGGACATGATTCCTAGACCAAATGTGAAGAAAAGAATTCTTAGGTAATTAAGCTCTTTTTTAGGGGTAACTGTGCGCATATTAGAAGAGGGCGTTCGCTAGCGCGCTGCGAGCTGCAGTTAAGCGTGGATCTGCTGGATCAACTAAGGCAAAGAGTGAAAGAAGATGTTCTTTGGCTTTGTTGCGATCATCCCCCGCACTTTCTTTGACTGCATGCAAGAGACGAGTAAAGGCTGCTTCAACTCCGCCATTTACTATCTCCATATCAGCTGCCTTTAACTGCAAGGATAAATCCGTCGGATTGTCTGTGGCTTCTTTGATTACTGCATCTAATACCAAACCGTCGGTACGAATCAGCAATTGAGTTTGCGCCAGACCTAACTTTGCAAAAGAGTCTGCTGGCTTTCTAGCTAGTAGTTTCTTATAGGCAACCTCTGCAGTAGCAAAATCTCCAGCTTCAAGAGCAGTAACTGCTTCTTCCTCTTCAGGTTCGATGACTTCAACTGGTGCATCACCAACGCCTTGTTCTGCAGCCAGCGTCAAAACTTTATCGAGCACAAGGCGAATCTGTGCTTCTGGATAAGCTTGTTCAAATAGAGGAACAATCTGTTCATTAATTAATGCAACTGCGTAAGGAATTTTTTGTGTTTGTAGGGCCTTGGCAACTTGAGGCTGTGCATCAATATCAACATGTCCCAAGCTCCATGAACCTTTGTAGCTAGCTTCTAGTTGGCCCATCACCGCTAACATCTCAACTGATTCTGCACTTCGCGCTGACCAGCAGAACAAGATAACTGCGCGGGCTTTTGAAAGAGGTAAAAACTCTGAAGTTAAGTTTTCGGCAGTGACTGCAACGCCTGGTGTGGGCCCTGTTGGAGCGCTCTTAGGCTTTCCTAATGAACTCAGATCAACAGCTTGCGCAAAATTAGGAGGGTTGCTCACGTTGTAATCCTACTGGGCGATGAGGTCAACGCCAGAATCACGCCGATGGGGCAAAATCTCTTCTACGTAATTATCGGCTGCAAACTCCAAGCCCACATCAGTTCCCTTTTGTTCACTCAAATACCAGCGGTTTTCAAGGATTTCATGGAACATCTGAGCCCGCTCCACGCGACCACGCATCTGCTCAGGGATTCGGTTGATGGTTGGCTCAAAGACTTCTAGGAACCACACCTTTGCCATCTCAGTTACTGACATAGCGGTGTTTTCGTGACGGGCACGATAGCGATCAAAGGATGCAAGCAAGCGTTTGGCTTGTAGCTCTTCAGTTTCAATTCCCATTAATTCACGAAGACGTTGTGTGTGATAACCAGCTGCCACCAAACGTGGTTGGAAAGATAAAAGTTGTGAATCACCGTCGATAGTGATTGATACTTCTTCAACTGCAAAACCTAAATCGTGTAGCTGGCGCATAGCGCGCTCAACAGCATGGCGATCCTTAGGATCAAGTAGTTGGCGCTCTTTGAGTGCTGCCCAAATCCTGCGATAACGACGTATAACTGCCTCTGCTGCACGAACTGGATCCATTCCAGGGTAGAGAACTCCAGATAAACGCAGATCTTCTAACTCAGCAGCAACGTTAAACATTGCAATATCTAAATCATGTTCACGTTGGCCATCACTTAGTGATTTCTGAAACTCTCCTGTTTCTGCATCTACAAGATATGCAGCAAAACCTTCGGCGTCTCGGCGAAATAAAGTATTTGAAAGTGAACAGTCGCCCCACCAAAATCCTAGAAGGTGTAATCGCACTAACAGCAGCGCGAGAGCATTTGCCATCGTATTAATATCATGGGTAGTAACAGAGCCTGAGAGAAGAACTCGATAGGGTAATGAGTACGGCAAGAAACGTGTAACCATGGCGCATGGCAGTTCTTCACCACTTGCATCGGTGCGGCCCTCAACAACTGCGATCTGCTCAACGCAAGGGGCTTTAAGCGAAGTCAGTTCCCGTAAGACTTTGTACTCACGATTAGCAAACTCTGCAACTGTTTCTTTAACGGCATAGACCGGTGCATCAGCATCGCTAGTGGCTCGAACCAAGCGGACAACGTGGCGGGAAATACCTCGTTTTTCTGCCAGCGCAGGATCCTCTGGCCACTCCTCCAAACTCTGGTGCCACGGCAGGCCAGTAACAGCTGCGATCTCCTCGCCTAATCCTGTTATCCGAAGGGCCATGGGCTCATTCTTGCCTAAAAATGTGACGGGAAGATGAACACCACGTCTCATACAAGTGAGATAACTATCTTTACAATGCATCTATGGCAATTAAAGAGCGAATTAAGAAGGTTACTAAGCGAGCAGCTAAGGCTGCTCCAACCCCAGCTGACTACGGAATTGCTGGAGTACCAATAAATAGATCTCATCCTTATTACTTTGGATTTGTTGCAACGCTAGGGGCATTAACAGCAATCGTCTTAATGCGCGCACTTGCAAGCGTCTCGCAGATATTTATTTTGATCTTAATCGCTCTTTTCTTGGCAACAGGCCTCAACCCAGCTGTTGAAGCCCTTCGCCGTCGCAATATGTCACGCGCCACTGCAGTGACCATTATCTTTACTTCAGTTATTGCTTTTGTAATCTTCTTTGCACTCGTTGTTGCCCCTCCTGTAATTTCACAAGGAACACAACTCATCAATAAGGCTCCAACTCTTTTAGGTGAACTAACAAACAATGCAACGATTAATAAGCTCAATGATCAGTATGGAATTATCGATACGCTTCAAGCTAGATTAGAATCTGTCACTTCCGATGGAACGCTCTTGATTTCAGCCTTCGGTGGCGTAATCGGTGTTGGTAAATCTGTTCTCTCAGGATTTTTCACTTTCCTTACAATCCTAGTTCTCACTCTTTACTTCATCACTTCCCTGCCACAGGCAGTTAATCTTGGACTTTCTCTTGTTCCTGCAAGTCGCCGTGAACGTATCGGCCACCTCACAAACGCCATCATTGCTCGAGTTGGTTCCTTCGTCGGTAGCCAAATCGTTATTGCAGCTATGGCCTCACTCTTTGTTTTCATTCTCTCGCTCGTTCTTGGACTCCCTTCCCCAATAGCCATAGGCATGATTGTCTTTGTCTGCGGGTTGATTCCATTAATTGGACATTTCTTGGGTTCTGCAATCGTCACGATAATCGCATTAACGCAATCAATTGCAATCGGTGTTATTGCTCTTGTTGCTTATGTTGTTTACGTCCAAATTGAAAACTACGTTGTAACACCACGCATCATGAAAAGAACTCTGGCAGTTCCTGGAGCAGTAACAATTATCTCTGCTCTCATTGGTTCATCACTTTTGGGGTTAGTGGGCGGATTACTTGCTGTGCCAGTGGCTGCTTCGATTATTTTGATTTTAGACGAGGTTGTTATTCCTCGTGCTAATAACTCTTAATATTCAAGAGGTAAGGCTTGTGCTTCACCAGTAACAATGGTGTTAATTTCAGATAGCACGCGATGAACTGATGGTTCCCCCAACCAAAGATGCTTGGCATCATCAACGGCAATAATCTTTAATTTAGGCACAATGGCAAAGCGCGCTCGTGCTGCATCTGGCTTCAGGTAATCATCGTGCTCTGGCACAAGGGCAGTTATTGGCCGTGGATCACTATTCCAATACAAGAGTTCTTCATCAGTTGTGGTGCGAAGTGGTGGGCTAAGCAGAATGAGACCTTTATGGCGTGGATCTTTGGCATGGCGCAGAGCTAAATCTGTTCCAAAAGACCAACCCACAATCCAAAGGTTTTCTAACGCTAAATCATCGAAGCAATAATTAATCAATGCTTGAACATCTAAACCTTCAGCCCCGCCGTTATCGAAAACACCAGTACTTGTGCCGGCCTCTGATGTTGTTCCGCGAGTGTTGAAGCGAACAACGCTTATGCCAGCCATAGCGGGAAGTCGATTAGCTGCTTTTTTATAAATATGGCTATCCATCATTCCGCCAGCTGTTGGCAGTGGATGCAGAGTTAAAATCGCCCCTTTTGATTGACCTAAGGGTGATGCGACCTCGCCGATTAAATCAACACCATCACTTGTTAGGACATGAAAAGGTGTGCGAAGGGCCGGTAACTCAGTACTGGGTCTGATTATCTCGGCCATACTTCAAATCTTATCTTCACCCCACTAGGCTTCCAACCATGGCTACTAAGCGCACTCCTTCATTTGATTCTCATAATCCTGCAACCGGTGAGGTGGCTGGAACATATCCAATAATGAATGCCAAACAAGTAAGTGAAATTGTTGGACATGCGCGCAATGCCTCAGTGCAGTGGCAAAAACTTGGCTTTGGCGGACGAAAGAAAGTACTACTTGCTTGGTCAACACTGATCATTAAGCGCATAGATCAAATAGCAGCATTGGTCTCACTTGAAACTGGAAAGCCTGTGGGAGATGCAAAGCTAGAAGTAAGTATTGCCGTGGGCCATATCGGCTGGGCAGCACGTCATGCAGAAGAGATTATGCGCACTGCTCATCGTGCACCAGGATTACTTTTATCTAATCTGTCAGCAACAGTGCAACGCTCCCCTCTTGGAGTTGTCGGCGTTATTGGCCCATGGAACTACCCGATCTTCACGCCAGTAGGTTCTATTGCTTACGCGCTAGCTGCTGGAAATACAGTTGTCTTTAAGCCCAGTGAGTACACACCTGGTGTTGGAATGTGGCTAGAAGAGAGCTTTAATGAAGTTGCACCCTTTGCCGATGTCCTAACAACTATTACCGGGTTAGGTGAAACTGGCGGTGCACTTTGCACAAGTGGCGTGGATAAAATCTCATTTACTGGTTCAACTAGAACAGCAAAAATAGTTGCTGCCCAATGTGCCACAACAATGACGCCTGTTGTCTTGGAGTGCGGTGGAAAAGATCCAGTCATCGTTGCCGCAGATGCCAATCTTGAGCGGGCAGTAGATGCAACTATCTGGTCTGCTATGGCCAATGCTGGGCAATCATGTATAGGCGCAGAACGTGTGTATGTTGATGAAAGAGTGGCCGATAAATTTGTAGAACTTGCTGTCCAGTTAGCAAAAACAATTCATGCAGGTGCTCCGGGTGATGGAAACTATGGACCTGCAACGATGTCATCTCAGATTAAAGTGATTCAGTCCCACATTAAAACTGCCATTAAAGATGGTGGAAGTTGTGCTTATGGTGGACCAGAGTCAGTCAAGCCTCCATTTGTTCAACCAGTTATCTTGCTTGATGTCCCAGAGGATTCTGCTGCCATGCGTGAAGAAACTTTTGGACCGACAATTATTATTAATCGCGTAAAAACCATGCGCGAAGCAGTGGAACTTTCGAATGCTTCTAGCTATGGATTAGGTGCAAATGTCTGGTCTAAGCGCCAAGGCAAGCGAATTGCTTCAGAGTTAGCCTGTGGAATGGTTGCCATTAACTCAACATTTTCATTTGCAGCAGTTGCCTCTGTGCCATTTGGTGGCGTGAAAGATAGTGGTTATGGGCGCGTGCATGGACCTGAGGGATTATTGGAATTCACCTATGCCCGCACCGTAGTTCGCACTCGCTTTAATGTGCCACTCAATCTTTTGAGTTTTAAGCGCAAATCGAAAGAGGAAAACTTAGTAATTACTTTAACTCGCTGGTTAAAGGGACGCTTCGGTTAAAAGCGCGGCGCGTTACGTGTTCGCTCAGTATTAGGGCGTCGCTTATCTTTTTTTGCCCAACAAGCGTTATGCCAATGCCGTCTACTTTCTTCATCATCTTCTAACCAAGCAACTATGTGTGGTGTGGCCATAGGAATAACCTGATCACAACCTGGACAGCGATACGGTTTATTAGAACTGGATCCAGTTAACTTGCGAACTATGTACATTCCTTCATGATGTTCCTCAATAGTTTGACTTGAGGTGGAAATGTCGCGCTCATCACTTTTAGGCCGCTTGTTTTTGGGGTAATTTCTGCGCGGGCTCATACCTATATTTTCTCACATCAATTGCTGGAGTAGTATATGAACGTGAATGTAATCGAGGTCAAAGGTCTCAAAAAGAGCTACGGCCAGGTACACGCAGTGCGTGGAGTTGATTTATCAATTCCAGCCGGTGAAATCTTTGCTTTGCTTGGCCCCAATGGTGCGGGCAAAACCACCACCGTTGAGATCCTCGAAGGATTTAGAAGCCGTGATGCAGGCCAGATTTCAATCTTGGGTTTTGATCCCCAAACGCAGGGACATGCTGCCCGTCAATGGCGCGATCGTATTGGAATTGTTTTGCAATCTGCCGCAGATGCTGGTGATTTAACTGTCATTGAAACCGTTGAACATTTCAGAGGGTATTACTCCAAACCAAGAAATACCGATGAAGTAATCGCTGCAGTAGGTCTAGAGAATAAAACTGGAGCGCTCATTCGCAATCTCTCAGGCGGCCAGCGTCGTCGTTTAGATGTTGCCTTGGGAATTATTGGCAGTCCTGAACTTTTATTTCTTGATGAACCAACTACAGGCTTTGATCCTGAGGCACGTCGTGCATTCTGGACTCTCATTGAGCAGCTGCGTGGGGATGGAACAACAATTCTGCTCACAACGCACTACTTGGATGAGGCTGAAGCCTTAGCCGATCGGGTGGCAGTAATTAATAATGGATTGATCGTTGAAGTATCCACACCAGCCGAACTTGGCGGCCGTGCAACGTCTAGAGCTCTGATCTCTTGGCGCGATGGCAGCCAAGTAAAGAGTGAAGAAAGTGATAACCCAACTTCAGTTGTTACACGCCTGACTGCACAGTTTGGCGGAGAAATTCCAGAGCTCACAGTCACGAGGCCTTCACTAGAAGATATCTACTTAAAGATGATTGGGGGCGTTCATGAACAAGATTCCTAGCGCTCTTAACTTAGGTATTCGCCGTGGTGGACTTGAGATAAGACAGTTTGCTCGCCAACGTGAATCAGTTGTCTTTACTCTTTTGTTCCCCGTTATTTTGTTGGCCATTTTCGGTTCAGTCTTTAAGGACACTATTGCTCCTGGCGTGACATTTTCACAGTATTTTGTGGCGGGAATGATTGCATCCGGTCTTGTTAATACTGGCTTTCAAGCATTAGCCATCACAATCCCTATGGAGCGCGATGTGGGTGGGTTAAAGCGCTTGCGTGGAACACCTATGCCAGCTTCTAGTTATTTCATTGGTAAAGCGATTTTGATTGCCGTGAGCATGATTATCCAAATCGCACTTCTTTTTGGATTCGGTCTACTGTTTTTTGGTGTTGAAATGCCAACAGAGCTAAGTAAGTGGCTCACTTTCACATGGCTTGTGCTACTGGGAAGTGCATGTTCAACTGCACTTGGAATCGCGTTTTCAATCGTGCCTAAGAGTGGACGCGGAGCATCAGCAGTGGTCTCACCCATAGTTATCATTTTGCAGTTCTTTAGTGGTGTCTTCTTTGTTTTCACTCAACTGCCAACATGGATGCAACAACTTGCTGCGATATTTCCTTTAAAGTGGCTCACCCAAGGAATGCGGTCAGTATTTTTGCCTGATTCATTTGCTGCCCAAGAAGTAGCTAAGTCTTGGGAGACAGGTAGAACTTTCCAAATTCTTGTTCTCTGGCTTGTGATTGGAATCTTCTTCTCAGTCCGCAAATTTAAGTGGGATCGCGATTAAGCACCCGTTAGGCATAGTTATCGCGCTGTTGCTGGCGTTAACTGCATTGCCAACAAATGCGGCCACCTCTAAAGCTACGCCTAGCCCAACAGCTAAAGCCACTGCAAAGGCAACTGCTAAACCAACCGTCTCACCAAAGGCAACTGCAAAAGCGACAAAGAAAGCGGTGGTTAAAAAGAAGCCACGCAAGAAAGTCACTATTACACCTTCACCGAAAGCTAGCTGGCCACCCAAGGGTTTTAAAGCAAATGGTGATGTCTATGCAAAGATCCCAAATGCAAAAGAGCTAGTTGGAACAGCATCAAATAGCAAAATTTTGACCGCTCAGTTAGCCCAAAAGGTTGATGGTGTTGCAATCTGTGAGAAGTATTCCTGTGGCGCAGTTCAAGTGGCCTCTCTGGATGGCTGCACGTGGTGGGAAGTTAATTCAAAGTTAGTAGGAGAAACCTCAGCTACTGATAAGACATTGAAAACTTTTGGAAGTATCCGGACTCTTGCAAGCAAAACTAAGAGCAAACAGATAACAACAATTTTAATAATCAGTCAGGAACCTCTGGAATTAAGGCATGTAGTAACTAATATCTCAGCTATCTGCCACAAAAATCCAGCTACTGAGAAAATTCCAAGCACTACTTATAAATCAGCTACAAACTAACGATTGGCTCCTGGAACCCATAGTTGGTCGCCGATTTCCTTATTTGCATAACGTGCCAAAACAAAGAGCAGGTCTGAACAACGGTTGAGGTATTTAGCAGTTAATGGATTTACTCCCCCACCAAATGCGTGGATAGCTGCCCATGTGCGACGCTCTGCACGACGAACTACTGTGCGGGCAACATGAAGGTGAGCTGCTGCAGGAGTTCCAGAAGGCAAAACGAAAGAGCGCAATGATTCAAGCTCTGAGTTGAACTTATCAATCTGTTCTTCTAAATAAACAACTTGAGATTCCAATACGCGCAAGGGCTCAAAGGCAGGTGCATCAACAACCGGCGTGCACAGATCTGCGCCCACATCGAAAAGATCATTTTGGATACGCACTAACAACGCGCGCACATCATCTGAAAGCTCATCAGTTGCTAGAACAACTCCAATGGAAGAGTTGCCTTCATCAACAGTTGCATAGGCTTCAAGACGTGGATCGTTTTTAGATGTTCGGCTCATGTCTCCTAGGGAGGTAGTGCCGTCATCGCCTGTCTTGGTGTAAATGCGCGTTAAATTAACCATGCCCGTAGCCTATAAGTAGACTGCGGCTATGGCATCCCACGACCGTTTCCGCGTGATTGGCGGTACCGCGCTGCGTGGTGAGGTCACAATTTCTGGGGCTAAAAACTCAGTTCTAAAACTAATGGCTGCCTCACTTCTAGCCACTGGCAAAACCACCATCACTAATGTGCCAGAAATCGCTGATGTGGACATCATGGCCGATCTTCTCACTCGACTTGGTTGCACGGTTGTCCGCAGCCAATCTCAAGTAAGTATCGATGTGCCCCAAACTCCAGGACATCGCGCTGACTATGACTTAGTGCGCAAAATGCGTGCATCAATTAACGTGCTCGGGCCTTTGGTTGCTCGTGTAGGTGAAGCAGAAGTTGCTTTGCCTGGAGGAGATGCAATTGGATCTCGCGGATTAGATTTTCATATCAAGGGACTTGAAGCCTTGGGCGCTAAGGCACATATTGAACATGGTTATGTAGTTGCCCAAGCACCCAATGGATTAACAGGTGCGGTAATAGATCTAGATTTCCCAAGTGTGGGTGCCACAGAAAACATTATGACGGCAGCGGTTTTAGCTAAAGGTGTCACAACAATTGATAACGCAGCCCGTGAACCTGATTTAGTAGATCTTGGTGAGTTCTTGATTTCAATGGGTGCAAACATTCAAGGCTTAGGCACTCCAACAATTACCATCACAGGGGTTAGCGAATTAAAGCCAACAACTCATGCAACCATTCCTGATCGGATCATCACTGGAACATGGGCCTTTGCAGCTGCCATGACACGTGGTGACATAACAATTCATGGAGCTCGCGCTGAACATCTTGAATTACCACTTGAAAAGCTGGCATCGGCTGGAGCAATTGTCACAACCACTGCCGATGGAATTCGTGTGCGCATGGATGTTCGACCTCAAGCAATTGATGTTGCAACACTTCCCTATCCAGGCTTTCCAACAGATTTACTTCCTATGGTTATTGCCCTTAACTCCATCGCCGATGGACACTCATTAGTAACTGAAAACGTCTTTGAATCACGCTTTATGTTTGTTAATGAGCTCAGCCGCCTAGGTGCTCAGATTTCAGTTGATGGCCATCACGCTTCAATCGAGGGTGTTCCAGAGCTCTCAGGTGCTCCAGTTGAAGCTCACGATATTCGCGCTGGTGCTGGCTTAATTTTGGCTGCATTAGTAAGTGAAGGTGAATCAACTATTGATCAGGCATTCCACGTTGATCGTGGTTATCCAAACTTTGCCGAGCAGCTACAGGGCCTTGGCGCGAAAGTAACTCGCGAATAATGGCGATTCCAGATCGTAACTTAGCCCTTGAACTCATTCGAGTAACAGAAACTGCAGCCCTTGCTGCAGCGCCTTGGGTGGGACGTGGGCAAAAAGATTTGGCAGATAAGGCCGCGGTTGAAGCGATGCGCAAGATGATCAACACCGTTGATATGGCTGGCGTTGTTGTTATCGGTGAAGGCGAAAAAGATAACGCCCCCATGCTTCACAACGGTGAAAGCGTTGGAAACCAAGAAGGGCCAGCTTGTGATGTGGCAGTTGACCCAATCGATGGAACATCACTAACAGCAAATGGAATGAATGGTGCAATTTCAGTAATTGCCCTAGCTCCACGTGGCTCAATGTATGACCCAAAAACTTCCTTTTACATGAACAAGATAGTAACTGGCCCAGAGGCTGCCCATGTCATAGATATCAATGCAAGCACAGCCGATAACATCAAGGCAGTTGCCAAATCTAAGAACTTGGCAGTTAGTGATATTACTGTCGTTGTGTTAAATCGCCCGCGTCACGAACAGTTGATAGCCGAAATTCGCGCAGCTGGTGCACGTATTCGCCTCATCCAAGATGGCGATGTTGCAGCAGCAATTGAAACTGCACGTCCCAACACTGGAATTGATTTACTAATGGGCATTGGTGGCACTCCAGAGGGTGTAATCACCGCTGCGGCCATGATCTGCTTAGGTGGTGCTATTCAAGGCCAACTTCATATCGATGGGAAAGGCTCTGGCCCAATTCTTACAACGCGTGATTTAGTGAATTCAGATGATGTTTTCCTAGCCGCAACGGGCATTACTGACGGAGAATTGATTAAAGGAGTTCGATACACCAGCTATGGTGCAATCAGTCAGTCAATTGTTATGCGAGGAAAATCAAAGACGGTTCGTGTAATCGAGACCGAGCACTACCTCAAGTAAATTACTTATTAACCGTCTCTGTAAGAATCGAGACTCGGTTATTAGCAACAGATAGGAAACCACCACTTACTGTGAACTGTGTGGTGGTCCCATCTGTTCCTTTAATGCTAACTGCACCATCGACAAGTACTCCAAAGAGCGGTGCGTGATCTGTCAAAATACCGAGATCACCTTCGACTGTGCGGGCAGAAACAAAAGATGCTTCGCCAGACCAGACACGCTCTGATGGAGATACGAGTTCGACTTTAAGTGTCATTGTTTAATTACTTTCCGATACTTGCTGCAAGTTCTGCAGCCTTACGCTCTACGTCATCAAGACCGCCGCACATGAAGAATGCTTGTTCTGGAATATGGTCATACTTTCCATCTGCAAGTGCTTCGAATGCTGCGATTGTGTCGACTAGTGGAACGAATGAACCATCAAGGCCTGTGAAGACCTTTGCCACGAAAGTGTTTTGTGACAAGAAGCGCTGGATACGACGTGCACGTCCTACCAAGATGCGATCTTCTTCTGAAAGTTCATCAATACCAAGGATTGCAATGATGTCTTGTAGATCCTTGTAGCGCTGCAGGATCTGCTTAATGCGGTTAGCAACACGGAAGTGGTGCTCACCGATATAGCGTGGATCCAAGATGCGAGAAGTTGAGTCAAGTGGATCCACAGCTGGGTAGATACCAAGCTCTGAAATCGGACGAGACAACACTGTTGTTGCATCTAAGTGGGCGAAAGTAGTGTGTGGAGCTGGGTCGGTAATG
>Ga0208486_1000243_pt1 | contig 15075 bp, 20 predicted proteins | sample LakMenEpi03Aug12_FD_150664 | JGI IMG/M metagenome (GOLD analysis project Ga0208486, IMG submission 150664) | Freshwater microbial communities from Lake Mendota, WI - 03AUG2012 deep hole epilimnion (SPAdes) | ecosystem: Environmental > Aquatic > Freshwater > Lentic | place: Lake Mendota, Madison...
GATCGGCCAGTACTACACCTACATCGAAGGGCCAGCACGCAACCGTGCTATGAGCGTGGCAACCATCTCACGCGCGCGCGATCTCATGGCCTCCGTCATCTCTTGTATGCCTCTCAAGATGTACAACGAAATGTGGAACGGTGATGAAATGGAGCAAGTAAACATTGCCCCACGCACATGGCTACGCCAACCCGACCCGAGCGTTACTTACCCATTCCTCATGGCGTGGACATTTGACGACCTATTCTTTTATGGCCGTGCCTTTTGGTACATCACAGCACGCACCCAAGACGGCTACCCCACAGCTTTTACACGCCTACCGGCAGGCTCTGTCACCACTCAAGACCAAGCAGGGCCAGTGTGGTTTGCCCCATCTAAAGAGGTTTACTTTCAAGGCAACATGATTGACCCTAAAGACCTGGTGCAATTCTTGAGCCCCATTCAAGGCATTGTGTACATGTCTGAACAGACCGTTGCCACAGCAATCAAACTTGAAGCAGCACGCTATCGCAATGCAGAATCGTCAATACCTGCTGGTGTTTTGAAGCAAACAGGTGGCGAACCACTAAGCGCAACCGAGCTTGCTGATCTAGCGTCAGCGTTCAATGCTGCACGCGCCACCAATCAGACAGCTGCACTCAACGAGTTTTTGAGCTACACCGAGACAACAGCAACCCCCGACAAAATGCTCCTAATCGATGCAGCTAACTACCAAGCGCTTGAATGTGCACGCCTTACAAATGTGCCCCCCTATTTGGTAGGCGTAAGCACAGGCTCCTACTCGTACCAATCCTCAGAGCAGGCCAGAGCAGACCTTTACATTTTTGGCGTGAAGGCCTACGCCGATTGCATTGCAGCAACATTGAGCCAAAACAATGTTTTGCCTCGTGGAACTTATGTAAAGTTTGATGCAGATGAGTACCTCGTTGAGAATTACGCAGCAGACAAAATGGACAGCCCCGACATGCCCCAAGAAAACACACAAGAGGAATTAGCATGATCAGGTTCAACGCCACAGCAATAAGCATCGATGCAGCAGCAGCCGATGGCACCCCAAGCAGAACCATTACCGGTATTGCTGCCCCATATAACGAAATTGCGCGAGTAAGTGATGGCACTGAAATTATGCTCTCGCCTGGTTCTTTACCTGTAGATGGCCCTAACCCAAAGCTGTTTGTAGGCCACTCGGCTGACAAGGTAATTGGCACAGTCATTGCTCGTGAGGACACTCCCGAGGGCATGCTGTTCCAGGCCAAAGTGGCTAAGACGGTGCTCGGCGAGGAATCGCTACAGCTCGCTTTAGAGAATGTCTATGATCAGGTAAGTGTTGGAATTACGCCTTTAGAGTTCAGCTACAACGAAGCTGGAGTCATGCTGATTGAAAAAGCAGCCTGGACAGAATTATCGCTAGTTTCACACGGCGCATTTGGCGCTAGTGCTAGCATCACAGATGTAGCAGCGAGTATCCCCACATCAAATGGGGAAATGAGCGATAATACAAATGAGGAAGCCGACACTCCTGAACCCATCGAGCCACAGGAGAACCCAGTGTCAGAAACACCAGCCCCAGAAGTAATCGAAGCATCGTCAGTTTTTGCTCAGCCAAAGCGCAATTTTGTTATGCCAACCCCAGCCGAATACCTTGCAGCAATGCACGCAGGTGGGGACGCATTCCACAATGTAAACGCTGCATACAAAGACGCAGTACGCAACCAGCAGACAGCGCTTCAAGCAGCTGCAGGCGATGTACTTACAACCGATACACCTGGTCTTTTGCCAGTGCCAGTACTTGGGCCATTGTTCCAAGACCTCAACTTTGTACGCCCAGTGGTATCGGCTTTTGGTGCACGCGCCATGCCAAACACACCAAGCAAGACTTTCATTCGCCCAACGATTACTACGCACACAAGCGCAGCAACACAGACTGAAAACTCTGCAGCATCAGCCACCACAATGGTTATTGCTTCCAACACTGTTACAAAAGCAACAGTCGCTGGCCAAGTCACATTGTCAGTACAAGACATTGACTTCACTGATCCTGCAGCATTGAACCTTGTGCTCAATGACCTTGCCGGTGAGTACCTCATCGCAACAGACAACATTGCAGCTGACGCACTTGTTGCTGGTAAAACAGCATCAGGCTCTACCTGGACAGTAACGGCAGCAGACCCAACCACATTGATTAGCTCACTGTATGACGCAGCACGCGAAATCGCTGAGGACAGCAACTACTTCCCAACTCACTTGTGCGTGTCACCAGATGTATGGGAATTGCTTGGCCGTCAAACCGATGCAGACAAGCGTCCGTTGTTTGGTTACAACGCCAACGGCATGATGACCACCAACTCAATTGGCAATGTTTCAGGCATGCAATACACCAGCATGAATGTGCTCGGCCTCACTGTTGTAGTTGATAACAACTTTGCATCAGGCACCATGCTTGTTGTGTACGCGCCAGGCTTCGAGGTTTACGAACAACAGCGTGGCCTAATGTCAGTAGAAGTACCAAGCACATTGGGACGCACATTCTCCTACTACGGCTACTTTGCTACTTTCGTGGCCAAGTCAAGCTTCATTCAAGGCATCGTAGTCGCCTAACCCGAAAGGCGATAGCCAATCATGGCTACATACACAGTCATCTTTCATCAGCGTTTAGATAATTACGCTGTTGTACAAACACTTGAGGCAACCGACATTGCCATCGGTGAAAGCATCACCCTCACTGGTGTAGGCCACGAGCTAAACGGCACACACACTGTTTACGCATTGCCTCAGTACTTGTACACAGGCACAGACTCTGAAGGTGACCTGCTACTCAACCCTGATGTGCCGATACCTAATCAGGTTATGTTTTACGATGCCGATGGTGATTTAGAACGCTCTGCAGCAATACCAACTGGCACCCTGACCTATACGCAAACATGCACTTGGGTATCAAGCGCCAATGTGCAGTTATGGCTCGGACTACCCAGCCCACTTAGCGCCGATGAGACAACCTTTCTTGCGCAGTGTGTTTCTGCCGGTAATCAGGTCGCCTATCGGCGTAGGCAAGAGGCAGGCTATTACGATGCGCTAGCGACTAGCCCATCGGGTGATTGCACGCTCGGCACAATAATGCTGTGTGGCGCTTATTTTAGGCAGCGTGGCAGTATCGATCAGTTTGCAAGCTTTGATGCTATGGGCCAGGCAATCACCACCAATGCGTTCACACCAATGGTGAAACAGTTGCTAGGTATTGATAGGCCTGCTGTTGCGTAATGGCTTACACAGACCTGTTCAATGAGGCCATAGACGACCTAGCCACCACCCTTGCCACGATTAGTGGCTTGCGCGTAGTGACAGACCCTCGCAACCTCAACAGCAACTGCTGCTTTATCGATGCCCCTACCTTTGAGGCTTTCAACAACAAAATCGTCACGATGCGTTTTCCTGTGCGCGTCATCGGCATAGGCCCAGGCAACCTAGATACCCTCAGGCCATTGCTCGCAATCGCAGCTGCATTACTTGACAAGAATGTTGCAGTGACTGATGGCAGGCCAGGGCTTGCCAGTATCGGTGGGCAAGAGTTCCCTGCCTATGACCTACAAATCTCTTTGCAGGCTGCATACCTATAATGCTCACCTGCCCTAGTAAAATCTGACATAATAAAAGCATCACTGGTGGCCGACAACACCTAACACCAAAGGACTGAAAATGGCCACCAGCACTACCACCTATCTCACAAACCCAACAGTGACCCTCAACCCTGCTACAGGTGGCTCCGTTGTCGATCTAACAACGCTCTGCTCATCTGCCACACTTACTGTGGGCTATGACTCGCTTGAGTCGACCAGCTTTGGCGATGCAGGCCATGTCTTTGTAAAAGGCTTGCAGGCCGTAGAGGTCACTCTCACGCTTTACGCTGCATACGGTGCATCATCTGTTGAGGCAACCCTTTTTGCTGCAGTTGGTTCAGGAACTTCAACACTTGTTATTTCGCCTGCTGGCGCGACAGAGTCTGCCAGTAATCCGGAGTATACGATTTCCTCGGCCATGCTTTCCTCGTTTACACCGATTACAGGATCCTATGGAGAGCTCAGTATGATCGAAGCGACCTGGACAGGGGGCACTTTTGCCCGCGACATTACTTCGCCCTAAACCTAAATAGAAAGCAGACCCGACATGCAACTAACCATGCTCGTAAACATCGGCTCGGGTGACTACACAGTTACCACGAACCTCTACACCATTGTTATGTGGGAGCGCAAATACAAGCGCAAAATTAGCCAAATACAAGATGGTGGCCTCGGTATTGAGGACTTGGCATACATGGCTCACGAGGCAAGCAAACAACAAGGTGCAGTGACTGTGCCTCTAATGCTTGACGACTTCATAAAGCAGCTGGTCAATCTTGAGGTGATCGAGCAACCAGATGCAAACCCTACCGAGGTGGCACCTACCGACATTCCCTAGCAACACTGTTAGTGGAGTGTGGCTGGTGGCCACCACAAATAGAGTTTGATGTACCCGACCTGAACACCTGCATTAGTATTATCAATGAGCAGAGGAAAAAGGCCAAATGAGCGTTACAGGTAGCATCGAGATTTACGGCTTGAAGGCAGCGCTGGCTGAACTGCAAAAGGTAGATAGTAAAACCAAGTTCAAGGCTGTGAACCAAATCAAGGCCAGTGGTGCCGAGATGGTTTCTCGCGTAGCACAGCGTTACCCAAACAGGCCACCCTTGTCAGGTATGCGCCCACGCAAAAAAGGCAATGGCCGTTTGGTTTATGATCCTGTCAAAGTGCGTAAGGGTGTAACCATTCAAGTAGGTGGCCGTATTCAGCGTGGCTCATATCCTTTAGTAACAATTATTCAGAAAGATGCTGCCGGTGCAATCTTTGACATGGCAGGCCTGCGTGGCGATGATGGGCAATTCTCTGAGTACCTCACTACGGCTTACGGCCCTGCCCAGCGTGGCATGTGGCGTGATATTGATTACATTCATGGCCAAGCCACTAAAGACATTTTGCAGGCCATTGAGCAAGTACTCAACCAAGTAAACAGAACGCTGGGCAAATAATGGCTGTTTACATTCCTATTGTTTCGGAGTTCAACTCTAAAGGCATTGACAAAGCCATCAAGGAGTTCAACAGCCTGGAGACCGTTGGCGCTAAAGCCAATTTTGCACTCAAGAAGGCAGCGCTACCTGCAGCTGCAGCTGTGGCTGGTTTGGCTGTTGCGCTCGGTGACGCAACTAAGGCAGCCATCGAGGACGATGCAGCACAGCAAGAATTAGCGCGCCAGCTCACGGCAACCACAGGTGCTAACGCTGCACAAATTGCCAGTGTTGAGGATTGGGTATCTGCACAAGGCAAATTATTAGGCATCACGGACGATGAATTACGCCCTGCTTTTGCTGGCCTAGTTAGAGCTACAGGTTCAATTACTGATGCACAAAAATTAGCAACGGCTGCTATGGATCTCGCTGCCCAAAAAGGCGTGCCATTGGCCTCAGTAACCAAAACTTTGGAACGGGCTTACGGTGGCAATCTCAAAGCCCTAGCCAAGTTGGCACCCGAGTATCGACAGATGATCGAGGACGGTGCATCGTTTGAAGATGTCATGTATGCCATTGGCACAGCCACAGGTGGTGCAGCAACGACAGCTGCGAACACTGCTCAGGGGCAATTCAAACGCCTAAGCATCAGCCTGCAGGAAACCAAAGAGTCAATCGGTGCTGCACTCATGCCAGCAATCCAGGCTGTACTGCCGGTGCTTTCTAGCCTGGCTAATTTTGCAGCTGAAAACAGCACAGCGTTTTTGGCAGTGGCTGGTGTCATCGGCACGCTTGCTGGCATCATTCTTGCGTACAACGCCTACCTGAAACTGCAGGCTGCATACACGATTGCAGCCACAGTGGCCACTGCAGCGTTCAACCTGGTTATGGCTCTCAACCCAATTGCACTTGTAGTTATTGCTGTGGTTGCTCTTATTGCTGGCCTGGTGCTGGCATACAAAAAGTTTGAGGGCTTTCGCAACATTGTGGACAGCGTTTTTAGTGTTATAAAAACAGTTGTATCGGTCAGTATTGGTGTAATCAAAGGCTATTTTGAAACGCTCTACGGCTTTTACAAAGGCATTTTCAATGGCATTGCAAGCCTCTGGAATAACACCATTGGCAAGTTGTCTTTCAAGGTTCCTAGCTGGGTGCCTGGCCTCGGTGGCAAGGGCTTCGATGTTCCTAACATTCCGATGCTTGCTGAGGGTGGCATCGTCACAAGCGCGACCCTAGCCATGATTGGTGAGCGTGGGCCCGAGGCTGTAATCCCATTAGATCGCATGGGCCAGATGGGTGGCAACAATGTGACTATCAATGTGAACGGTGGCGACCCACAAAGCGTGGTCAATGCTTTGCGTACTTACATGAGGCAAAACGGCTCAGTCCCTATCCGTGTGAGCAACATTTTCTAGCCATGCCTTTACAGACCTACACGGCTTACTACTCGACAGACCCTGTAGGGGTTGGCTGGACTGCCCTCACTAATGTGCAAAACATTCAATTCAGCATCGGTAGGCAGGCACAGTTAGATCAGGTGAAGTCGGGTGTGGGCACTATTGAGATGCGCTACCCAACAGGCTATGCGTCACCAATTACTGCCTTAGTTGCTGGTACATACATCAAAATTGAAAACACTACTGGTGTGGGTACGCCACGCATTATTTGGGTTGGTTTTGTTTCTGACGTTACGGCGCAATACGGCATTCCCTATGCCGGTGGGGTTGGTCAAGCTGACTATTTGACAATAAACATCGAAGGTGGTTTTGCTCGTTTTGGCCGTATGCAGGGCAACAACTACGCAATGGCAGCCGACACGGTTGCTAACCAATTGACTGCTGCAAACACACAGACAGGACTAACGCTTTCTTGGACTGGCACTACTGGTTCACCAGCGATGGCTGCAACCACGGTTAGTAGCACTTGGGGCGACTGGGTGGCAAGAGTCTGTCAAACCACCAATGCACGCATTAGGGAGTTTGGCAATGCCACAACCCTTGTAAGTCCGTTTAACTCAAATGTCAGCACAGTCAATTTTTCTGATGTGGCTAATAACTCGACTAATCAGGTGTACAACCAAATCAACTTTGACAGCCTGGCCGACAACTTCTATACACAGGTAACGGTGACACCTGAATCTTTTGGAGCTGCGACTGTCACGAAGTCTGGCGCTGCTGTGCCGTATCGGGCTTATCAAACAAACACGCTTAATGCGAGCACAAGTCAGGCCACTGATTACGGCAACTATTTGCTAGGTAACTACGGCACTGCACGTTTCGCTATTAGTTCTTTTACCTGTAGTGCTGAGGCGCAGGCTGATTTTCAGTTAGACGTAATTGGTGCTTCTAGTTCAATTATTTTGTCGGCTGGTACTCAGGTGAGCGTGACCTTTCGAGGCACTACTTACCAGTGTTTGATTGAAGGTGTGAAGGTGTCGGCTACTCCTGCTAGTGCTTTATACACTTATTTTGTGTCGGGTGCTGATCTAAACGCCTACTTGATACTTGATAACACGGTGTTCGGCACGCTCGATAACAACAAGTTAGGATACTAAACATGGCTACACCACCAGACTTCACCACCGGACAGGTGCTTACGGCAGCGCAAATGAACGCCGTAGGGCTTTGGAAAATTACACCAACAGTGTCAGGTACTGGCATGTCAGTAGTCGGTAATGAAGTAGTTATGTCAGATGTGACAGATGGGCAAGTTAGGTTAGTTTTCAATTCTGATTTTCGTCATTACAGAATGATTTTTCAACACAACGCTTCAACCACCATGAGTGTGAACATGCAAATGTTAAGTGGCACTAGCACAATTGATAGCAGTTCGGTTTATCGGTACGCAGCACTTGGTTGGGTCAGTGACGGCACTGGCTATAACGACAATTCAACAGGCGCAACGGATTTGCCAATCGGTGGTGGTGGACAATCTGATGCAGGTTCAAGTTATAAAATCTTAGATTTCATGGGCCCAAATGTTGCTGCTCGTACATGGGTACAAGCCGATTGGGGCATTGAATGGACAGGAAACCTTGTATACATGCGTCGATACGCTTGCCTTGTAGACACAGCCACCCAATACACAGGCATTCGTGTTTTTACTAGTGGTGGAAACATTGACGGCACAATCAGTGTGTACGGCTACAACTAATGAAACGCCTAGCCCTGATTAGCCTGCTCGCCATCACCCTCACAGCCTGCTCAGACCGTGAACGCGTGAACTGTCCAGAAATTCGCAACAAGGCTTTGGGTGCAGCAACCGTATTGGGACAAGTCGAAAACAACTTAGGAGCAAAATGCAAATGAGACCAAAACACACCAACGAAGAAATCAAAGCACGCATCGTCATGATTGTTGCATGTGGACTGACCCTTTCATTTGTTGGTTCCGTGTTCACAATTTTGTACGGACTGTTATTTGTCTCACAGCCTGTGAAAATGGCCGAATTGGACTCACAGGCAATAAACATCTTGTCCAGCATGCTTTTGACGCTCTCGGGGGGGCTCATAGGCCTATTAGCAGGTAATGGGTTGAAGGACAAACCACAGGATCCACCAGCCCCATGACACGCAAATACCCCTACTACCCAGTAACCGAACCAGGCAAAGGCAAACTGCCAGGCACCGAAAAGTTCATGGATCTATGCAAACGGCGCTACCCATCATTTACCAATCTGGGCACCTGGGTAGTACGCAACATGCGAGGCAAAAAAACCCTAAGCGTGCACTCGCTCGGAGTTGCAGGTGATGTTGGCTATCCGCCCACACGCGCAGGGCGTGCAGACGCTAAAGAGCTGTGGGATTGGCTCATCGAACATTCCGAAGCCATTGGTTTAGTTGAGCTGCATGATTACAAATACGGTGAGTTTGGCCGTGGTTATCGCTGTTCTAGGGGCGAAGGCGTAAAGGGCGTAAAGGTCTATGCCAACGCTGAGGAAAGCGCCGGTACAGGTGGGTGCTGGTTGCACTTCGAGATTGAGATGGACATGGCCAAAGACGCTAAAGCCCTAGAGGCAGCGTGGCGAGCCTTGCCAAAACCAGCCAAGCCGTAGGTATCCACCAATAGCAATTTGTTTTTGCTATGGTAAAAAAACCAACTACCAAAGGGAGCACCGACATGCTTTTTACAGACCTACCACTATTCAGGGACACCGACCCTGAAACCAGCAGGCAGATTAAGCCGTTACGAGTAGGAAGCCACAGAGCAATCCTGCTACGCCAGTATTTTTACGCCACTCTTGGCTTGACCGATGAGGAAGCAGGCGCTCGAGCCGTCCTAGATGGTCACGATATAAAAGGCTATTGGAAGCGCTGCAGCGATTTACGCACACTGGGACTAATCCAAGACACAGGCACGCGTAGAGCGCTCCTAAGTGGCTCTCAGGGCATTGTGTGTGCAATCACCCAGCAAGGCATAGACGCTGTAAAGGCCATGTCATGAGCACCGATGCTGTTTTCTGGTGGTCAAGCCTTTTTGGCTTTGGCATGGGCATAGGCGTGACCTGCATACTTTTAGCCTGGTGGAACCACCGGTGAGTCAAAAGCCAAAGGTCTACACCTACATACCGTTAGTATCGGCAAACAGGAAATTACTAGTACAGGTGTTTATAGACCCTGAAACAAATCTGATCGTGCAGGCCCAAGTGGCCACCAGGTATGAAACTTGGGGTGCGTGGGGATTGCCTACCGAGGTTTTTGAGGATTGAAAAAAATAATGGCTATAGCAATACTCTCGACAGCTCTAATGGTCACACCAGCCCACGCGCAAGAGGAATGGAACCACCCCATGCCTAAAGCCTGGTATGTGAAACTGGCCCAATGTGAAACAGGCAACAATACGCAGCATCGCACACGCTCGTATGTTTCTGCTTTTGGCATTTACCGTGGCACCTGGAACAACTGGAACCACACATCAGACCGTAAAGCCCACCTGCTCACATTTGCTCAGCAGGCTCGAGCTGTAGATCGCATTGCCTACAAAGGCCACACCGAAGGTGGTCGCTATCGCTGGCCTGTAGGGCTTTATGGCTGGGGTGCGATAAAGAACAACTGCAACGGCCTAAATGATGACCTCTGCAAATCAAACCACCCATCTGTTATAAAAATAAGACGCTGTAAGCGTTAGAAAAGGAACACCCGACATGGACATTGAGGAAGCATTTGCAATAATGCACCCATCGCTAAATCTGAAACAGATGCAGCACCACGAAAAATGCAACCACGGCCTGAGCACCTGGTTTCCCAAGATGGATTGCAGACAGTGCGAACTGCTTGAAATCATTGATGTTTTGCAAGCCCAGGCTCGTGCTTTGAGCACAGAAATTGCTCGTCTGGAAAGGGTGTATGCCGGTGGCCTTTAACCTTGACGATTACGAACCAGTAGCACACAGACTCGACAGATGGCTAAAAGATTGCCATGTGCGTGGCGTACAGCCTCGAGTGCTAACCGATCTAGTGCACTACCTGCAAAACTCAGCTGTGTTCAGCGCGTCACTCTTTGAGGGTGATGTTTTGATCGCTACCGGTTGGGCTGAGGAAATCCGAGGCGAGGGACACATAAACAAGACAAGCCATCTTGAGAATTGCGAAACAGGCGCTGTAGGCCGTGCTTTGGCTAACGCTGGCTATGCAGGTTCAGACCTAAACAAGCGCCCTAGCCGTGAGGAAATGAGCAAGGTGCAGCGCATCACGACCACCAGCTCTGATGGTGTTACTACAGAGCGCCCAGCGAACGCACCAAGCGACAAACAGGTGTGGCTCTATAAGAAATTGCTCAAAGAGGCTGGCAAGTTGCCACCATTAGACCTGGCATCGTGGGACAAGTTCAAAATCAGCAAAGCCATTGAAGCGCTCAAGAATAATGAGCCCGAGGAAATCCCACTGCCCGAGGAGGAGCCATTTTGAGCGATAACGGCACATTGCGCGATCATCTGTCTGATGTAATCATGGAGCGCAACGAACTATTGCTAAAGGTTGAGTCTTTGCAGGCAATGCTCTACAAAGAGTCAATAAAAGTGGGGCTAATGCAAACACGCCTTGACGAGCTAACAATTCAACTTGCAGCACTGTGGAAGGTTGATAATGACTGAGTTCATCGGCCTTGTAATCATGGTGTTCAGCGTGTTCATGACAGGGCTTTTACTTGGTCAGGCAGGCAAGAAATGACGCTTACAGTTGGCTCTTTATTCTCAGGCATTGGAGGATTAGATTTGGGCTTAGAACGTGCAGGAATGAAAGTCATTTGGCAATCAGAAATAGACCCTTACGCTTGCAAGGTACTTAGCAAGCATTGGCCTGAGGTGGTCAATCATGGCGACATCAAATCAATCAACTGGGGAAACGTTGTTCGACCAAACGTTATTTGTGGTGGCTACCCCTGTCAACCATTTAGCACTGCCGGGAAACGGCAAGGAAAACAAGACCCAAGACACTTGTGGCCTTGGGTACGACAGGCCATTAGCGAATTACGACCTAATTACGCAATCTTGGAAAATGTTAGAGGCCATTTATCTATGGGGGGATTGTCCGTTATTGGAGAACTTGCCTCCATCGGGTATGACGCAGAATGGCGCATTGTTTCTGCAGCCAGCGTGGGTGCCAATCACAGGCGAGACAGAATCATTATCGTGGCCTACCCCCAGAGTGACTGGCAGTGGCGAAAACATAGCCAAAATACAAGAACGCTTTCGCAATGGTCTGAAATACAACAGCCGCTTAGAGGAAGCAGTAGCGCAGTATCCAACAATGAGCGCATCGGGGATGGGCAACACAGGGTCACAACAGAAGCTGCAAAAACTAGTGGACGATGGGTCTTTGACGGACGAAGAGAAGAGGGGTATGACGGCTGGCAATGGTGGTCGTCTGAACCCGACGTGGGTCGAGTGGCTTATGGGATTCCCTCTCGGGTGGACAGACTTAGAGGACTTGGAAACGCTGTAGTGCCGCAAGTAGCAGAAGTGATAGGACGACTAGTTATGGAGCACGCATCATGATGCCCTACGGCCTGAACGGTGCCTGGCATTACCCAGATTGCACAGCCACAACTAACTATGACCCTGAATGTGACTGTGTAGGCAACATGGCAAAACAACTTAGCGTGCTCGTAGAGGAATGCAAAAGGCTTATGCAAGTCAACCGAACCCTAGAAAGCCAGCTACGCCGTGCCACCCATGACTGAAGCGTCAGAGGCCATCTTTCAAGACCAGGTCATACGCATAGCTAAAATGCAAGGCTGGCTAATCTTTCACGCATCACCCAAAATGGTTAGGCCAGGTGTATGGCGTTCAGATGGCCGTGGCTTTCCCGATCTAGTTCTCGTACACAAAACACGTGGCATCGTCTATGCAGAACTCAAAACAGACCTGGGCAGATTGAGTGAGCACCAGCTCGACTGGGGCGAGGCAATACTTACTGCCGGTGGGGAATACCACGTATGGCGACCACAGCATCTGCAAGCCATCGCAGAAAGACTCGGCCCACAGTGATCAACTTCTGGTATGGCCTGCTATTCTGCCTCGGCATTGCAGCAATCCTTAGATTGCGCAAACCCTAAATAACTACATACGACCACGGCCACATACGGGATTGCACTGTGTTGGCATAACACTCGGAAACGAGGGTAGAGCAGTGCGCCTAACCACCTGAGATGACTTGACCTGAAGGGCTGTTAGGAGAAGCCACTGTGCAGAGTACGAACTCCTAAAACGCGAATGGCTGACCGTCCTACACAAACCACCTGCCACAGTTACATACTGAAAGTGGGGGCTGGCACAAACCACACGACTCGCTCACACGCCCGAGAGCAACCGAGCTTGCGAGGGCGCTAGTAACATAAGCCCAACACCACCCGACAAGGACATACACGCATGGCAGGCAACAGAAAAACCACAGCACAATACAGAGCCAACAGGCAAGCGCTACTAGAAGGACACCCAGACTGCCACTGGTGCGGCAAACCCTGGGACAAAACATTCCAAGCAGACCACCTACTCGAACACGATGCCGGTGGAGATGACTCACTCAGCAACCTCGTACCCTCATGCCCCACATGCAACGCCAAACGAGGAGCCATCTATGTCAATCGCAAGACAGCACAACGCCAACAAACACGCAACCAAGCCCTCAACGCAAAACCCCACAACGGCGAAAAAACCGAAAAACCCATTTTTTTGGAGCAACAAACAACCCCGAGCAAGCGTTTAGGCCATATATCCCCAAAGGAAAGCGAACTGGCGACAACTGGCGCGAACCAGCCAGGGCCTGCTGGGATTGGTCGGACTCAGCCCAGATTGGAAACGGCTCGAAAAGGGTTTTCTCTCTACGCAGATTTGGTTGCTGAGTTTGCTAGTAAGTACATGAAGGTTGAGCTGATGGATTGGCAGCTTTACGCCATTGATGGTGTTTTTGAGGTTGAGCCTGATACCGGTGATCTAATTAATCGTGCAGCGCTTATTTCTGTGGCGCGTCAGAACGGTAAAACGGTTTTAGGTCAGGCGTGTATTGGGGCGTGGCTTACTTCTATTGCTAAGTTGCGTGGCAAGCCACAGACGGTGGTGAACTCTGCGCATGAGTTGTCGCTTGCTGTTCGCCAGTTTGAGGTAGTGGCCCCGATTTTGCAGGAGTATTTTGGGGCGACATTGAAGCGTGCGTATGGGCGTAACACTTGCGACATGCCTGATGGTTCACGGTGGCTTGTCAAGGCTGCGACACCATCGGCAGGTATGGGCCTTTCTGCAGATTTTATTTGGGTGGACGAGGTGTATGCAGTTGAGGACAATGTGCTCGCCCATTCTCTTAGGCCAACAATGAAGGCACGCAACATGCGCACAGCTGGTGGCTCACCGATTATGTTGATGACTTCGACTGCCGGTACTGAGGCCTCGGTTGCGATGTTGCGCTACCGAGAACAAGGCCTACAGCTGATTGATGATAAACGCCAGGGCCAGTTTTATTTTGCTGAGTGGTCGCCACCCCCAGGTGTTGATGTTATGGATACACGCTGGTGGGGTTGGGCTAACCCAGCGCTCGGTGTCACCCTCGAGTTGGAGTCTCTGCTGGCCGATGCTGAGCACCCAGACCGATCTAGTTTTTTGCGTGGCTCTCTCAACCAGTTTGTCAATGCCGATGCTTGCTGGTTGCAACCTGGCGAGTGGGAGCAATGCCTCTCTGATATCCCAGGGCCCGAGGGAGGCTGGATAGCTGTGGACACAAGTATTGATGGTTCTCGCTACTCGGCTGTTCGCGCTGCAGTTGATGATGTAGGCGTAGCACATATCACTGTGGAGTTTGTAGTTGGCTCACTGCCCGAGATGCAACAGGCTCTATTGAAGGCCTGTGAAAATCCCTCGATTATGTTGGCTGTTACACCACCATTAGAAAACCATGTGCCCCTGTCTTTAGAGAGGCGTAAAAAGGTAGTGGGCTATGGCGAGCTGATGCGCTACACATCACTGGTTAAGGGCATGATTAACGATGGCAGACTTGTGCACCAGGGCCAACAAAACCTTGCTGAACAAATGAACAGAGCAGTAGCAGTTACCCAGCAGAACTCACTCGTGATTTCCAGTAAGCGTTCACCAGGGCCTGTCGAGCTGGCACGCCTCACCATTTTCGCAGCTGCACTTGCTTCTCGACCAAAACAAGGTGGTAAGCCAATGCTCGTTGTGGTAAATCGCTAAGATTAGTTCTGGTGCTGTCCTGGGCTTTCTGTCGGGAATTGCCTAGGGCAGTGCCACCCCCCACTAAGAAAATGTGAGATAATCCCATCATGGCGCTATTCAACCGAGTAAACAAAGCAGCAATCTCACCTGCACCGGTAAAGGCTGCAGCCTCTGGTGGATACTCGCCTAACTCTGCAGGCGTGAACCTGATCGGCCAGTACTACACCTACATTGAAGGCCCAGCACGCAACAGGGCTATGAGCGTGGCAACCATCTCACGCGCACGCGATCTTATGGCCTCGGTCATTTCTTGTATGCCTCTCAAGATGTACAACGAAATGTGGAACGGTGATGAAATGGAGCAAGTAAACATTGCCCCA
>Ga0208486_1000270_pt1 | contig 14296 bp, 15 predicted proteins | sample LakMenEpi03Aug12_FD_150664 | JGI IMG/M metagenome (GOLD analysis project Ga0208486, IMG submission 150664) | Freshwater microbial communities from Lake Mendota, WI - 03AUG2012 deep hole epilimnion (SPAdes) | ecosystem: Environmental > Aquatic > Freshwater > Lentic | place: Lake Mendota, Madison...
ATCAAGCGCCGGCACACGCCGAAAGTTGGTAATGCCCGACTCAAAGGCCAGCTTGCGATACTCGATGTCGATCTCTTCGAGGGTCTCGATGTGCTCGCTCACAAAACTGATCGGCACAACTACCAGATCCTTCACGCCCTGCCGTCCTAGCTCCTCCAATGCCTCGTCGGTGTAGGGCTGGAGCCACTCCACAGGGCCCACCCGACTCTGGTAAGCGAGGGTGAAAGAGTTGCTGTGGCCCAATGTGGCCTCCAACTTCTCAATGATCAACCGGGCGCAGGTTTCGATCTCCCCTTGGTAGGGATCGCCCGCTTCCTCCACGTAGCTCTTAGGAACACCGTGGGCACTGAAGAACACGTGGGCGGTATCTGGATCTGGGCAGGCCTGGATCTCGCGGGCGATCAGCCCGGCCATGGCGTCGATATAGCCCCGGTCATCGTGGTAGCTGCGGATGCATCGAATCGGCAAAGCTGCGAAGACAGGATCAGCCTGACGAAGACGCTGAAGCTCCCTAAAGCTGGAACCGCTGGTGCTAATTGAGAAGTGAGGGTAAAGAGGCAGCACCACCACCTCATCCACATCGTCGGCTTTGATGTCTGCCACCGCCGATTCGGTAAATGGGTGCCAGTAGCGCATCGCCACGTAGCTGGTGGCCTCGATCCCAAGCAGGCGCAGGGCACTCTGCAGCTCCCGCGCCTGCTGCTCGGTGATTCGCCGCAGTGGCGAGCCACCGCCGATAGAGCGATAAGCCTCCTGCGACTTGCTCGCCCGCAGACTGCTGATCAGCCAAGCCAGAGGTTTCTGCAGAGCCGGGTTGGGTAGCCGGATGATCTCGGGATCCGAGAACAGGTTGTAGAGAAAAGGGCCGACATCCTGGATGCGCTCCGGACCCCCGAGGTTCAGCAGGAGCACACCTACCTTGGACATGGCTTAGCGATCATGAGGCAACACATCACCATAGGCCAACAACCGCTTGCAGCTGCACTCGCTCGATTGATTAAGAAATATTTAGGGTCGGCCTTGGCAACGAAGTGGATTAAGGCACACCCCAGCCCCAAGGATCTTTCGCCAGCGGATAATGGCCTGAGAGCCCCATAAACTTTTCGCCTAGGACCTCTGATCACGAAACAACGATTCTGGAAAACCCGACTACCGAACTGAAGACAATGGAAGATTTAGACATCCACGCCAAAGCCGCAGCTGATCGCCAATGGAACCTCATGCGCGCCAGCTTTGATGGCGACTGGCAAGGAACAACCACCTGGTACGGCCGCAACAGCGACGGCATGAATATGAAGCAGGGCACCGTCAACCCGGAGGCCTCGCATTACGCCATCCGCTTCTCGGATGCGCATACGGGTGAATGGCATGGAACAGGCCTTCGATTCGCACCGGGTGGAGAACGCCGCTTCCCCCTATATCGGCACAATTACAACCTCAGCCACAACTGCTGGCATTTTCCGCAGACTGCAGACCAGTCGAGCCTGCAAATGTCAGGCAGCTGCACGCGTGCTGGGCATGAAGTGAACTTCTTCAACGGCCGCAGTCGTTCGATGCTGGTTGCGCTTTACCAGCAACAACCGGATGGAGAGATGCTGCTGGACTCAATCGCCGCCACACCCTTCCGCTGCCAACGCACCAGTCCTGACCCGGAACGCTCTCAGTTTCAATCGTTGGAGGCAGTATTCGAGACCGTCTTTGGCTGGCAAGGAGTGGAATCAGTGATCAGACCCGGATTCAGTTCTGGAATTGCGATGTCAGAACAGCGGTTGGCACCATTCTGTAGCGAATGGTTTATCAAGAATGAAGCGAATGGGCTATTTGAAGATAATTTAATCTGCAGCCTTCCTGAGAGTTTGCCAAAGCATTCATTCGACCTCCACTTCGGCTGGGTACTAGATCGTCAAAACTTTGTGCATCTGACAATGGAGTTCGATGACAATTACAATCTGCTGGCCTGGATAGAGCGCCGCTATCAGCCCACCATGCATGGATGAGAAAGGCTGAAGCCAAGCTGCTTAAGCTTCTCATTACTCACCCGCGCATTAAGGATTCGATCGCTGGTGTCTCTGGTCAACCACTTGGCCAGTGGCAGGCCAGCCCGCTCACACAACCGATCTGTGAGCTCCTGACCGTTGTACTGGGTGTCATTGACCAGGTTATAAGTGTCATTCAGGCCTTGGTCAAAGGCGAAGTTGATACCGCGAACGATGTCGTCGCGGTGAATCCAGCACGGCACATTCAAGCCATTACGCTGCACTAAGCCGCCAGCAGCACTAAGCAACATGCCCGGAATATCGCGTCCAGGCCCATATATGCCACCGAGGCGCAACACGCAGACCTTGATCGATTCGGTGCGGACCGACGCGATCATCTGCTCTGCCCTCACGAGCACGGAATTCACTGGATGATTTGAATCAGTTGGATCGCTCTCACTTGTGAGCGCTCCCTGCCGGTTGCCATACACGCCACAGCTGCTCAGGTGAACAAGCTGCAGTGGCGAGCTGACAGGCCGACGGCTAAGCGTTTCGATCAGCCGTTGCAGGCCGCCAAGAAAGGTCTGCTCGTATTGGTTCAGCTCAACACTGGAACTCTTTGACGGAGCGAAGGACACCAAGATGCCGTCGAGATCTGCCGCGAAGTCCAGGCTGCTGGAGGGATCCGTTGAATCAAAAACCAACGGATTCTCGACTAGGTCAGCCAGCTCTGCCAAGCGTTCACGCCGGGTTGTGGTGCCCCAGAGTGCATGCCCTTCCTGCTTCCAGGATTTGGCAACCGCTTCGCCCACGTAGCCACAACCCAGGATTGCGCGACGCTCGCCCGAGGGCAGGATCGGGCGCTCTTGGAGAGACAGCAACTGATATAGGGAAGCCAGATCTGGGGCAGAAGTCATCCCGCAAAGCCCAATCATGAAGTTTTGCAACCCTAGGCCTGCCGGATGGGGGGTTGCGTTGTCACCGCTACCGATGACACTCCCCGAGCCCTACTCGGTTCTTGTGGCAGCCTGAGCAATCTCCTTAAGCCCATGCCCGCCTATTGCGTCGAAGTGCCTGGGCTACCGCCAGTTTCCGTGACTTGCGCCGGCTGCAGCGGAGATGCTTTGCAACTGGCACTGCGGGAGCAGGGACTGGACAACTTCCGTGTGGAGCGGCGCAGCAAGGATGGTCGCCAGTGGTGGTTTCAGGCCAACTTCAAGCCAGGCACCATCGACCCAGCCACCACTGGAGGTCTCACCCGGCTGGTGAGCGTTGATCTAATCGAGGACTGATGGGTCCGATCCAAGCGCCGCCAAGCCTCAGGCCGCCGCCACTTCCGTGCTGCCCGAACGCTGACGCCGGGTAAGGAAGCCAAACAACACCTTGCCAATAGCGGCGATCAGATTGCCTTCCAGTTCCTGGAACATCGTCATGTTGAGGTGGAAGGCGTGGTTGGCCTCCTCCACGATGCGATCGGCCATGGCCTGATCGATCGGCAGGGCATCCAGGGTGGCGCGGTAATTGGTCTTGAAGGCTTTCTCGTCGGGGATCGCGTCGAATTCGTAAAAGCGCAGGCCATCGTGCTCGCCCAGGTTCATCGCCTTCTGGGCGATGTTCTTGAGGATCTGGCCGCCGGAAAGATCGCCGATGTAGCGGGTGTAATGGTGACCCACCAGCAGCTCGGGGGCCTCCTTGGCCAACTGATGCAATCGAGCCGCATACTCCTGGGCGGCCGGCGTGGCCTTCACGGCACTGCGCCAGCTGTCGCCGAAGTAATAGGCGAGATCCTGCTCGAGGGTTTCGCAGCGGTTCAGCTCCGGGAAGCCCACCGGGCCCACCACCGGATGCCCCTCAGCCCGCAGACGCCCGATCTCCTCCTCCATGGCGGAGTACACGAAGAAGAGGTCGGCCACCAGGGTGCGGTAGCTGGCCTTGTCCACCACCCCCTTGAGGAAGCAGCTCACGAAGCCGGTGTTCTCAGCCATCGTGTGGGCCTTCTTGGTGCCTTCACGCAGTTGGGAGGCAAGGGCAACGGCCATGGTTGGCGATCGGGAGGTCAGTTGTGCGGTGAAGCACCTCGTTAACCTAGTGGGAGCAACAAGAATGGGGCTCTTTCTTTGCAAAGGGTTGCCTGTCTTCACAAACGCGACCAGCCCGCAAGAATTCAGTGCGCAGTGATCAAAGCAGGACTGGGGACCAGCAAGGGCGCCATGGTCCTGCGGGTGCAGCTCGGCGTTGATGCTTTTTGAAGACCTCACGGGGCGCTAGGCGTTGCGTTGAGGGTTATCGTTGCTTGTGCTGATGCCCGCGGCGAATTTCTGAACGCTGGTCCAATTGATGCCCTCCCCGCCATGGCGGCTGAGAGCAACAAGCGTATGGATTCGTTGAACCGCATCACCTCCAATGCGTCGAAGATCGTCACCAACGCGGCTCGCGAGCTGTTTGAGCAGCAGCCTGCCCTGATTGCTCCTGGAGGCAATGCTTACACCCATCGCCGCATGGCTGCCTGCCTGCGCGACATGGAGATCATCCTGCGCTACATCACCTACGCAACCTTCACGGGAGATGCTTCCGTGCTGGAAGATCGTTGCCTGAATGGCCTGCGTGAGACCTATCTGGCTCTGGGCGTGCCTGGCGCATCGGTGGCAGAAGGGGTGCGCAAGATGAAGGACGCCGCCATCGGCATTGCAAACGACCGCAATGGCATCAGCCAGGGTGATTGCTCGGCTCTGATGTCTGAGATCGGCACGTATTTCGATCGCGCTGCAGCAGCAGTCGCCTGATCGGTTTTCTTTTTCAGATTTCTCCACCTTTATTCGTCCTTCCATGAAGACTCCCCTCACCGAGGCCGTTGCCGCCGCCGATTCCCAGGGCCGGTTTCTTAGCAACACTGAGCTCAACTCAGCTTTTGGTCGCTTTGACCGCGCCAAAAATGCTCTCGCAGCTGCTAAGGGCCTAACAGCCAACGCAGACAACTTGGTGAACGGCGCTGCCCAGGCCGTTTACAACAAGTTCCCCTACACCACCCAGATGCAGGGTGCAAACTATGCCGCTGATGCCCGTGGTAAAGCTAAGTGCTCCCGTGACATCGGCTACTACCTCCGCATGGTCACCTACTGCCTCGTGGCTGGTGGCACCGGACCCATGGATGAGTACCTGATTGCCGGTATTGATGAAATCAATCGCGCTTTTGAGCTCTCCCCCTCCTGGTATGTTGAAGCTCTTAGCTACATCAAAGCCAACCATGGCCTCACAGGCGAAGCAGCAACAGAAGCAAACAATTACCTCGATTACGCAATCAACGCGCTTGTTTGATCAGGCTTCCTATTAAAAAGTGATTAATAGCCTCCCCCAAGCAGGGAGGCTATTTTTATTTAAAAAGTAAAAGAAATAAAGAGTTGCGACAGAATCAGCATTAAGGCAATAGGCGTGTTGTATTAAGCGCGCGCAAAGATTCGAGAAAGACTCTAGACAGCCCGGGAAAACCGTCCTACTGCCAAAACAAAAACACCATGTCACCCAATGAAACTTTTAGCATAAAAGACTTAATAAACCAAGCTGGAGGAGAACAGGAGATTCAGTACGGTACCGGCGAGGCTCGCTTGCGCATAGACCTAAGAATTGACGACATTGGGATTTGGAAGGCCTATCACAAGAAACATCCTGGCAAACAAAATCTCTTACTTGCCTGCGAAAGTAACAGCGGAAAACTGTCTGACACTAATCTGACCTGGGTTGTCGGAGCAGCAATCCGTTCAGCCGTGGCTGAAGGAACGTCCGGAGCGAAGGATCTACTTAAAAACCTCGGTGTGTCAGAAGAGCTAGTGGATCTGGCATCTGAACACTGTCCAGACCTTGGCGGGACAGCAGTCTGGGCATTCCATTTGGAACGACATGGCTGGCTAACCGCTACTCCTGTAGAATGGTGGAACTGACTAGAGAAGCTCAACAGAAATGGAGATCAGCCAACGTGCCAAGGATGCAAAAGTATGCGGCATAAGCAATCGCAACAGCCTCCCCGAAGCGGCAAGGGTGTTGATAGCTAAAGCCGATACTTCAAAACGGTTCCTCAGTGCAGAGGAATCAAAGGCAATATGTAACCATTGCAATACTTCAGAGGATGCTATTGGGCTACTAATAGCGGAATCAAACCAGGTAATTGATAAAGCAAGGCGAGATTTACTAACCCAACAACCACAGCTCACAATGCCTGGCGGAGGGCTGTTCCCGGAGCCACGAGCAGAAGCCTGCTGGCACGATTGCCAACAGTTTTTGCGGGTAATAATTTATGGGGTTGCATGCGATTGCACAGATATAACAGACATAGAGGGCATGATTGCATTGCGTCATTTATACAAGGAAATGGAAGTACCTATCACTGCGATGATGTATGTCCTAGCCCGGATGCGTGCACTAACCACACAAGTCCTAGAAACTTCAGGGCATGCTCATGAGGCAACCTGCCTCAACAAGGCTTTTGATAACCTGACCAACGCTCTGCTACCAACCGAGCCCTGATAGCAAGAAGCCAAGAAAACCCAGAGAGTAAATACCAAAGCTAGCGCTGGTACAGAACGTAGATGTGTCTAATTACTAGAAAATCAAATCCTACCTGAAAATGGACCAAAAGCATCAAGCATTTTTGTTGCCTGAAGATCCAAGCCAATGGAGTGCTCCCGAAAAATGCAAACCAACTGCGGCTCAGCATCAACCCATAGACGCGCGCGGTGCATGCTGGAACAACCGAGTCCTGGAATCACTTGACCTGCGTCTGGCAAACCTTTGTCGTATAGACATAAGAGGTGCAGATCTAACTACCTGCCTGCTAGAGGGATGCAATTTAACACTTGCCCGTTATGACAAAAATACTCGTGTGCCCGCTGGTTTTAATCTTGAAAAGTCAGGAGCGGTAGGCCCTGGTGCAGCTCTTAATGGGGCTTTTTTGAATGGTGCAGATCTCAGGGGTATGGACCTAGAGAACACCAACTTCATGGGTGCGTACCTAAGCGGATGTGACCTAAGTGGTGCAGTATTAGACGGAGCACGTTTTGTAGGAGCAGACCTAAGGTTTGCAAAAATGCAAGGTAGTCGTTGCATAGGCGCACGCTTTACCGGTAGTCAGTTGCAACAGGCAGACTTTAGGGCCGCTAATTTAACAGAAGCAATCCTAGACGGGGCTGAAAGTATCAAGGGCGCTGACTTCAGTCAAGCTACGGGTTTGGACAAGATACAGCTAGCCAACCTCCTAACTCGCTCACACATCGAACTGGATTACTGGAACCCACTCACTAGGCAAACGACTCGGACGACACTGGAATCGCTGCTGGGATCCACAACAAGACCCGCATAGCGCGCTGGCAGTGGCAAACAAAGCGGAGCGTTTGAAACAAAAGATTGAGGTTTATAAAGCTACGGTCGAGGGCTATGGGATGCCGGAGATAATTGCAGGGTATCGCCACGAAAGTCATGCCGTTTGGTCCAGCCTCCATCCTGGGTGTGGAGAGCTTCTCCCAAGAGTGCGAGGCACCACTTGAGCTAGTTCCAGGTGACGACGACCAAGCGAAGGAGTCAGTAATCCGGGCTGTCTACAGACAGGTGCTTGGGAATGCCTACGTCATGGAGAGCGAACGACAAGTTGTTGCAGAATCGCAGTTCAAGCTAGGTGAGATCAGCGTTAGAGAACTGGTAAGGCGGATCGCAAAAAGCGATCTTTATAGCACGCGCTTTTTTGACTCATGCGCGCGCTACCGCTATATCGAACTAGCTTTTCGCCACCTACTCGGACGTGCTCCAGCAGATTTCGAGGAAATGCGGGGGCATGCCGAAAGACTAGATACAAGTGGCTACGAAGCAGACATCGATAGCTTCTTAGATTCTGACGAATATCAGAACACCTTTGGTGAGTGGACAGTTCCATATCAGCGTGGGTGGAAAACAGAATCCTGTGCAACGCTTCAAGAGTTCACCTGGTCATTCCAGTTGCTACGTGGCAACAGCAGCAGCAGCCTAAAAGGCAACTTGGCTGGAATCAGGAGCCGTCTTGGCGGTGCTGCTTATCAGAACCGCCCCCTTCCTGTGGTAGCTCCCTCATCACAAGATTCCCAAGGCTGGAGCTTCCGCCCAGCTGCCAACCTGACAGATCCCGTTACCCGGATAGGTGTACTCGCAGGTGAAGCAGGCAAAGTCTATCGAGTTGAAGTAACAGCTTACAGGGCCAATAACGTGCGACCCACATCACGCTATAGGAAAGCAAACAGGGTATTCTTCGTTCCCTTCAATAAGCTTTCAGAGCAATATCAACTTATTCACCGCGAGGGTGGCAAGATCGCAAGCATCACCCCACTGAGTTAACCAATTACTCCAACCAGCCCTACTTAACTAGTAAGCCAAGTCAGCAGGGAGCAAAAAATTAGATGCCTCTGTAACATTTAGCGCCGCATCCCCCCCCACCCGCCCCCCCGCCTTCCCACACCAGAGCAACTCCATCAACCCCTCTCATGACAGCAAATCAAAGCAATTCACTTGACTTCGGAGCCACTCAGCTGCTTGAAGCACCAGCAAGGTTTTCTCGACAAAGGACTGATGCCGTAGAAACTGCCACAAGCGAAGATCAATTTCGCAACCAGCAGCTATTAAATACACCGTCTGCATTCACTGCAAACGACAATGCTGCTTTTCACATAGCAGTAAGAGCTGCGTACCGGCAGGTATTCGGCAATGTTCAGCCGATGGAAAGCGAGCGCCTGCTGAGTGCCGAATCAAAATTACGCAATGGGGACATAAACGTACGGGAATTCGTACGTAGATTGGCCCAATCCGATTTTTATCGCTCACGCTTCTTTGATGCCATGTCTCCGCATCGAGCAGTTGAGCTTAACTTCAAGCATTTGCTGGGCCGCCCCCCCCAAAATCAAGAAGAGGTTGCTAGCCATGTGGCTTTAATTGCCACAAGTGGCTTCACAGAAGAAATCAATAGCTATCTTGATTCCGATGAGTATCTAAAGTCGTTTGGCGAGGAAACAGTTCCATACCAAACAAGCTGGAACTCACCAGTAGGCCAGCCTCAAGCAGCGTTCAACAGGATCGCAGCACTTGAGCAGAATTTCGCTGGCAGCGACACAGCCGTAGGAACCAAAAGTCAACTGCTAGGCAATCTAGTTAGCGGCTACAGGCTCTCAATAAGAGTGCCTGCACAGGTTTACCGATCTGCTTCCCTTAGTCAAACGGGAGGAACAGCGGCTGGTTCGGGCGGTATGTTAGTGCCTGTCAAGCGGAACAGTGCCGATGGAGGCGACTCGACACCAATGCGTGGTGATCTATACGTTGGCTTTGGACTTGGCCAGCGCCAGCAGGAAGTATTCGAGCGCTGCAACGGTGATTCAGCAGATCAGATTACTGCGCTGATACGCTCGGTATACCGCCAAGTGCTGGGCAATCCCCATGTGATGGACAGCGAACGCAACTTAACAGCAGAAAGCCAGTTTGCTGAGGGAAGGCTCAGCACTCGCGAATTTATAAGAGCTATTGGACTCTCTGCAGACTATCGCCGTCGCTTCTTCGAAACAAATGCTCCCTACCGTTTTGTTGAGCTGAATTTCAAACATATTTTGGGGCGTGCACCCGCATCTCAGGCCGAGATGAGTGAGCACCTACAAAGGCTAGCCATTGACGGCTATGAAGCAGAAATCAACAGCTACGTTGATAGCGAAGAGTATCAGAACACCTTCGGCGAGAATACTGTTCCCTATCTGCGTGTAGCAACTGAAAATGGCCGCGAACAGGTTTCCTTTAATCGCCACATAGCACTAGTTCAAGGCTATGCGGCCAGTGACACCATTCAATGTGCCTCAAGCCTGCTGAATTCGGTAGCAACAAGATCTGCACCTACAAACTGGACAAATACAACCGTACGGATTAACAGGCTTGGTGCAGCCTCTGGATCAGCTGATCCCACATCCAAGCGGTTCCGTGTTGTCGTCAATGCCCAGCCTGCAGGCGGCCGCCAACGCAACCCGAACGCCAGTTACGTAGTAAGCGGCAATGACATTACAAGCCAACTGGGATACATCCATAGACGCGGTGGTCGGATCATTTCTGTGACCGAAATCACCTAGAAAACGCTGGTTCATTTATTCGGGACAACTGCCAATTTTTCTGAAATCCCCCCATCCAACCTAAAAACCATGGAAATCGAAACTCTTGACCGGCCCAATTCGGATTTACGCCAATCAGAAGCTCAAGCCCAGCTGAAAGCCGCCTACCGCCAGGTATTTGGCAATGCCCACCTCTTTGACGAAGAGCTCTCAATCTCTGCTGAGAGTTTGTTCATCAACGGCGACCTCACTGTGCAGGGGCTGGTCAATGCACTAGCCCTATCCGACAGCTATCGGCGGCTCTTTTTTGATGCAAATGGTCCCTATCGGTTTGTTGAACTCAACTTCAAGCATCTCTTAGGCCGCGCCCCACGAAATCAGGCTGAACTGAGCAAGCATGTTCAGCTCCTAGCCACAGAAGGATACGAAGCAGAAATCAACAGCTACATATACGGAGCCGAGTATCTAGAGGTCTTTGGCTTTGATACAGTGCCTTTTGATAGAGGAGCGGCCAGCCAGCAAGGTGAATCCAATCTTACGTACAACAGAACACGTGCCTTGAATTCGGGCTTTGCAAGTTTTGATGGTGACGGGCAATCACAATTATTAGTCAGCCTAGCGACCAGTTCACCCCCCGGAGTTAGTCAAAAAACACCCGGGCCGGGCGATCGCAACAACAAGCGCTATGCTATCCGCTGGACAAGCGCTAGTCCTGTTGGCCTTAATCGACGCGTAACGCAAACGACAACAATTCCCTTCAGCTCGCTATCATCAGCGATCCAATCAATTCATCGACGTAGGGGTCGTATCGCGTCAGTACGAGAGTCCTAATTTAAATGAAATTGGAGGCGGCTCAAGGCTGCATTACGTATAATGCTGCAACAATTGAGCCGCCTCCCAAAAGCATCAGCAACAAGCACCCTGGCTACAAACCATAGATTTAATGGACAATCACCATCTCAAAGCAGAGTGCTCTCGGAATGATCAGAGCACTACAAAGACACGGCCTGCGATCAACATGATGATCGATACATGGGTACACATGGTTCAGGCAGGTCGTCTGCCATCTGCATGGACAACTCACAGAAACAAGGCCTGAGCAGCGTTGATGCAGCTGGAATCTTTTGTAGCTCGTAGCCTAGGCCGCTGGCGATCCATGAGAAGCGGTCATTCTCTTGCTTTTCAGCAATTTGAGGATGTTCGCAGTTCAGTATTGATTGAACCAGTTGGACTCCAAGATCCGTTGGTGCTTCAGTTAATTAGAGAGTGCAAAATACACAACGCCGACCCCCTTCTGCCATTCCGAATGGAATGGAAAGCAGAAAGTGACTGGGAGCCAGAGGGGCCCAGTGAAGTATCAGCAGGATCATGCATCCTCGTTCCAATCCCACTTGATAATCAAAAAGGAATCTTACTGCGAAGCGCTGGATATGCAGAGGCCGAGCAAGCAGTATCAAACTATACCTTTTTAGAAGATAATACTTTTATACTCACTACGCAATATGGTCAATCGATTGCAGAGGAAAGGATCTGGTTCGTATCTGAGAATGTTCGCTGCCGCTCATCAGTGCTGCGAACCTCGGCCGGCTCAGGAATACTGCAAACATCCTTCGCATCTGAAATCAGACGGTTAGATTCCTTCAGCCAATAGAGTTCACTATGATAGGCATTACCCTGAAATTCGCTAAAATTCTAGCTGGGCACTACAGCAATTTCTCCCAGGCACAGCAAGACCCCGTAAATTTCGCCCATATCAATATCTATTTTCGCCCGCTGCCTTGGGAAGTATTTCAGGGCCCTGGCTTTTACTCCGAGCAAAGCTATGGGCATGATCCTTGGCGACCTTATAGGCAAGGCGTACATCGACTGATTTCAACCGAGAAGGTGCAGATTGTTGAGAATTTTGGATTCGACCAACCAATTCGCTTAGCTGGAGCAGGCTTCACGCCTAAACTGCTTAAGCTTATTCATATTGATCGCCTTAAACAGCGCTGCGGTTGTGCGATGCATTTCCAAGAGACGACACCGGGTTGCTTCAGCGGAAAGGTAGAGCCTGGTAATAAATGCCTAGTGCCACGCGACGGGCGGCCTACCTATCTAGTGAGTGAGGTGTTGGTTGATCATGAAAACTGGATTAGTAGAGATCAGGGTTTTGATCCAGCTACTAATACCTTGCAATGGGGCTCTGAACATGGGCCACTACGTTTTGAACGCGTGGCTAGCTTTGAGAATGAAGTGACAGCTGAGTGGGCACGTCTAATTAATCATAAGGGAGAAGAACCTAAATAAGTTGGATAAAACTGAAACACTGCAAGCTGACGGAGAAGCTATCCGCCAATTCCGTAGCTGGATTCGCTCGCAGCACCTAGTTTGCCAAGGCCAAGACTTTATTTTTGAAACAATCGATCATAGTCAGCTTGAGCGTTTTGAAGCCTGCCTAAATATGGTTGGTGGGCAATTGCGGTCTGTAAGAGCAATTGGAAACTGGCCCATGGGGCCCCGTCGAACATTCAAGATCCTGAGAGCTGAAGCAGCTGTGCCGAGGCCCAAAGGCCTGGAAATTCAACGCTACTGGGCTGAGCGTGGGTCCTTTCAGACCCGGTTTTCTGAAATAAGCATTTGACGCCTACGATCTACAAAAATATCAGGATCCTGCACGGCAAAAGCATTCTGTAATAGCTGAAATATTTCATGGTTGTTCGCAACATCAATTGAATCAAGACCAATCAATGCAGCATAACGTAGCTCCCAGCTTGGCGTGAAATCGGAGGACAAAAGCTGCCGTACACTTTTGCACCATATATCAGGGAAATGTTTATTCAAAGCCAAGCAAGCAGCCGCTCTTGATTTACCGAATTGTGGGCGCTTGCTGTTCATAGCTTCCAGCAGCAATGCCTCAATCTCAGGAGTAGCAGCGCAAGGCCAGACATCCACACTGCCAAGAAGCTGAATGAAGAAGTAATGAGCACCATAATCATTATAAGCATCCTCCTGCCATCGCTTCCAGAAAACAGGCCAGAGCTCCTCTGCTGGCCTATGCTTCAATGTGGACAATGCTAGGTAGCAACGGCTAAAGTCAGTACCAAAAAACTCATCAAATAAAAATAATATGGTGGGTTCAGTGTCGTAGCAGTGCGCCAAGACCAAATCTTCTGGCTGATCCAACATCAGCGAATCTAAACAAGTAAGCAGGTCAAGGCCTGCGTGTGCTTTGTCTTGGCCCGGCCAGAGTGTCCGCAGAGCTCGCAACCTAAACACAGGGGACACGGGCGCCTTGAGGATCGAAGGCAGTAGATATGTAGCTCGACAGTCAATTAAATCCTGAATCGCCGACTGCCGGTCCATTTGATTAGGCAGGGTCAGGTGGTCTTCCAACTCTTGAAGGCGACTGCTATCGCCACTGAGCTTTGCAAACCCGGACAAAGCAGCGCCGCGAACCCCTGGATTCGCCTCATCTTGCAGCGATTGAAGTACGGGCAAGGCCCCATGCACTTCTAACCCCACAAGAGCCTGGATAAGAACCCTGCGGCTCTGGCCTGGATCATTAAGTAACAGCAGCATCGCCTGATGGAGTTCAACATCCTGGCAATTGAGCTGAAGAAGGGCCCAGGCGGCATTTTCAATGAGATAGTGATCGTTACTCCTTAGGCAACGCCCAATGCTGGGTATGGCCCGTTGAACCCCAAGCCTGCCCAAAACTTCGACCGCTTTGCGGCGCGCAAGGTTAACCGCCTGTTCACTCGAAGAATTATCAATGAGCCGCAATAATGCCTCCTCCGTTTTGTCGCCGGGGAAATTCACGAGATGGGCGGCCGCCATGTAGTAGTCGCTGGCAGAATCAAGCGAGTCAAGAGATTGTTCAAGAATCGCTAGCGCATCATGGTGGCTGAGCCCGGGATGGATATTGTCGTAACTGTTGCTGGAGCTTGCCAAAATACTGTCCTCAGAAGTTAAAGTGGACGCGGCTGTGGAGCTCAAAGGAGAGCTGCTTCCAACTCTGATAGCCGGCGGGGCAAGAGCGCTGAAAGTTTAAGAGTTATGTGTCTTGATGCAACCCAGCCAGGAAGCGTTCAATATGAACCCATCTAAATTAGAGGCACAATGGGACCCCATCAATGTGGTGCGCTTCTGCTTGTTACAAGCATCAATTCTGAAACTCCCCAGAGGGTTGCTCAGAAGCTGCGAGTTCCGCGCCATATGCTGAGCCAGGCCATGCAGCAACTACAC
>Ga0208486_1000275_pt1 | contig 14154 bp, 12 predicted proteins | sample LakMenEpi03Aug12_FD_150664 | JGI IMG/M metagenome (GOLD analysis project Ga0208486, IMG submission 150664) | Freshwater microbial communities from Lake Mendota, WI - 03AUG2012 deep hole epilimnion (SPAdes) | ecosystem: Environmental > Aquatic > Freshwater > Lentic | place: Lake Mendota, Madison...
TAGGCGCTTTCAAGCACAAAGAGGAGGCGATTCCGCCGACCTCAACCCATGCTGACAGCCCCGGCAAGAGACCATGGGACAGACTTTGAATCAGCCCTGGGGTGGGCGGGGAGCCATGAGACGTTGGGGTTGTCAGACCAAACCAACACCCAGTGGTTTCCCTCGCCCGGCTCCATGCTGAGCTGATCGGCCTCCTGCGTCAACACAGCCCGTTCTGCGACCAGCGTCATCTGGTGATGCTGGCCTGGATGGTGGCCGGCCTGCTGCTGAGTCAGACGGTCTGTTTCGACCGCTGGAAGACTGTGTTGCCTCTGGGTCATTGCCTGGCGGCCAGTTGGCAGCGACGCTGCCAGCGCTGGCTGAGCAATACCCGCATCGATGTGGAGGCGCTCTATGGCCCCCCGGTGCTCTGGGCCCTGCAGCACTGGCAAAAGCCAGGCCAGACCTTGCATCTGGCGCTGGACACCACGATGCTCTGGAACCGCTGCTGCGTGGTGGTTCTCTCCGTGGTTTGTCACGGCAGGGCCATTCCGTTGCTGTGGCGAACGCTGGAGCATCCCAGTGCCAGCGTCAGTGCCTCGGTTTCGATCGCTCTGCTGGAGAAGGCCGATCGGCTCCTGGCTGCGTTCGGCGCCATCACGCTTTTGGCGGATCGCGCCTTTCCCAGTGAGGAGCCGCTCAGCTGGTTTGACGGTAAAGCCCGCTGGAGCTACGTGATGCGCCTCCGCTCTGATACGTGGATCCACGGCACCGCGGCGCCGATGGGCTGTGAGGTGCGCCGGCTGCGCCTGCCCCGTGGGCACTGCCGTGGGTTCCGGGACGTTCAGCTCTGGGCCGATGGTTCCCAAAAGGCCAACCTGTTACTGGCCCACCCCAGCGACATCGCCATCGACGAACCCTGGTACCTGGTCAGCAACGCAGATCCCACGCTGGATCTGGTCTGGAGCTATACCAAGCTCTTCTGCTGTGAGCAGCTGTTCCGCGACCAGGAATCAGGCCTCTTCCAGCTGGAGAGCAGTGGTCTGAGAGATCCCGGGCGCATCGATCGCCTGCTCCTGGTGGTGGCGATCGCGGTGCTGGTGAGCAGCCTCTAGGGTTATGCGGTCAGTCTCGATGGCCTCCGCCATCAGGTGGATCCCCGCTGGCAACGCGGCATGAGCTTTGTGCGGATCGGCCTGAAGTGGCTGCAACAAGCCGTGGCCAATGCCGGCAGGTTCTTACGGACCTGTATGCCGATCCCACTGCGCGAGCTGGAGCCCTGCATCCCCAGTCGTGGCGTGCAGCGCCGCAAGCAGCAGCCCTGGTTCACGCGGATTGAGCTGCCTCCAAGGCCACGACATCAGCAAGCGCAGCAGCCGGCTGTCGCATGACGGTCTCGCCTGAGATGTGTCGGTCAGTCAGCCAGCTGAGTCCACGAGGTTTCTGTGTCCTGCTGAATCGTTGACCGCAACCCTCCCCCCGAGGACTTCCCAACAACGGCGGGCGTCCTGGGCCTGCACTGCAGCAAGACCCAGAACTGGCCGCTGTACGGCTGACTTGACAGGCTATTAAGGAGCGTTCAGTGTTGATCCAGGAGCTCTCACGCCTTGGGGGTGATAGCCCGTCATTCCACCCTCCCCACTCTCGGATCCAGACGATCGGGCCTCGGATTTCCCACCACGCAAAGGGTCGCAACCAATGGCCAACAAAAATCTGATTGTTCTCAGCGATGGAACATGGCAGGATCTTGACCAGCCTTTTCCAACCAATGTAGTGAGACTGCTGGAGGCTATCACTCCTCAGACACTGGAGGGGAATGATCAGATTGTCTATTACGACGAAGGGGTCGGCACTAAGCAGGTCAGCATTGAGCCAGGACCGATTGATAAGTTGATCAAGGTAGCAGGCGGAGCCCTCGGCATGGGAATCGATCATCGCATATTGAAGTGCTATCGCTTTCTATGTTTGAACTACAGTCCAGGTGATCAAATCTACTTGTTTGGATTCAGCCGAGGTGCCTACACGGTGCGCAGCCTGGCAGGATTAATCTATAACTGCGGCCTCCTCAGAAGCGAACAGGTGCGAATGATACATCGAGCCTATCAAATCTATCGACAGCCCAGCAGCAACAAGGAGTGTGCTCCATCGGGGGCAGAAGCAAAAGCATTCCGCGAGATGTATACCATTGCAGATATGCCTGATGGCAGGCCTCGGATCAAGTTCATGGGATTATGGGATACGGTAAAGGCTTTGGGGATTCCTGACATTCCATTGCTCAGGCAACTCAGCAAGATTGTAAATAGACATTATGAGTTTCACGACCATAAGCTTAGTCCAATCATCGATGCCGCTTTCCACGCTGTTTCGATTGAAGAAGAAAGGAGCACCTTCAGCCTTATCCCTATCGACCTTTTGAGCACAACAAACTGTGGCTGTCTTCAGCAAGCCTGGTTTCCAGGAGGGCACGGTGGTGTTGGGGGCGGTGAGGCTTCCGTGGCGCCGCTATCGGATTGCGCGCTTCAATGGATATTTAAAAAGCTTGATGAGAGTGATTCAGGCCTGCACTTCGACGCAGACCGCATACAGATAACTTTAAGCCCAAATTCCCAACACAAGATCAGTAAGGGTGAGTTCCAGATCATTGGATTTATAACAAACTTCCTAGGCAAGCAACGTAGGACAATACCTATGCATACTGATTTTACTCCCGAGTCCATAGCATCAGAAGTGATTTCCGTCACTGCACTCGAACGACTTCAAGGCGTCAAGGGGTGGCTTCCGCCAAATCTGCAAGACTTCTATCTTCGTAAGGAGTTGGGAGACCGTTGGGATAAGCTCCTCTCAGAACTCCATGAAGTCGCCGCAAGTCTTAAGCTCTAGAGGCAGTATTGGCGAGCCTTCCAACGAGCTTGTCAAGGGCACTCAGATGAGTATCCTGAGGCAAGCAGGCTTCAGAACATCAGATCACTTATGAAGTACGCAGTAGACATTGAGCGGGCTGGTGAATATTTCTCGGCATACGCGCCAGATATACCAGCCTGTATCGCAACTGGCGTTTCTACCTCTGAAATTGAACAGCTTATTCGCGAAGCGATCTCGTTTCATTTGGAAGGTTTGTGCGAGCATGCGACGGAGATACCTCAGCCCTCTTGTGACATTGGTTGTGTCGAACTTGCTGCGTAACCTGAATGAGGTGAAGGCTAACATCCAGATGCAGAAGACGGGAGCCACAGCTATATATCCATCCATTTCACAACTGCCCGCTTCTGATATGGAGCGTTGGAAGGATGGAGGACAGCCGCGCTTCCTGGATGGCAAAATACCTTCCTGCTTGCTAAGTTCGTGAAAGCATGCCGCAGACCCTGCAGGGAGTACCTACCACATGAAACGCAGGAGCGCTGTAATTTCAGTTATTATCATTTCAGCTTTTGCGTACTTTGGCGCTCAGCGAGGGTCGTACCAGGCAAACTACCACTGGGCTCGAATAGCCGAAGAGAGAAAGGCAAGGAAGGACGCTGAACTTGAACAAAGGAAAAAGATAGAGGCGGCTGAGTTGCGGTCCATGATTGCTAAGGGACTCGACAGGGAATCACGAGAGCGTTGGGATAAATATGATAAATGTCTAAAGCTTGGAGCAGTTAAGGCTGGCCAGCCGCCGGGCTCTATGGAGCCAATTGTTTCCGCCTTTATACCAAACTGGATGCAATACTGCCTAACTGGCACTGTCTCTATGAAGCAGGACACTGATAACTCAACTTCAGACTCGCAATGATTCCCCTTCCAACCAGCCCCTTGAGTGGACAGGCCACCACACATTCTCTGCAGGGCCATCACAAGCTCTCAGCCTGCCACTCAGGGGCAGCGTTAGCCTTGAAATATGAAACTACGCATTGACTGCCCGGAGTGTTTTCAAACAGGCAAGGCCTCAACCGTCCAAGTTGAACCAACGAATGAGGGAAGGTTTGAAGCGACCTGCGATGCTGGTCATCATTTTAATATATCGATTCTCTATCATGACTTTCAGATTCTGTTCGAAATAGGAATCAATGCGATTCACGACGGATACTACCGCGAAGCAATCGGTTCATTTACAGCAAGCTACGAGCGATTCCTAGAGTTCTTTGTTCGCATAGTGGTAACGTCATCAGGGGCTAACGCCGACGAGTTCTGCAAGGCGTGGAAGCATATAGGCAATCGATCAGAGCGGCAGCTGGGTGCCTTTATCTTCGTCCATCTCATGACTTACCAAGAGACGCCCTTGCTGCTATCTGATACACAAGTATCCCTGCGAAACGGCGTCATCCACAAGGGAAAGATACCGACTCGCGCGGATTGCGTGACGTATGGAAATGACATCATTAAGATCATACTCAGTGTACTCCGCAGGCTATGGAAATCACATCAAGAAGAAGTTGTAAGGTCAATCAACACGAAGATAGTCGATGATAGCGATAAGATGCCAAGGGTTATTTACTTGCCTTGGTTGACCCTGTCGACGAGCCGAGAACCACCAAATGAAGTGGATAATCCCAATCTTGAGGCACTCCTCGATGGGATTGCATGGGTACGCGAGTAGGGCTAACAAGCCCCTCGAGTGGACGGGCCACAATGAACACTTTGCTTCGCCACCCTAGGCTCTTTGCCTACCACTCAGGGGCAGCGTTCGAAGGATCCCACCCCGCGACTCAGGCTGTCTCATGAAATCAGGGACTGGAGTTTTCAAGACAGATCGACCCAGGCCTGCATCCTCAGGCCAGTCAATCCATGGCCCGGGAGCCGGAGCCAGGGCTGCCACCCCGCCGGAGTCGGACAGGAAGCATCAGTGTGATGCGAGGCCACGGATCAAGACGCACGCACACAGGGAGGCGGAAGCCCCAAGCACTGGTCATGATGTGTCAAGAAGAACGATCGAGCCATGGCCTTCACCCGCCCCGCCGGTCGTCTGCACTGGCTGCTGACTGGGCCTTTGCTCCTGCAGTCGGCCCTGCCAGCAGCGGCGTTGGAGTCGGCCGCCAAGGGGCTTGCCCATTCAGCTGAAACCTTGCTGGCCCAGGCGCCAGGCCCTGCCGACCGTGGGATCCCGAAGGAGGTGCAGGGGTGGTTTGATGCTGCCATGGCAGCCTCTGCCAAGGGTGATTCGGCAGAGGCCTTGCGGCTGCAAAAGCAGGTGGTGGCGTGGGTGCAGGCGAATCGCCCGGCCCTTGATGTGTTCCGGGCGCGGGCACTCATCAACCTGGGGCAATTCCTCAGCGGAGTGGGGCAGAAGCAGGAGGCACTGGCACCAACCGAGGAGGCAGTTCGGATCCTGCAGCAGTTGGAGGGCAGTCAGCCAGATGCACGAGGTTTTCTGACCATAGCCTTGAACAACCTGGGCATCCGCTACAGCGACCTGGGCCGCCGCCAGGAGGCGCTGGCCCCCACAGAAGAAGCGCTGAAGATCCGTCGCGAGCTGGCCAAGACCAACCCAGCCTTCCAGGGCGATCTGGCCATTTCCCTGAACAACCTGGGCATCTTCTATAGCGAACTGGGCCGCCGCCAGGAGGCGCTGGCCCCCACAGAAGAAGCGCTGAAGATCTATCGCGAGCTGGCGAAGACCAACCCGGCCTTCCTGGGTGTTTTGGCCACTTCCCTGAGCAACCTGGGGGCTCACTACAGCAATCTGGGCCGTCGCCAGGAGGCGCTGGCCCCCACGGAAGAAGCTGTGAAGATCCGTCGCGAGCTGGCGAAGACCAACCCTGCCATCCAGGAAGCGCTGTCCACCAGCGCCACCAACCTGGCCGTTCTGCAGTTGCGACAAGCCAACCCCGGCGCCGCGCTGCCGCTGTTGAGGGAATCGGTGAGCACGGAGGTGACCTACCTGCAGGGCCAGCTGCCGTTGCTGCCGGAGGGGCGGCGGCTGGCGCTGGTGGAGGTGTTCGGCGATCGCTGGCAGATTCCCTTCTCTCAGGCCCTGCAGGGTGAGGCGGGCGCGGCCCTGGCGCTGTTCACGCGCCTGAACCGCCAGGGACTGCTGCAGGACATCCAACGCAGTCAGGCGCTGCTGGCCCGAAGCGGACCTCAGCGGCCGCTGTTCGAGCAGCTCACGATGGTGACGGCCCAACTGGCCAACACCACCCTCACGCTGCAGCAGCAGACACCGCTGCTGGCCCGCAAGGAGCAGCTGGAGCAGGAGCTCTACCGCCAGCTGCCACAGATCCAGCCACGGCTGGTGGAGGCGGCTCAGATCGCGGCGCTGTTGCCGGCTGGTGGGACGCTGGTGGAGTTCCAGCGCTACCGCACCTTCGACGCCAGCCAGAACTGGGATCAGAGATGGGACCAGAGATTTGGCCCGTCCAGCTACCTGGCCCTGCTGCTGCGCCCCGATGGCACGATCCGCGCCATCCCCTTGGGGGAAGCGGCACCGATCGATGCGGCGGTGGTTGAGGCGGTGGCTGCCAGCGCCGATCCCAAGCGCCAGGCGGAAGCCCCCGAACAGCTGGCGGTGGTGAGCCGGCTGGTGCTGGCGCCGTTGCAACGGGAGCTGACCGGGGTGCGGGAGCTGTTTGTGTCGCCGGATGGGGAACTCAACCGCCTGCCGTTTGCCGCGTTGCCGGTGGCGGGGCCCAAGGACGGCGGGATTGCCGATGGCCCCATCACGGCCGACAGCAAGACCCTGGGGGCTGCGGTGGCGTTGCGGCTGCTCACCACCGGCCGGGATCTGCTGCGGCTCCAGCAACCCGCCAAGGCCGGTGGGGCACCGGTGCTGATCGCCAACCCGGATTTCAACGCCGCCTCCCGCTCAGCCACAGGCGGCGCGAGCGCCTCAGCCGCCTCCTCCTCCACTGCTACGGGCCCAAGTGTGCTCCGCGCCGGCCAGCAGCGCTCCCCCGGCGTGCGGGGCCTCAGCGCCTGGCAACCGCTGGGGGGCACCGAGCAAGAAGCCCGCCAGCTGGCACCCCTGCTGGGCGGCGGCGCGGTGATCAGCGGCCCGGCCGCCACCGCCGCGGTGGTGCTGGCCCAGCGGGCGCCACGGATTCTGCACATCGCAACCCATGGCTTCTTCCTGGCGGATCAACCCCCAATCAATGGCACAGCGGCACCTTACGCCCCCAGCCGGGAAGACCCCCTGCAGCGCAGCGGCCTGGTGTTCGCTGGCGCCAATCAGCCCGATGCCAACCCCAGCGACGACGGCTATCTCACGGCGGCGGAGGCCACCGCGATGGATCTGGAGGGCACCGAACTGGTAACGCTTTCAGCTTGCGAGACCGGTCTTGGCGGTGTGCGCATCGGTGAGGGGGTGTACGGCCTGCAGCGTTCGCTGGCGGTGGCGGGGGCCCGCTCCACCCTGCTCAGCCTCTGGAAGGTGGACGACGGCATGACCGCCACCTTCATGGAGCGCTACTACAACAAGCTCAAGGCCGGTCAAGGCCGCGCCGATGCCCTGCGCGACACCCAGGCCGAGTTCCGCAACAACAAAAACTCCACCTACAACGACATTCGGGTCTGGGGCGCCTTCCAGCTTAGCGGCGACTGGCGGGCCCTGCCCAAGTGGTGAGCTGCCCCAAGTTCCGCTCACGGGGCCGCATTGACAGCCCAGACTGGCGGCGTTCCGTCCTGCCCGCCATGGCCGGCCCGTTCTTCCGATCCCGCCCTGCCGCGCTGCCCTTGCGGGGGGCGTTGTTGGCCCTGCTGCTGGCGCCGGCCATTGGCGCCGCCCCAGCCTCCGCTGCCGATCTGAGCGCTGCTGTCACCGCCGCAACCGCCGAGCTGCGCCAGGGCTGGTCCGCAGACCCCACCACCGCCTCCCTGCCCTTCCCCAGCGTGCGCCTGCTGCCACGAGACGCTTCGGTGCAGGGCACCTGCAACCCCAAGGCACCGGCCCGTGTCCCCGCGCCCACGGCCGCCTATTGCGCCAGCAGCGGGGAGGTGCTGCTGGATCGGGATCTGCTCGCTGACGCCTACGGCCAAGCCAAGCCACCCCAGGGGCGCGCCTTGGTCACTTACTGGATCGCCACAGCGCTGGCGGAACGGTTGCTGCCCGCGGCAACGGCTGGCGCAGGGTCAGATCCGCTGCGAATCCTGCAGGCCACCTGTCGGGGAGGGGTGCTGCTGGGTGCCAGCCCTGCCCGCAAGTCCTTCCCGGATGCCACCCCCCTGCTCATTGCAGCCCGTTCGGCCTACGGCGACCGCTACGCGGCGGCGGTGGGTTCGGCCAGCCAGCGCGGCTATGCCCTCCTCACCGGCCTAGGAGCCACAGCCACATCCTCCTGCGATGCCGCCGAGATGGCCGCCCTGGTGAAGGGAGCGGTGCCGGATCGAGCCCTGCTGGCCACGATTGAGCAGCTGCCGCCGCCGGATCGGGCCTACGGCAGCTTGCTCGGCGCGATCAACAGTCAGTGCAAGCCCCTGCTGCCCAAGCGGCCCTGCCCCCGCAAGCAGTAGCAGATCGATGCCGAGAGATCGGGAACCCTACGCAGAAGGAAACGAGAGCGAGCGCAAACAAGGGATGCCAGGCAGTGGCTCCGATCGGGCCTGGTGGCGCCCACCGTCCTGGAGCCGCTCCCCGCTGCTGCATGAGTGGATCCGCTCCGGCGCCGTTCTGATTGCCGCGGTCTGGGGTGTTTATACCTTTATCTACAAAGATATCTATGTGCCTTCCCAGCAGCCGGCCCATCTCAACCTGGAGGCCTCTCTCAAGCCAGTGCCGGATCGCCCCTCGGCAGCGGCTGGCCTGGAGATGCTGCTGGAGATCAAGGCCACCAACGCCAGCAGTCGCCGCGTGTATCTGCTGGCGAACATCTGGACCTTGAGAGGGGTTAACACAGCCCCACGAACGGGTCAAAAAGTAGAAAGCGACTTCCTGCAAGAGTCGATTCAGTTGCTGCGGGATGGGTCATTGCTACCTACAGAGCGCGGAGTCAGGCGCAATGCAGGGAAGATGATCGCAGTCGGGCGTCTGTTGGGTGATGATTTCATCGACCCAGGCAACGCGGTGAATCGCTCTATCCTCGTGCACATCCCTAAGGAATACGATGCGGTTGAACTCAGCCTAACAACGGCTCTTCTGTCGCGGCGACAGGACAGATTTCCAGGTCAGCGCTTGGTCTTGGAGGTGAATGCTGATGGCGAACTTAAGCCTCTTCTTTGTTCAACAAACAGGAATTCAAACACTTCGGAGCCTGATTGCCGTCAATACAACGATAAGGATGACGGTGAGCTGCAGCGATATGATCCATATAAAGCCACCGTAACACTCACCCAGCAGATCGGCTTGCCGATGGGGGCGGGAAATTGAAGTGGGCCTTCCGTCAAAGCACAGAATCCTTACGATCGGCATGGTGCATTGCCATGGGCTGCAATAGCTGGGGACCGGTGGGTATAGGCGCAACTTGGCCTTCGAACAAGCCCTTCGAGTGGACAGGCCACCTTCAGCTCTCTGCTGCGCCTCCCCAGGCTCCTCGCCTGCCACTCAGGGGCAGCGTTCGGTGGATCGGTAGATCCGATTAGCAATGTCTCAGCTTGCAAGAGCTCACTCGTGGGGGGGCCTGGTGTTGCGCATCCGTCATTCAGGGGTGACAGACCATCCCTTCCTTGTCAAGATGGCCAAAGAACACGGGAACGGCAGTCTGCGCATGTTGAACGTCAAGAGTGTTAGTCGCCTGCTTGTGAAGGAGTTGCCAGCAACAAGCCTGATGATTTATCCCCTAACCGTGTTTATCCTGGGAAACCTGCTATTTGATCGGATCGGCGCTCCTTTTTCGGGCCATGTCCTGCAAGCAGCTGCCTCAGTCAAGGCTGGGGCCAATCCCAATGAAGCAATTTCGGATGGCCATGTTTGGGCTGCAACGGCCGTTCTTTATTTACTCGTCTCCTTTTTTGTATTATTGGCATTGCTCCGGTGGATGAGGGTAAGGGCAAAAGGCTATCTCTTTTTTGGCTATCTTTCGATTGCTGGTCTGCTAATTGCTCTTGGCATCTCTTATCTTGCAGACGTTGATAGATACAACCGGCCATTCAAGGCGGTCTTCTTGTTCACCTTTCGCAGTCTTCAGGTCGATAGGCGGCTGTACGTTGGGTCCATTCTTGATTCTATTAACAATACATTGCTGATCATTAATCTGCTAAGTGTTATTGTGCCTGCCTTCCTTTGTGCCTTTGGCCCACTGCTGGTCCGTGAGCCAAATGGCGCTTGGACGGAGGAAGAGCTGATCAAGCGTGTGAAGGATGCTCGCCTGCTTGCCCTTATGGCTTCGATCTTTCTAGTGGCTGGTGTGCTGCACATGTACGCGTGGATGTCATGGGCACCGGAGCTGCTTAACAAGGATGGGCTGGAGACGGTGGTTGGTAGCGTGGCCTTCTATTGGGGTTCCGTATTTACAATGATGTTGGCCTCCTATTATTTCCCGATCCTTTTGGTGCTGCGGAATCGAGCTGAGGCAGTGATGGTGGTATCCGAGGAGGTGCCCCTGATCGAGCGCGATCAATGGTTGGAGCGAAGGGGGCTGTCTCTGCGAATCGCCAATCAGGTGCCGCAGATGATCGGGATTCTGGGTCCACTGATTGCTGCCCCGGCCGGCAAGTTTTTGGCCACCCTCAGTGTGTTTTTTCCTAAATGATCCATTCTTCCCTTGGTCATAGGAATCACTGGCGGCTTCCCACGCGGTGCTGTAGATCCCCGAAGGCCTGGCCAAGCAGAACACGATGAACTCCAATGGCATAGAAAAGCTATTGTGTCTTACGCCAATCAGGATTGAAGAGAATGGTTTGATAATGCGTTTCATTTGTGAAAGTGGATCCTGCAATGCCGATTTATCGGAAAACCTCCGAACAGGCCCTTCGAGCGGACAGGCCACCATCAGCTCTCAGCTTCGCCCCCTCATGCTTCTTGCCTGCCACTCAAGGGCAGCGTTAGTTTGACGTGGCGGGACAGCTTGTTGACCTCCACTGGTGGTAGACGCGCTCTTTCGCTAGGGTGTCCTTTGGAGGCATTCGGCCATGACCATCTCTGTTGACGAACAGCAGGACGAAATTGCGGACGCTTGCAGGCAATACGGTATTGAGCGTCTATTTGTTTTTGGCTCGGCAATAAGAGAGGACTTCAGACCTGGGGAAAGTGACATTGACCTTCTTGTCGAGTTTGGTCCCATTGATGTCACGAAGAAGTTTCACGTCTATCTTGATGCACGAGAAGCTTTCAGGCGAATCTTCAATGCTGATGTTGACTTGGTAATGCGGGGAGCGGTTAAGAACAAGGTTATCGCTAAGGAGATCGATCGCACTAAGAAGCTCATCTATGCCGCGTGATATAGCTGCTTACTTACAGGACATCATGGATGCCGCCTATGCCATTGCCGATGTCATGCGAGGAATATCACTTGAGGACTATCGCGCTACTCGGTCTATCAGATCATCTGTCGAGCGAGAGTTCATCATTATTGGCGCTGCGCTTCGTCGGATCAGCGCTCTTGATGAGGAGCTCTTTGCCTCAATTTCAAATTCGCGAGCAATCGTTGATTTTAGAAACTTGCTAGCTCACGACTATGGGGCTATAGATGACGACTCTGTCTTCGGTGTTGTGTATTCAGACTTGATTGTCTTGCAGGCGGAGGTGGCGCAGCTCCTCCAAAAGCTGACTTCCGCAAACTAACACAACCATGCACCTGACCCGCCACCGCAGTTTCACTGTGCTCTCTAGGTGTTATTTCCTATGGCTCTCTGCGGGCAGGTGATGGCCAGCGTTATGCGTCCATATCCGTAACGGTAACTACAGCATCCATGGACCCGGCTGAAGCATTGTAATTCTGATTATCGTGGTTGAGGAATTCATGCCAATCAAAAAGCTAATCGAGAGTAATCAAGCAGCGAGCGTACAAGAAACAACGTTTTCTCATGATGTTCTTGGACGCTATATCTGCAGCACCTGGGACGAAGCAATAGGAAATGGCGGAGCACAGTTTGATGCTATAGTTCTAGGATCAGGTATGTTTGGCTCTTATTGTGCCGCAAAGATCTATCGCAAAGGAGCAGTAGGCAATAAGCGTGTCTTGATTTTGGAGGCTGGCGCATTTCTAGTGTCTGAACATGTACAGAATCTCGCCCGGATTGGCCTTAATGTTCCTGGGTCGGTCAGCAGCGATCCAGGCATACCACGCGAAACGGTCTGGGGGCTTCCGTGGAGGGGTAACCAAGCAACACCTGGCTTGGCTTACTGTGTAGGAGGACGATCTCTCTACTGGGGGGGATGGACACCACGGCTTACAGCAGCAGACCAGGCACTTTGGCCACCATCACTATCAAGTTATCTCGATACAAATTATTCAGGCGTTGAGGAAGAGATTGGTGTTACTCCGGGCACTGATTTTATTACAGGACCCCTTTATACAGCATTAATGAATCGTTTGTCCGTGGTTGGTCCCGGAGTGGCAAACATAGACTCAGTTGAAGAAGCCCCGTTAGCAGTACAGGGAGCACCACCGGCTTCAGGTCTATTTAGTTTTGATAAATATAGTAGTGCACCTATCTTAGTTGATGCAATTCGAGAGGCAGCAAAAGATCCTGATTCAACCCGAAGACTATTCCTAGTTCCCCGAGCGCACGTAATCCGATTAAACCATAGCGGAGGTCTAGTCACCTCCATTGAGGTAGACGTTTCCGGACAGCGAAAGCTTCTCTCCGTGAGCCCAGATTGTGCAGTTGTTCTAGCAATGGGTGCCATTGAATCAACACGAGTTGCGCTTTACTCATTTCCTACTCCATTAATGGGTCGAAACTTGATGGCGCATTTACGTACAAATATTACTGTGCGTATCCACCGTTCAGCGATAGCGGCCACACTTCCGAATATAATTGAATCTGCTGCAGTGCTAGTCCGTGGATCGACTGCTCAAGGAAGATTTCATCTACAGTTTACGGCATCAGCATCGCCTACCTCGGCATCGGATGAATTACTTTTTAGGATGATCCCAGACATAGATCTCCTGTCTACGATCTTGGATGCGCAAAAGTCAGACTGGGTTGCAATTACTGTACGTGGACTAGGGGAGATGGAAGGCAACAAGTTGTCCCCTGTCCCCAATAACATTGGAAGCTGGATTAATCTTAGCCCGTTTGAGGCAGATGAATTTGGTGTACCTAGGGCATGGGTGCAGCTTGTGACGACACCGAATGACAATAGTCTATGGAATTCTATGGATCAGACTGCTTTGGATCTCCTTCAAAAACTAGCTGGTGACCCAAGTAAGATTGAGTATTTCTATGATGATAAGTGGCAGTCTCCGCCTCCATCGCTAAGCGTCATTACTCAGCAAATGCGTGACGGTCTAGGAACAACACACCACGAGTCTGGCACTTTGTGGATGGGAGGGCTCGGGAGTTCAGTTACCAACGAAGATGGTCGTTTCCACCATATAAGTAATGCCTACGTTGCAGACTTATCTCTTTTCCCAACAGTTGGTTCCGCCAATCCTGTCTTGATTGGTTTGACTCTGGCGAAGAAAGTATCTTCAGCCATTACATAACTTGCTAATGACGCATAACACCAAGATGCAGCGGACGGCAGGCAAGAATGCTACTTCTGCGATGACTTCCAGCCGCCGCTGATCTTGAGCGTTAGAGAGATGGGGGCGAAGCGTTTGCAGCCCAGGGCTGGTATACTCCCTGTATAGCCGCTGGGTTGCTGTGCAGACACGGGTCCAGAAATGGGGAAACAGTCTTGGGGTGCGGATCCCGCGCGGCCTGGCTGAGGAGGTTGGCCTCGGCGCTGGCTCTGAAGTTAGCTTGAGTGCTAAGGATGGCGAGCTTGTCGTGAAGCCGTCGATTCCTGCTCGCCTCAGCCTCGACGATCTCTTGGCAGAGGTCTCAGAGGAGAACCTCCATTCCTCTATCGATACGGGCTCTGCTGTCGGTGCGGAGATTTTCTGTTGACTGCTGTGTATGTCCCTGATCGGGGTGACTTGGTCTGGCTGGAGTTCACACCGCAGACGGGTAGTGAGCAGGCTGGGCGGCGTCCTGCATTGGTGATCTCGCCGAAGGCCTACAACGCGAAGGTTGGCTTGGCCTTGTTTTGTCCAGTGACATCACGCGTCAAGGGCTATCCGTCAGGGCTGATTCAAAGTCTGTCCCATGGTCTCTTGCCGGGGCTGTCAGCATGGGTTGAGGTCGGCGGAATCGCCTCCTCTTTGTGCTTGAAAGCGCCTA
>Ga0208486_1000278_pt1 | contig 13970 bp, 24 predicted proteins | sample LakMenEpi03Aug12_FD_150664 | JGI IMG/M metagenome (GOLD analysis project Ga0208486, IMG submission 150664) | Freshwater microbial communities from Lake Mendota, WI - 03AUG2012 deep hole epilimnion (SPAdes) | ecosystem: Environmental > Aquatic > Freshwater > Lentic | place: Lake Mendota, Madison...
TTGTTGGTGGAGGTGATCCACTCGCAGAACTGCTGCCAGCTGTTGGCGCCGGAGCGCTGCTGGAGAGTGGTGGTCATGAGAACGAGAAAGGGTGGTGGCTTTGCGATGGCACCTGGTTCAACCAGAAGCACCACTTGGCCGGGTAAGCAAGACGGAAACCGTCGTTGACGACTGTAACGGAACATTGCGGGGTTTCTGAGCCCAGAGAGCACTGGAGGCCATCAGTGCCCCTAATGGCAGCGATCAGCTGGATCGATCTGCTGGCTCAGTGCCCTCACCCCCAGCCGATCACCTGACGTGCTGCGTTCCATTGCGCTTCGCTCGGCGCAGGTTGGGCCGCAAGCGCACCCGTCAGGCGAAGCCGGCCGTTGTGAATTGAAGAAACAGCAGTGTCTGGGAATCGGCGCCGATAGCGGCGCAGCGACGGGACCTATCCCAGTAGGGGCCTGACGACAGGAAGCTCCAGCCTGGAGAGGCTTGGAGCAAGCCCCCCGGTTGGCGTGGAGGAAGGGGCCTCAGCCCCCACCCGCCAGCCGCTGCCGCAGGGCCGCCTGTGCTTTTTTCTGGGCCCGCTGCACGGACATGCAGCTGATCTCCTGCCGCGGCCGCCTGCCGGAGCGAGAGGCCTTCGAGCACGGTGAGCCGCAGGGTGACTCGGCCTCTGGTGCAGCCAGCTGATCGAGCAGGCAGGCCTCGCCATCGGCTGTGGCATCGAGGCTGAGGTGCCCCAGCGGGCACTGGCCCTGCTCATGCAGCCGGCGCGGCACGCGCCCCAGACGGACCCGATCGCGCAGGTGGTGCTGCAGGGCTCCCGTGATGCAGCGACGCAGATAAGGCTCTGCCGGCTCGCTTGCCCGGCAGCGGGGAGCTGAGCGGTCCGTTGCCCCAGCAGGCTGGTTTCGTAGACATCGCCGTAGCGCTCGAAGCGGGAGCGGGCGAAATTAGGATCCCGAAAAAAGCCAAGGGTCTCGAACACTCCGCTCAGCGCTGGCGTGCTCGGCAGGGGCCGAAGGGTGGCGGGATCGGGGGGCACCGCGACGTGGGGTGAACGGCTGCTTGACCGACAACCAAACCGTTGGGTTCCGATTGTGCCGGAACTAGGCGCCAGTCCACCGATGCCTAATGTGCTGCAAATCTGCGATCCATCGCCGTTTCCCTGACCATCCATTCCATCTCCCATCCGAGCAAGGCGGAGCTGCTGGCCGCTCTGCCGCCCGAACTGGTTGAACTCAACCCCCGCAAGGCCTGGACCAGTCTGGGCTGCTCCGTTGCCCTCTCGTTCATGGCCTACGGGCTCGGCACCCAGATCCCTCTTGCGCCTGCCACGGCCCCCCTCTGGCTGCTCTACGGGCTGATCGCCGGCACGGTGGCGATGGGCTGCTGGGTCATCGCCCATGAATGCGGCCATCACGCCTTTCATCCCAACCGTCGTGTCGAGGCGGTGGTGGGGTTTGTGCTTCACAGCCTGCTGCTTGTGCCTTACTTCAGCTGGCAGCGCAGCCATGCTGTACACCACGCCCACTGCAACCACCTTGAGGGAGGCGAAACCCATGTGCCGCCACGGGCGGAATCGCGGACGGGCCGCCTGATTCTCGCGATGAACCAGCAACAGGGAAGCGTCCTCTCTGGCAGCCGGGCGCTGGTGAGCCATCTGCTGTTCGGTTGGCCGCTCTATCTGCTCCTCGGCGTGACGGGTGGATCGGACTACGGAGAGCCGACCTCCCACTTCTGGCCCGGGGCACCGTTTCGCAATGGTCGGCGGCCACTGTTCCCCGATTCCTTCCGCGGATGGATGCTGCGCTCCAGTCTTGGCGTGCTGGCGATGCTGGTGCTCCTGGGGCTGGCCGCCATCCAGTGGTCGCCGGCGCGGGTGCTGTGCGTGTACGGCCTGCCCTATCTAGTGATCAACGCCTGGCTGGTGGCGTACACCTGGCTGCATCACACCGACCTCGACATCCCCCACTTTGAGAGCAGCGATTGGACCTGGGCCAAGGGTGCCCTGCAGACGGTGGATCGTCCCTACGGCGCGGTGCTCAATTTTCTCCATCACGGCATCGGGGCCACCCATGTGTGCCACCACATCAACCCTTGCATCCCCCATTACAACGCCTGGCACGGTACTGACTTGCTGAGGCAACAGTTCCCGCAGTTGGTGCGTTACGACTCCACCCCCATCCATCAGGCGCTGTGGAGGATTGCCACCCGCTGTTCGGTGGTGCATCAGGAGAGTCCTGGTGGCGGCTTTTTCTATCAAGGCTAACTTTGCTTTGTCTGTTCCAGGCTTTCTCCGTCCAGTCCTGAAGTGTGGTTCCGTCACGATCCCTGAGTGCTCAGGACTCTGTCGACGAGGCAGCAAACAGGGTCAGACAATCCTCAACCACAAGGCTGGGGTCAGCCTGGCTGTCGACCCGGAACCGTCCCCAGGTCGCCATCGGCTCGGAGCTGAGCGATTGCGGCGGCCATTCGAGGCGTTGGCCGCCGTAAGTGAGCCCCACACAGGTGAGGCTGGCGTCGTCGCCCAGCAGGCTCCAGAGCACAGAGATCTGGCTGCGCTCGTAAGGCGCCGAACTCAGCTCCTCAGGACAATCGGCGATCGAGCCCAGCTGAAGGCTGAGGCGCAGGCCGCGCTCCCAGCTCAGAAAGGTGCCCTCGTGCGTGGGATAGAACCAGCAGGTGGCATTGCTCAGTTCGCTCAGTGCTACGCGATCGAGGCGCTGCAAGCAGGTTGGATCCTCCGGATCACCCTGGTAGACCCCGAGCCAGTGGTGCTGGGGGTCAATCCGGACCACCAGGGCGTCGCACAGCAACTGGGTGCCATCACTGCTGTGGCGTTGCTCTCCGGTCAGACGACCATCCACGGGGAGCAGCCCCAGATCGGGATGCGCGGCGCCCCGATTGAAGATCCGCAGAGCAAAACCGGAGGAGGGCCCTGCGGCCTGCGCCCGCTGAAGCGCCTCCTGTGAGCTGGTGGCATCAGGTAGCTCTGGGGCTGGAGCCAGCACGAAAATCAGCGGTGCGTTCATGGCAATAGCCGTGATGAACCCTGGAGCGAGGGAGGTAAGTCCAGAGGAAGAGGATCAAGACAACGACGTACCGCGCTCATCCCCGGGCGCTGGAGTTGACAGTCACCGGGATGGCACGCAGCTCGCCATCGTCCTGTGAGGAGACAGCAGACTCACAGTCATTGGCCGTGCTGAGGCCATCGAGCAACGTCGGCACGATGCCGGCATCGAAGGAGAAGCGACCGGGACCGTTGAACAGCAGGGCGAGGCTGCCGCCGAGATAGAGGAGCACCAGCTCCAGCACATAGATGTTGAAGCCGGCGGTGGAGATGTGCTGATAGGCCGCCACCGTCATCGTGCCGCTGAGGGCCAGGGCACCCACGGGCGTGAGCAGGCCGAGGATCACCAGCCAGCTGCCGATCAGCTCCGAGAAGCCGGCGGCGTAGGCGAAGAACAGCGGGAAGGGCAGGTGCAGGGAGGCCACATAGGTGTTGGCGAACTGCTGGGGATCGGCGAGCTTCTCCTGGCCGTGGTGAATCATCAGCCCGCCGATGCTCAGTCGCAGCAGCAGCAGACCAACGGAAGCCAACAGGCCTGGGCGTTGCAGATAGGCGCGAACGGCAGGTGCGACTGCCGTGAGCCCAGCCAGGGGAGCAGCCCTTGAGGTGGGCCTGTCAATCGCGACGTACCGGTTCATCGCGATGAACCAGAGGGCGATACAGGCGGCCATGAAGCCGCCGAACAGCTCGAGCAGGGTGGACGTGGGCACGGGGTGGGGGGTCGTTTTCAGAAATCATGGCAAGCTTCATTAAGGAACGTGAAGCAGCACCAAAAATTCAGCTCGCCCCTGTCATAGCAGGCAATCTGGGCAGTGGCCTGGGGTCAAAGACCTCGCAGAGCCCCCGCCGAACCACCAAGATGTAACAACTTCGTTACAGAGCGATGACCGCTGGCGAGCTGTTCCTTGAGAGCCTGAGCTCCGGGGTGATCACCGAGGCTGAGATCGACTGGCTGCTCAGCCAGCACAATCGCCTCACCAGGGCTGAGCAGGCGGCGATGCAGCGGCTGGGACGCCTGCTCGATCAAGGCCAGATCCAGCTGGGGTGCCGGGTCGCTCCTGACCGGCAACGGCAACGCCAGGTTCTGAACGGGTGGATCGAGCCGCTGGTAGAGCGTCGCGGATCATCCCTTCCCCAACCCGTCTGACGGCGCTAAGCCCCCATGATTCAGATCGGCAAGACCAGTGCTTCCGCTTGCGGGTGCTCCAGCCGGAAGGCTCGGTCATCAGCGGCACGGCGGCTGATGTGCAGGAACAAAGGCATATCGATGCCGAACTCCTTCTCAAAAAGTGCCGAGACACCGGTTGCCGCGCCCAGCCCACAGGCGCGGATGGCCCGTCCCAACCCCTGACGCGGCTGATCGGTGAGCACCGCAAACAGCTGGTTCAAACGATGCTCCTGCAGCGCCTGCAAAGGCGTGATACCACGGATGTGATCAAAGCTGAAATTCAGACAGCGCAGGCTGGTGCCGAGCGCTTCGGCCAGATCGGGCATCATGATGGGATCAGGGAAATGCAGGCCGAAATAGTGCGATGCATCACTCACAACCTGCCGCGGGTTGCCGCAGCCGAGTGGCGCACAGCAATTCGGCTGTTCTTTAATATCAGCCGTCGACAGCGATGGGTGCACTTTTGTGGTCACATGGTTGATACACGTGACACCGATCACGCGCATTCTCCTGAGTCCAGCTTGCTCTCGCTGGAGGTCTTGGCGCCTTAGGACCGCGGGCAATTGGCACATACCGCAAGCAGCGGTTACGCAGCGTGATCTGGTGACTTAAAACGACACCTTCTCCTGTAACCCTTTCTTCATGCAGAAGCCTGGCGCTGTTCTCGGGCATGGGCTGCAGGGTGATTGGGGGTCGTCCTCTGCTCCTGTTGGACGATCCGGGAAGCTGGCGCCGCTGAATCGGCGGCGCCTTTTGATCGTTGCTTCTGCGTCCGCTGGGTCCACCAGGCAGGAGCCCCAACCCCTTGGGACCAATCCCATGGGACATAACCAAGGCTGAGCAGACAAACGCCCGGGACCCTTGACCTGAGCTTTGTTGTGCTGAGGGTTTGTTGCGCTCGCGGATTGGGTTCAGCCCACAGCCGGCCGGCGCTTCTGCGTGCTGTAGATCGCTGCCCCTCCAGTAGCGAGCACCAGGCCGCCACTGATAGCCAGGAACACCAGGGTCTGCAGCAGCAGCAGGAAGATGCGAAGGGCCGAGCCCGTTGCGACTGCACCTGGCCGGGGATCAGCTCGCCGCTTGTGAGCTCCAGCGCCTGCGAGAAGCGCTCGTAACGGACAGGGCGGAAGTGCAGCACCTGTCGGCCGTCGCTCAGCCAGCCTTCCCGGGGCTAGAGCGGCGGGCGGCCGGACCGATCGACGACGTTCATTGATCCCTGCTCATGCCACCTCCGGCGCCCAACCCTGCTGCCGCACCAGGTCGTCGGTCCAGCCCTGGCAGCGGCTGACCAGGTGCTCGCCATGGGCGATCAGCCCCTGGTGCAGCTGGCAGGTGAGCACCGGGATGCAGTTCACCCCGGCGTGGTGCCTAAACCAGTGGCAGGTCATGCAGACCTTGCGGCTGCGGGCCTTGAGCAGGGTGCCCTCATCGAGGTAGGGCCACTCCTCGATCGGGGTTTCGAGCCGGGCATTCAGTGCTGCGGGTCGGGGGAGATGAGCGCCCATGACTCATGGTCAATGCGTACACCCGTACTCGCACGCTTGCTTGGGGTTGGCTGTTTCCTGGTCTGCTCTCGATACGGTGCAGGCAGAGGGGAGAGGTCGATGCTGCGCGAGTTGGTGCTGGCCATTGGCATTCCCCTAGCCCTGTTGTTGCTTGCGGTGCTGGTGCTGGAGCAGTGGGGCGATCGCCTGCCTGCCTGGTTGCAGCGATTGGCCAAGCGGCACTCCTGGATCTGGAACACTGGCGTCGGGCTGATCATCGGCCTTTCGCTGCTGCGCTGGCTGCTCCAGCTCTGAGGCTCAGGGAATGGGGATCTCTTGGTAGTCGCCAGCTTTGATGGCGGCGATCGCGGCCTGGATTTCAACGGAGAACTGGCGAATCCGGGGCCAGCTGGTGGTGGTCAGCACCAGGATTGCGATGCTGCGCTGCCGCAGGTTCTGCTGGTAGCGGAGGTTGGTGTCGGTGGTGATCAACAGTTCATAGCCCTCCTGCTCAGCCAGGCGAATCAGGTCCCCATTGGTGACGGTGGACTAGCCCAGTTCGTAGGCCGTGGCCACGAGGTGGCCGTCCAGCGAGCGACGCAGAGGAACCGGTGTTCCCTGGTCAAACAGGATCCGCACTCAGGCCACGGCTGCAGCCGTACTCCGGGCGGCATGCTCCAGCACCGAGCGGGCTTGCTCCTGCGTCACTCCAGGGAAAAGCTCGACGAATTCAGCCAGGGTGATGCCGTCTTCCAGGTTCTCGAACAGAGCAGCCACCGGGATTCGCGTGCCGCGGAACACCCAGGCTCCACTGACGCGCTGGGGATCTCGCTCCACCGCCGTGCAGCCAGCCCAGCCAAGTTCGCGTTGCGTGCTCATGGCCCCATCCTGGCCGACTTTTGAATGGGTGATCGCCCCTCTGGATGGTGCTGCCCTACTGAGCGCACCTATCGGTGGGACACCATGAATGTCTCAATCCACTCGTGGTGCCGCCGCTGGCAGATGCGATCGGCGATCGAGGGGGCGTCGGCCGGCACCTGGAAGCGCTTGCGAAAGGCCTTGCTGAACCCCTCCAGCACCGGCGCGGGCAGGCCGCGGATGGTGGCGTGCAGCTCGCGGATGGTGGCCGGATCGAGGGGCGCCAGGCTGGGATCGTCTGCTGGCGGCTGGGCTGCCTCGGTTGGCAGCGCGGAGGGTGGCTCAGTTTTCGGTGTCGCCGCGGCCTGGGCCTGGTTTTCGATTCTTTGGGGCCTGGCTGTGGCTGGAGTTGGTGCCGGGGGCACCACCCGCAGCGGCGTTGCTCTTGGCCTGTTCGCCTCGCCGCTGCTGGAGCGATCACCCCCGCTGGCCGCGGCGCCCGTGACTTCCCTTTGCTGCTTGTCATAGAGCGCCAAGCCAAACGCATTCCCGAAGGTCATCAGCGCCCGCTTCATGGCGTCGGTCTCGGCTTCCTTGAGGGCGGATTCATGGGCCTGGCCCAGGTCGGTGTCGATGCCATGGCCGGCGCCGCAGCCCTCGCGGATCAGCGCCGGCTGGCCCGCAGTGCTGGCGCTGACGCTGATGCGCACCCGGGCGGTGTAGGTGACGCCCCAGCCAGGCCGCTGCTCTTCTCCGATGAGGCGCTCGGCCTGATGGACACAGCGGAGGGCGACGGTTTCACGCTGCCAGCCGTCAAAGCCAAAGATGCGATTGGCCTCGGCGATCACCTGCCCAGCCCTCCAGGTAGCTCACCTGGCTGCGGCCCTGTCGCCGCTGGCGCACCTTGGCGCGATCCAGCGGGGCGGAGAGGGCAGTGATCTGCTCGGCGGAGAAGGTGCAGGTCATGGCGGCGATGGGATGGGATGGGGTGGCGGAGGTGAGGCGGGATGGCAGGGATTGGCAGAGAGCGGCTCAGCTGGCGGCGGCTTCCGGGTCCAGCGGTTCGATCAACAGCCAGCAGGGCGGCTCGCTGCAGAAGATGTGATCGGGCGAGGGCCGGCGGCTGTTCTTGCGGAGGATCGGCACCACCCAGCTGCACAGGCGGGTGGACCAGATGTGGCCCTTGGGCCGGGGGCTGGTGGGGCTGTTGGTGGCGGTGGTGCTGGCGTAGCTGGAGAGATCCATGGCTCTGGTGATGGGGTGATCGGTAGCTGTGTGGGCCCGCTCCTGCAGCAGACCCGTATCGAGGGGGCCCTGCCCCCCTCAGGTGATGCGCCAGGTGCGGCGGGAGAGCAGCTGGGCGCCGGGGATCTGCTGACCGGCCTTGATCGCTTCCTTGATGGCGGCCTTGTCGGGCTTGGTGGTGGTGGTTACCGCGAGCCACTGGGGATCGAGGGCCTCCTCGTCGTCGATTTCGACGGCCTGGGACTTGCGTGAGGTGAGTTCGTGGTTGGGGAAGCTGAACCGGGTGGCCTTGGGCTGCAGCTGGGTGAGCACCAGCACCAGGGAGGTCTCCAGGGCATCGGCTCGGTTGTTGTCAGCTGCGGCCAGGGCGGTGAGCCGCTTGGCCTGCTGCTGGCGGTAGGCGCCCTGGCCGCGGAGGTGCTCAATCACCCAGCAGGTGGCATCGGCCTTGGCGGCGATAGCCGCCTTGTTGCCTTCATCAGCCAGCAGAGCGGCCTCAAGCTCGGCGAGGGCCTGCTGGCGTACATCGGTGTCGTCGGTTTCCAGCCGCTCGGCGAGCTGGCCGATGGCGGTGGTGAGCTCCTGGGCCTCGATGCCCAGCTGCCAGAGAGAGCCTGATCGCTGGATCGAGCAGGAGGGGCCTGATGCCGAGGGGGCTGCCGCTTGGGCAGGGGGGGCGACTGGAGCGCCAGGGATCAGGGCGAGAACAGCCATGACGGTGAGAGGTGATGGGAAACGGAACGAGCGGATGCAATGGACGGGGCCTGAGCACGCGGCCTCAGGCGCCAGGCGGAAGCTCTGGGGATGGGACGGCCCACAGCCCGGCTGATGGACTGACCTCCACCACGGCGATCGGCACCGGGGAGCGGGCGGCCAGGCGGCGGGCCTGCTGCACCAACGAGGCGGTGCCAGGGCCGCCGGGGAAGGCCACGACCAGCACTGAGGCCATCGAGCCAGGCGAGCTATGGGCGACGGCCCGGGCAACAGCCTGCTGGAGCAGCTCCCGGTTGCGGATCGGCCCGGCGGCCCGGCCGTGCTGCTGCCACTGGGCCGGCATCACCAGGGAGCACCAGCCCAACTGATGGGCAGCGCGGGCAATCGCGGCATCAGCGCCGCGGGCACCGCCGTGGAGCAGCAGATGCACCAGCCGGCCGCCACTGCGGGCGAGCAGCTCAGCGGCCACCCGCTGATGGGGCCAGGCCAGATCACGACCGCCCCCGGCCGCGATCACCAGGGAGCGAGCCGGAGCGATCTCCGGCCTCGATGGAATACAAAGAGCCATGGATTCAGTTGCCGAAAGGACAACTGATCGGGGCATCACAACCGCTCTCAACTACGCGGCAGTGATGGCGAGACCAGGGATCAGATTGCCGCCGGCGATGGGCTCGTGGCCTTTGGCGCAGCCCTTATTCTATCAGTACAGATGCACTTGCGAGCAGGCAGACCGGCTGTGCTGCAATGGCCCTGCGGAAATCAGCGCCATCCAGGACCGACTCGGATCCATCACCATTAAGCGCAGCAACTTGATCACACTCGATCTTCTTCAATCGCCGGCCGCGCAGCCGCGCGAGGTGCTCGACCGGCTCCCCAAGCACCCCAACCCTTCACCCTTGGCCTGGGACAGCGGCGGCACCGCAGCCGCGGGCGAGAAGCCTTGCCTGCCCACCCCCACACCAGCCCCGCAGCGGAGGGCGGCGGCGGCTGGCCGATGCACGCCACGGCGCAGCCGTGGCACGCTGAAGGACGGCCGTCGTCGCACCGATAGGTGCGCACAGCGAATCCGACCGGAGCCCTGCGGCGATTGCTCAGCTCGCTCGTGCAAAGGCCAGCAGGGCGCTGACGTCACCGCGGTCGGCCTGCTGGAGAGCCGCGATGTACTGCTGGCGCAGGGCTGAGGCATCGACGAGGGAGCTGCTGCCTCCCCAGGAGAAGCGTGGTTCACCGAGCTGCTCGATCAAGACGTCAGCGATCAGGCGCGCATGGCGACCGTTGCCGTTGGGGAAGGGGTGAATGGAGACCAGCCGGTGATGGAAACGGATGGCGATCTGGTCCACTGGATCCACCTGGTGCTCCACCTGATAAGCAACGTCCGCCAGCAGGGCCGGCACCTGCATGCGGATCTGCCGCCAGTCAGCACCGATGCTCTTGTCGCTGCTGCGGTAATGCCCGGCCCAGCGCCAGCTCTGGCCGAACATCTCGCGATGCAGACGCCGCAGCCAGCTCTCCTCCAGCGGCCGGGGCCGCCGCTGGAGAGACAGCCAGAGCAGGGCGGCCTCGATGTTCAGTTGCTCCCATTCGTTGAGCTGGCTGCGATTCACCAGGTGGGTGGGCAGCAGCCCCTCCAGCTCGTCCCCATCAAGGGGCGTCGCCCCGGCCGGTAAGCCCTCGTTCAATCCCACAGTCGGGTGCCGCTTGTGCGAAGGATCTCTTCGGCCATGTCCTCGAGCCGCTCATCTGCCGTTGCAGAGGGTGACGCAACGGACTGGGCCTCAAGAGCCATGGTTCGGCCAGCGCGTTGCTGCCACTGATGGGCAAGGTGCAGGGCCTGCTGCCATCGCATCTCACCCAACGGGCGCCTGGGCACGAGGGCGTACTGCAGATCACAGTCGAGGGCCTCGGCCACCCGCCGCAGGGTGCCGAGTGTGATGGCATCGGCTGCCTCGGCCTGCTCCAGCTTGCGTGCCCCAGAAGCCGTCACGCCAAGGCGCTCTGCCACTACGCCGGAGGTCATCCCCAGGGCCTCGCGGATGGCCCGCAGCCAGCCTGCCGGCGGTCGTGGCGGCAGCGGATGACTCGCGACCTCCTGCAGCACCGCATCCATCTGGGCCAGCCGTAGCTCCTTGGCATTCATGGTGGATGGGAGCGATCAGTCCTAATCAGGTGCACCGAAAGCAACGTATCACTCCCAGTTAGTGCAGGCTAGAGCGAGTGATACGTTGCCTGGTGGCGCGGGTACGGGAGCGATAGGTTGCCCAGGTGCTCTGTGGCCGCTTGAAATTCCTGGCCGCAGGACGGCTCAGCACCAGGGACCGTTGAGGTAGCTGCCAGCAGAACCCGGTGAGTGCTGTGGAACGCATCCGTGACGTTCATCATCGGCCAAGCCGTCTCGCGGCCCGCTCAAAGGCGTCGTCCACCACGTCATCGCCACACCACTTGCTGTAAGACGCCAGGTGGGTCTCGACGCTGTGTCCCATGGCCGCAGCAGCGACCTTGGGGGGGAGTTCACAGATCAGGTGCGCTCGGTGCGCATAGCCATGCCGGGCCGAATACAGAACGAGCTTCTCGCCGGCTGCTTCGTAGTCCTGGCGGAGCTCCTGCCAGCGGCGCCGCCTGCGCATGTAGAGACCCAGATCCTCGGCGCCATAGCCAGGACGCATCGGCGGCAATGGCTGGTTCTTGAACTTCTCCAGCAAGTTCCAGCCTTCAGCCCAGTCGTCACAGGGAAGGAGACGCAGGGGCCTGGGCTGGGTTTCGCCGCGACTGGTGCTTTTTCGGTACTCGCACCACAGGCGATCGCGTCGGATCTGAAGGTGCTGCTCCTCAGGATTTACACCACTCGGCGGGACGCCCCCGCCTTCCGTGCTCCGCCCCTGGAAAAGAGTTTCACCAACCAACCGGGCTGGACCAACCGGGCTGGACGTTGGCCGCAGCTGCAGGAGGGCCTCCCATTTCTGTTCTGTCCCGCTCACCGGTTTGCTGAGGCCCGGGGCATCGGCAGCCTGGAAGCGCTGCCACTCCTGCTCAATCAGGGCTGGCGGCGCCTGAAGATGGATTGCTCGGCCTGGCGCAGGCGCTTTCCTGGGCCAGTGCAGCCCGGGGGGGGGGGCAGGCAGGCGTGTTCCTGAACACCTGAGTACAGCCAGTGCATTGCGAGGATCGAGAGGCAGGTTTGTTTCAGCTCGCCATTTCGATCAACCCTTGTTTGTGATGGTGCGCGTTCTCTTTCTCTGCACAGGCAACTACTTCCGCAGCCGCTTTGCCGAGCAGTGGTTCAATCATTGCGTGGGGACGCGCCAGCTGCAGGAGAGCTATCGGGCTGGTTCGGCCGGGCTTCAGGTGGAAGTGAGCAGCGGCAACGTGGGCCCGATGGCCGTTGAAGCGATCGCGGCACTGGGCGAGCGGGGGCTGGTGCTGGATCCCGCCACGCTGGCCATGCCCCGTCAGGTGGTGGAAGGGGATCTGGAGCTGGCCGATGCCGTGGTGGCCGTGGATGCCGAGGCCCATCGGCCGATGGTGCAGACCCGATTTCCCCAGTGGGAAACCAGGATCCGCTTCTGGGATGTGAAGGATCTTGGCGAAGGGTCCGCTGATCCGATCACCCAGCTCCAGCAACGCGTGGAAGCGTTGCTGGAGGAACTGGTCGCCGGCGCCGTCCCGCCGATCTGAAGCTGCTGCTGGCCCCTCGCTGATCGGGATTGGTGAGCGAAGGCCTTCAGCCCTGCTCCCAGCTGGACGACTGACCGTGACGTGCTCCCGATTCATTGCTCCAGTTGCCGGGGTAAACGGTCGGGATTCTCTTTCGCCATCGCGTTGCCGCCGATGAATGTCCCGATCCGGCCGATCCGCTTCCCATCGATCAGGCCCTGCTGCTCCTCTGAGGTCTGCCTGCTTGCAGGCACTCGGCAGGTCGAGTTCTTTGGCCGCCGCGGCAAGCCCGTCAAGAAAATGCGGCTGATCCCCGCCGAGAAGGCGTTCGCCTTTGCCCGCAAGCTGCAAGGCACCCCCGGCTGCACCATCTCGGTCTGCTGAGCCTGGGGGATCAGGCCCGGCTGCCGATGGTGGCCGGGCTTCCCGCTGCCCTCTCAACGGGCTGAGCAGGCCTCAACCTGAGCGGAGCAGCTCCATACCGTCTGTCGGATCTCGGCGTAGTCAAGGGCGCCCCATCGAAAGTGGCGCAGCAACGGTTGCTCTCTGCACGGCGCCAGAGCCCAGCGAGCAGGCTCGCATTGGGCTGCCTAAGCATCCACCACCCAATTGTCAAGCTGCAGGCCTGGCACTCGGGTGAATTCATCGGTGTTATTAGTGACCAGCAGGGCCTGCTGACTGAGCGCATGAGCTGCAATCAGCATGTCCAGTGAACCGATCGTCGTGCCTTTGCGCTCCAGCACAGCGCGTAGCTCGCCGTATGCCCAGGCGGCAGGCTCATCAAATGGAAGGATCGTCAGTGGCGCCAGAAACATCTCCAGCGCCTGGCGATTGCGGAGTGAGCCACTCTTGACTACGCCATAGGCCAACTCCGCCGCCACGACGCTGCACACGCCGATCTCCCCAATGCGGTACTGCCGAAAACGCTGCAACACAGCAGCTGGTTTAGCATTAATGATGTAGATGCAGATGTTGGTGTCCAGCAGGATCATGGCTGGATCGCATCTGGCGGCAGATCAGGGTGAATGTCCGGGCGCGCTTGCTGATCTGGCTGGTTCCGCTGCAGCTCGAATCCGGGCTCAAAGGCCGCAAGTCCTGCCTCCATGGTCTGCCATGGATCGTCCATGGGGAGCAACAGCACGCCATTGCCGAAGTGCTTAACCACCACTTCACGGCCAGAGAAGCGGTAATCCTTGGGCAGCCGGACCGCCTGGCTGCGGCCCGACTGAAACAGACGCGCGGTGTCCAACAGCAGTGGCCCCGTGGTACCCATCAACGGTAGCTACCAGCAGGCGCCCTGTCTGCCGGCGGTTTTCTCCTCCGGGGAATGGCGGTGCGGTAAGGGGCACGCCGCCGCTGGGCTCGAGCCAGGCGATTCAACCAGTGCCGGTAGCTGCTGCGCTGCCGGCGGGCCCGGGCCTTAGAGCGAGCACTGCCGAACCGGGGGCTGGAACCATCGCGGCGCCGCCGCACCCAGACACCGCGGTGAATCAGCTGGCTGTCCTGAGCATTGGCTCGGCGAGCGGCCACGATCGACCCATAGCCCTTCTTCTGCTTGCGCTGGGCACGGGAGCGGGCCTGGCTGGCGCTGGCGGCCGGCACCACCGTGGCGGTGGATCGGTTGCGCCAGAACACCAGAGTCCAGGCCATCGCTCCTTCCCGGCTGGGTGATCAGCGCCGCGGTGCAGCAGCCCGGGGCGTGGTGCCATTGACGGCCTCCAGATAGAGCTCGGCGGTGCTCAGGGTCTGCAGGTTCACGGCCCCGCCGTGCTCATGGCCCGTTTCAGGC
>Ga0208486_1000304_pt1 | contig 12944 bp, 15 predicted proteins | sample LakMenEpi03Aug12_FD_150664 | JGI IMG/M metagenome (GOLD analysis project Ga0208486, IMG submission 150664) | Freshwater microbial communities from Lake Mendota, WI - 03AUG2012 deep hole epilimnion (SPAdes) | ecosystem: Environmental > Aquatic > Freshwater > Lentic | place: Lake Mendota, Madison...
AAAAGAAGCCAATTAAAAAATAATTTCTTCAGTGAATTTCAGCGAGCACACCTAAGCACACCACACATAAAAAAAGCCACAGTTGAATGTGGCTTTTTATTTACTAAGTGTCAAAACTTTTGACGGTGCTTAGCATTGAGAATATAAATTTTATATTAACCAAAAATCTTATAAAGATTAAAAATACTGACGCCGGTAATTAGCAAACCAACAGCTATTAAAAGTTGCTTTGTTGATAATTTACTTGTGAGATAAGCTGCAAAAGGAGCACTGAATAGACCTCCTATAATGAGTCCCACTACAAATATCCAATGGTCAATACCTCCGAGAAGCATAAATGTTATTCCCGTAGCAAAAGAAACAAAAAATTCTGCTGTATTAACTGTGCCAATAGTGTGTCTTGGGCTATTCCCTTGACCTATCAAAGTTGAAGTTACTACCGGACCCCAGCCTCCTCCTCCAATTGCATCTAAAAATCCACCTGAAAAAGCTAACTTTCTAACATGTTTAATTTTTTGATCATGATTTTTAATCAAAACAAATGCTTTTCGAAGAATGAATAAACCCATAATTAAAAGATAAGCAGTGATGTAAGGCTTTATTAATTTTCCATCAATAGACGTAAGGATATAAGCGCCAATAATGCCGCCCAAAACGCCTGGCATTACTAATTTTTTAAATAAGTCCTTACGAACATTTCCAAATTTAATATGTGAAATCCCTGAAAATGCTGTCGTGAATATCTCAGCGATATGCACAGCGCCTGAAGCGGCGGCTGGCGAAGCACCAATACCAATCAGGAATGATGTCGAGGTAATGCCATAGGCCATACCTAGCGAACCATCGACTAATTGAGCTAATAGCCCCACAAGCAAAGCTAGGTAAAACAAATCCGAAGCAATAACATCTGAAGCAAAAGTAGTGATATTAGTTTTTTCGTCTGAAGATAGACCGAGCAACCAAATGACTGTAGCTATAGCAATTAAAATTAATACGCTTAAAAAAATCTTGCGATTGAATTTTAAAATATTTGAATCTAAATCAGATGGCGGTAGGCCAAATTTAAGGTGCTCTTTGTCTTGCTTGGACGTTGAGTATTCTGAGTTACGGTTGATGCGCATGGTAATCCTTTAAAAATTTTGTTAAAGGATATCGATTGATATATTCAAAAGGAAATAGTATTAATTTATATGCTTATACTAAAAAAATATTTATTAATAAGATCTTTCCAGCACACCCCTATTACAGCCCTGCCAAAAACCCCTGCCTTGAACCTTCTGCCTAACAGACAAATACTGTAAAATATCCGTTATTGGGGGATTAGCTCAGCTGGTAGAGCAGCGGACTCTTAAGAAATACCTTATTGATGAGATTCTCTTGTATATGAGATTTGGTAAACGCCTTTAACGCCACTTCTAAATATAAAGCTCTTAAACTCTTCTGAAATTGCAAAAGATTTAGCTTCTTCGATGTTATTGAAATCATGAATAACTGTGATGCTATTTGGGTTATCTGTTGATTGGTAAACAAATTCATTAATAACGCCATGAGTTTTTTGATAATTAGAAAAATCATCATAGTGTTTTTTCCATAAAGCATAATCAGCAACTTCATGTCGAATAAACATGCGGATAGTGTTCACGATTACCCTAACCTTAAAAAAGTAACTATCTAAACTTTACTGATTAAATTTTTTTAAGTCTGCAAATCATAGATGGAATTTGCTAACACACCCCTATTCCAGCCCTGGCAAAAACCCGAGTCCTACCCCCTCTACAAAGCCCACAAATACTGTAAAATATCACTTTCTGGGGGATTAGCTCAGCTGGTAGAGCAGCGGACTCTTAATCCGTTTGTCGCGAGTTCGACCCTCGCATCCCCCACCACTACAATTAGTTTATTTCTCATAATCTCTACTAAAATTTAATTTTCTAAAACAAGGGATAACAATGGCTACTGCCGTAATTATTAAACACCCGAATTCGGGTATGATCAAAATTGGTTACTATGGTTTTAGTTGGACCTATCTTTTTTTTGGATGGTTTGTGCCGCTTTTTAGAGGTGAATTAGGTGTGGCAGCACTTCATATGCTTTTTTCAATTATCACACTGGGACTATGGCAGGTGATTGTGGCTTTTTTATACAACAGACAATATATGACGCGTATGTTTATGACTGGATGGGTCTTAGCAGACTCTGAAGGTAATAATGCAATGGCCGCTCAAAGGCTTGGTGTTGTATTACCTAAACGCGGACGTAAGTAAAACTCTATTTCTTTTTGCTACAGACGCGCTTTAAATATAAATCATTAAGCGTTTTAGGTTTGATCACTTGCCAATCTAACGCTTCGCCTTTGTTAAATAAAGCGCGACCTTGACCCATAGGTTCTGGGTATAAAGCATAAGCTAGAATTCTCATTTTTCGAGCCTTGCAATCAAATTCTGATCTATTTTTAACAGAGTGGTATTGAAGATTTTTAATGGTTTGTGGTTCAGCATAATTTTGCAAATACCACGCCCTTGTCTTATGTCCACTTTTGCTCATCAACTTATAATCAATATAATGATCAGCATCATCTTGATGCACTAAAGACCAATCAGCAAAGGAATAAATTGGAATGAGAAATGAAAGAAGTAGTAAAAATTTCATGGATCAAATGATCGCATTTAATAAGGCTTTTCTCAACCTGAAACTTCTTAGAAATGATGGCTTGTCTATTCACTGAAGGCTAAGCATAATAAAACATCGTTTAATTTAAGACAAAAAAATGAAAAAAGTACGTTGGGGTATTCTAGGGGCAGCACGTGTCAATGAGCGACTTCTTCCCGCTATTGCAAATAGCCCTTTTGGTGAGCTTGCTGCTATTGGAAGTCGAAGAGTCAATGCAGCGGCAGAATGTTTAGAAAAATACCAGCCATCACTTTTAGGTAAAGTTCAGACCTTCAATTCTTTAGATGAAGTGATTAATCATCCTGATATAGACGCTATATATATCCCACTTTCAAACGAGGAGCATACCAAGCCCGCTCTTCAAGCAATCAATCATAAAAAACATGTACTCATAGAAAAGCCTATCGCACTTCATTCAAAGGAAGTTGAGTTAATTCAGGAAGCGGCTCATCAAAATCACGTCAAAGTGATGGAAGGATTTATGTATGTCTTTCATCCACAGTTTAATCGTATAAAAGAAATTATTAGTTCAGGATTATTAGGTGATGTGCAGTATGTGCATTCTATGTTTTCTTTCCCAATCCAGCCTGCGCGTTTTTATCGTATCGATCGATCCATTAAAAATGGTGGTGGCGCTCTTTGGGACATTGGACCTTATGCTATCCATACGATTCGACAATGCTTTAATCAGAACCCTCTATCAGTGGTTGCAACAAGCCATCTGAATGATCATGGGGCAGATCTCACAACTTCGGGCATGATTAATTTTGGCCTGAATCGACGTGCTCAATTTGATATTAGCTTTGAATGCGTGAGACGTTCTCAATTTGAAATTTTTGGGGAAAAAGGAAAGTTGATGTGCCACACGGTGTGGCAGCATGAAAATGATGAGGCACAATTAACCATAACAACTGACAAAGACGGATCAAAGAATGAGCTTATTGAAAAAGCGAATCACTTTACACTTGAGATTGATCATTTTAACCAATGCATTATCAACAATACTGCGCCCAAACTTTCTTTAGATGATGCCCTTTGGAATACAAAAGTATTAGAAGCCGCTCAAGCCTCTATCAGAACAAAAGCTTGGGTTAATTTTTAAAAGGATTAGAAACAAAAAAGCCCGCATTAAGCGGGCTTTTTTATTAAATCTGAATAATTACTTATTCATTACATACATTGTAACTTCGAAACCGAAACGCATTTCAGTAGCAGCTGGAGTTGTCCACATGATGTTGATCCTTTTATTAAGTTAATAAGAAATTACTTAAATGTAATCTTACTCGTACTTAAAAAGTAAACACCTTGAGGATCATGAATGAGGTCTCATGAAAATCATGAGAGAAGTAACACTAAACCGGGATAATTATAAAAAAACTATATAAATCAATAGGTTATAAAATTATACCTTGGCTGGCTTAGGTTGTGGTTTTTTACCTTTAGATTCTTTTCTTTTGTCTTTACTGCCCATATATCGCCTCTTTAATAGGTTGTTTAAATGATTATTGTATACGAAAGATTAAGCCTTCAGCCGCTTCTTAATCTCTTTTTCATACTCAGGGAAATAGTGAGAGATGACCTTTAAATCAAACTGAGAAAGTATGGAGTTATTCGATTCTCGCTCTAACAAAAATTCAAACGACGCAATAATTAAATGTTCGTAAGATACTTTGCCATCAGTTAGGAAATTATAGAAATCATTTGAGACATGAACTTTATGTTGTGTGATCGACTTCGATTCAACTATTACCTCAAAATCTGATTCCTTAATTGATTTAACGGTAATCATTTACGTTTTGGTATCGCGTCTTTACCCCATCTTTTTACAAGAAGATAAAGAATAACAAAAGAAAAAACTACAAAAGAAATTCTGATTGGAAGATAAGTCAGATCAGAAAATATATATTGGAAGAATATATAGGGGGTTAAAAGAATTGCAGATATAACACGCGCCCAATATAAATTTTTTAATTGCTTACTTTTTTTATTCTTTTGATAGATGAGCCATGAAAGAAAACCGAAAGATAAAGCAGCTATTAAAAAAAGAATACCGGCATACATCACAATCATAAATACATACATCATTTATCCTTATTAAATAATTTTATCCAAAAAACCAATAACAAACACCAATAGAGGTTAACACACCAACAAGATCTGCAAATAGTGCGCAAGCAACTGCGTGTCGTGCACGCTGAATACCAACTGCACCGAAATAAACTGCCAAAACATAAAAAGTAGTTTCAGTACTGCCTTGAACAGTTGCTGCTAAAAGTGACGGGAAGCTATCGACACCATGTGTTGTCATAGTATCAATGAGCATAGCTCTTGCGGCACTTCCAGAAAAAGGTTTCACAAGCGCTGTTGGTAGCGCATCTACAAAACGTGTATCCCAGTGAAAGCTATTAGCAAGATAACGAATCATATCCAATACAACATCAAGCGCACCTGATGCTCGAAGAATACCGACTGCACATAACATCGCAACTAAATAAGGCAGTAAATTTTTAGATACATCAAAACCTTCTTTAGCACCTTCAATAAATGACTCATAGACTGGCACACGTTTTAATATACCTATAAGTAAAAAAGTAACAATCAGTCCAAACAGGACAGCATTGCCTAAGAGAGATGAGAATGCGCCCAATGCCGATGCTGATAAATGACTTAAGAATAAAATAAATACAGTTAATAAACTTGCAATGGCTAACATCCATGTGATGACTACAGGGTCGTTTAATTTAATTCGTTGCATAAAAGCGACTGAGAAAAAACCAGCCAAAGTGGAAGCGCTTGTTGCTAAAAGAATAGGTAAAAAAACAAGTGTGGGATCTAATGCTCCTTGCTGTGCACGATACATAAAGATTGATACTGGAAGTAAGGTGAGTGATGAAGCATTCATAACCAAAAAAAGAATTTGTGCATTGCTTGCGATCTTTGGTGTTGGATTAAGTGATTGCAATGATCGCATCGCTTTAAGCCCAATAGGTGTCGCAGCATTATCAAGACCTAATCCATTTGCAATAAAATTCATGGTGATAAGACCTGCTGCTGGATGATTTTTAGGAACCTCAGGCATGAGACGCCTAAAAAGTGGTGAAAGCCAAGATGCTATTTTTTCAACTAAACCTGCGTGTTCAGCAATCTTTAAAAATCCTAGCCAAAGCGTTAGGGTTCCAAAAAGTAATACCATCACTTCAACCGATAGCTTTGCCATGGAAAAAAGGCTATCCACCATAGTGGCAAACACTTCAGTGTCTCCTTGACCTACCCATCTCCATATTGCACTTAATAAAGCGACAAAGAAAAAACTCACCCACAACGTATTTAATATCGAACTGTTACGATTCTGCGTGCTTGTGTTTTTAGAGGATTGCTTAGGTTTTATAATGAATCACCTGAAAAATTGAATAGGCTTAAAAATGATCTATGAAAATTATAAGGCTAAGAAATCTATTTTTGAAAACTAATTCATCGCTTTAATTGGTCGGAGCGGTGAGATTCGAACTCACGACCCCTTGCACCCCATGCAAGTACGCTACCAGGCTGCGCTACGCCCCGAAAATTAAAACAATGATGAATTACTTTTTAAGCAGATCTATGATACTGAGCAATTCATCTTTAATCGACTTTATATTAAGGCCGGCAAGTGAATTGGATTGATTGAGATTCTCTAAAGGCAACTCAACTTGACCTTGTTTAGTCACTTGAAGCTCTTTAGGTGGCTCAGCTTGCTTTACTTCTTTAACAAAACTTTTATCTTTAAGTCGCTGTTTAGCGCCTTGAATCGTAAAACCTTCGTCATGTAGAAGCTCTCTAATTTTACGAATGAGAAGTACTTCAGGTAATTGATAGTAGCGTCGATTACCACGTCGCTTGACATCTTTGAGCTGATCAAACTCCTGCTCCCAATATCGCAGCACATGCGCCTTGACGAGACAAAGCTCACTTACCTCTCCGATTGCAAAATATCTCTTTGAAGGTATTTCAGGTAAGACGGGGGATTTAAGCTTTCTTTCCAGAGTAGTTCTCTTCTACATTGCTTTTTAGTTTTTGACTTGCGTGAAAAGTAACCACACGTCTTGCTTTGATTGGAATCTCTTCACCCGTTTTAGGATTGCGACCTGGTCTTTCTGATTTTTTTCTTAATTCAAAATTGCCAAAACCAGATAGCTTGATACTGTCGCCATTTTCAAGTGCGTTGCGAATCTCTTCAAAAAAAGCTTCAACCATATCTTTCGCTTCGCGCTTATTTAAACCTACACGGTCAAATAGAATTTCGGATAAATCTGCTTTAGTTAATGTCATAACGGCCTACTTTTAAATCGGTATTAAATATGGGATTAGTTGCGGAGCGTTGCGCCAAATTGTTTTTCAAGTAATTCAACGATTTTTGATACGGAAGAATCAGCTTCGCTATCAACTAATGTCTTTGAAGTATCCTGCATAAGTATCAGAAATGCAACACTTTTTTTGTTTTCGGCGATGCCTTTTCCTTGGTAAAGATCGAACAAAGCCATTCGATTTAAGAACGGGATTTTAGCCTTAAATACAGCATCTAAAATCGAATCGACCTCGACTGACTCATCTACCACGATGGCAATATCACGTCTTACGGGAAGGAATTTTGAGATATCTTCGTATTTAAACGCTTTATCTTCTAAAAGCTTCTCTATTTTTAGCTCAAAGATAAAGGGGGCTTTTGGAAGAGAAAAGTATTGCTGCCATTTTGGATGCAATTTACCTAACCAACCTATCGACTGACCCTCTAAAAAGACTTCTGCAGACTGTCCTGGATGAAGCGCTAATGGTGTTTTATCACTTCTTTTAAATGTGAGTGATTTAGACGTTAAAGCTTCAACATGGGCTTTCATATCATAAAAATCAATCTCGCGTATCTTGTCAGCCCATTGCTCAGGCAAAAAGCTACCGTAACTTAAACCAGATATCACTTCAGTCTCAATAAAATCTTTTTTTGCGCCTTGGAAAGTTTGTGCAATTTCAAAGATATTTAATCGCGATACTTGTCGATTTAAATTATAAGTTAAGACTTCGAGATGACTTCCCCACAGTGATGATCGCATCGTCGACATCTGACTTGCTATTGGATTTTGTAATTGAATAGGGTTTAAATTTCCATGCAACGCTTTTTCAATCTCATCTTCAATGAAACTATAAGTCACTACTTCATAAAAGCCGCGTGATGTGAGCACTTCTTTAAGATCTCGCTGACAAGCTCCAGAAGCGGGTAACATCGCCTGATGACTAATAGGATGATGAGAAGGTATTTTGTCGTAACCATATAAGCGAACTACTTCTTCAATAAGATCTTCTTCAATCGCAATATCAAATCGATAAGAAGGCGGTGTGACTTTAAAGCCTTCAATGGTTTTATTCACTTCAAAACCTAACTGATGGAATATGTGCTCAACATCTTGGCTCGGTACTTCAATGCCTAAAATAGCATTTAATTTTTTAAGTCTTAGATGGATTTCATTACGCTTTGGTAAAGCATTTAAAACTTCTGAGATTTCACCTGCTTCTCCGCCACAGTATTCGATAATAAGCGATGTTGCTCGCTCTAATGCATGTCGGGTATTTGAAAAATCAACCCCTCGTTCAAAACGGTATGATGAATCTGTAGATAAGTTATACGCTCTTGCTTTACCAGCAATCACAATAGGATCAAAAAAAGCGCTTTCTAAGAAAATATTTTTAGAGGCTTCAGTGACTGACGATGGCAATCCACCCATCACACCTGCAAATGCAATTGCACCTGAGTTATCTGCAATGACCAAATCTTTTTTAGACAATTTAATTTTTGTGTCATTGAGTAAATGGATCGGCTCTTCAGGTTTTGCGAATCTCACCACAACATCACCTTGCAATTTGTCATGGTCAAATGCATGAAGCGGTTGTCCAATTTCAAGCAATACATAATTAGTAATATCCACAATGGGACTGATTGATTTAATATTGGAGCGCTCGAGTCTCGAGACCATCCAATCAGGTAATGTTTTTGTATTGTCTACATTTTTAATGATGCGACCACAGTAACGAGGGCATGCCGATTTTTCTTCGACAACTATATTTTTCTTTTCACTTTGCTTGATCGGATTCACTTCATAGGTGATAGGAGATAGTGAAGATTGAGAAATGGCAGCGACTTCTCGGGCGACACCCCATAAACTCAAACAGTCGCTTCGATTGGGTGTTAATTTTAATGTCGTAATTTGATCATTAAGATCAAGTGCCACTCTTAAATCAGTACCATTTTTTAAATCATGGCTTAATTCTAAAATGCCTTCAGCTTCTTCAGCCAATCCTAATTCTTTTAACGAGCAAAGCATACCGAATGATTCAATACCACGTACTTTTGCTTCCTTAATATCGATGGAAGGTAATTTAGCACCTACTAATGCGCACGCCACCTTAATACCCTGTCTTGCGTTTGATGCGCCGCATACAATTTGTAATGTCTTGTCTCCGATATTGACATCGCACACCTGAAGTCGATCAGCATCAGGATGTTTTTTAATCGAAACAATCTCACCCACCACCACATGACTAAAAGATGCACCTAGAGGATGAGATTCATCAACATCTAAGCCTGCCATAATCATGACATGGTTAAGCGCATCACTATCCAGTGATGTATTCACATATGACCTTAACCAATTTTCAGAAAATTGCATATTGAGATATCTTTAAATAAATTGCTGAAGAAAGCGTAGGTCGTTATTAAAAAAGTGGCGTAAATCTTGAACACCATAACGCAACATCGTTAAGCGCTCCACCCCCAATCCAAAAGCAAATCCTTGATATTGATTTGAATCGATACCTACGTGTTTAAATACTTCTGGATGCACCATGCCGCACCCACCAATCTCAAGCCAACCGCCCTTCCAACTCATATCCATTTCAGCAGAAGGTTCTGTGAATGGAAAATATGAAGGTCTGAAGCGCACTTTCAAGTCTTTATTCTCAAAAAAGTTTTGGAGAAAATCTTCAATGACACCTTTAAGATCTGCGAAGCTTACTTGTTGATCAACCCACAAACCTTCAACCTGATGAAACATCGGTGAATGTGTTGCATCTGAATCAACACGATAAACGCGACCCGGCGAAATAATTTTTAAGGGTGGTTTATTTTTTTCTAAATGACGAATTTGCACAGGGGATGTGTGCGTTCTTAATACATAAGATTCATCAATATAAAATGTGTCATGCATCGCGCGTGCTGGATGTGACTCAGGAATATTCAGTGCAGTGAAATTATAAAAATCAGATTCAATTTGTGGTCCGTGTGCTACTGAGAAACCGATGGAATGAAAAAGAGATTCAATGCGATGAAGCGTTTGTGTGACTGGATGTAGGCTTCCTCGATCTTCTTTTCTTGAAGGTAAAGTCACATCTAATGATTCCTCTGCAAGCTGTTTCGCTTGCGAGGCATTTAAAATAGCTTCTCGTCTTTTTTCTAAAGCTTCTTCAACGCCTTGTTTAACGACATTGATCTCAGCACCTACTTTAGGTCTTTCTTCCGCAGATAATTTACCAAGTGATTTAAGTGCTTCAGTTAAGACGCCGCTTTTACCTAAGTATTTAGCTTTTGCTTGATCAAGGTCCGTCACAGAATGGCACTGATCAAAATCTTCACGGGCTTCTTTTAAGGTGTGTTCGAGATTATTCATTGACTATTATTTTAATAAAAAAAAGGAGGCTAGAAGCCTCCTTTTAAAAATTAATAATTTTTATGCTGCTCCTGAACCAGATTTAGCAATTTCGACAAACTTAGCAAAAGCTGCTTTATCGAATACTGCCATATCTGCTAATACCTTACGATCCACTTCAACAGAAGCTTTCTTAAGGCCATTCATGAAACGGCTATAGGTAAGACCACATTCACGAGATGCCGCGTTAATACGCGCAATCCATAGTGTTCTAAATTGACGTTTTTTCTGACGGCGATCACGGTATGCATACTGACCTGCCTTCATCACTGCTTGTTTAGCTATACGGTATACGTTTTTACGACGGCCGCGATAACCTTTAGCAAGTGCTAAAACTTTTTTATGTTTCGCTCTAGCGGTGACACCACGTTTTACTCTAGGCATATTATTCCCCTTATTGAGTTGGCATCATCGCGCGAACGCGTTTGATATCGGTTGCTGAAATGAGGACTGTGCCTCTAAGATTACGTTTTTGTTTCGTTGTTTTTTTGGTCAAGATATGACGTAAATGAGAACGTGTTCTCTTTACCATACCACTTCCTAAAAACTTGAAGCGCTTTTTCGCGCCACTTTTTGTTTTCATTTTTGGCATTTTGATCTCCTTAGTTAGAGTAATAAGAGTGCTTAGGCATGCCGTTTAAGCCGTATCACTCAGAAACTTTTGCTTCAGTGGTTTTTGGTTTGACTTTTTTTTGCGGAGCCAGAACCATCACCATTTGTCGACCTTCCATTTTCGGAAATTGTTCGACGACTGCGTATTCCATTAAATCATGTTCAACACGTTTTAAAATTGCTAAACCGTATTCTTGATGCGTTATTTCTCGACCTCTAAAGCGCAAGGTGATCTTTGCCTTATCGCCGTCTGAAAGGAACCCAATGAGGTTTCGTATTTTGATGTTGTAATCACCATCATCTGTTCCCGGTCTAAACTTCACTTCTTTAATCTTGACCTGCTTCTGTTTTAAGCGGGTTTCGTGTTGCTTCTTACTTTCTGCATATTTAAACTTACCGTAATCAAGCAATCGACATACGGGAGGTTGGGCTTGTGGAGCAATTTCCACTAGATCGATATCTATCTCTTCTGCTTTTGCAAATGCCTCAGCTAGTGTCACTATGCCAAGCGCTTCGCCGTTTACGCCAATTAATCGAATTTCTTGAGCTGTAATGTCTCCGTTAATTCTGACTTCTTTCTCTTGAGCGATAACAAATCCCCTGTAAATATAAAAGAAAAACCGCGCTACCTTGTTGCTAGACTTTAGTTTGAACTTCCTGATTTAGTCGATCAATCAATGACTTAATCGACATGGATCCTAAGTCTTCGCCTTTTCGGGTTCGCACGGCAACTTGCCCAGCTTCCATTTCCTTTTCCCCTACAATTAAGAGATAAGGAATCTTTTGTAAGCTATGTTCGCGTATTTTATAGGTTATTTTCTCATTTCTCAAGTCAGAATCGCATCGGATGTGGTTTTTCTTGAGTTCATCCATGACTTTTGAAGCGTAGCTTGCATGTGCGTCAGCAATATTAAGGATAACCGCTTGTGTCGGGGCAAGCCAAAGAGGCATAGCACCCGAGTAATGCTCAATAAGAATCCCAATAAAACGCTCCATAGAACCTACAATAGCCCGATGCAGCATCACAGGGTGTTTGCGGCTATTGTCTTCCGTGACATATTCAGCGCCTAGGCGTTCAGGCAAGTTAAAGTCGAGCTGGATCGTACCGCACTGCCAAAGACGACTTAAGCTGTCTTTTAGGGTAAATTCGATCTTAGGTCCATAAAAAGCCCCTTCTCCAGGCTGAAGGTCAAATTCAAGCTTATTTTCCACTAAAGCAGCTTTAAGGGCAGATTCCGCTTTATCCCAAGTTTCGTCAGCACCCACACGTTTCTCAGGGCGAGTGGATAATTTCACTAAAACGTCCTTAAATCCGAAGTCTTGGTAGGCTTTAAATAGCATAACAATGAACTTAGCCACTTCATCTTTAATTTGTTCTTCTGTACAAAAAATATGGGCATCATCTTGCGTAAATCCACGAACACGCATTAAACCGTGGAGTGATCCTGATGGTTCGTTACGATGGCATGAACCAAATTCTGCAAGTCTTAGAGGTAGGTCGCGGTAGCTATGCAGAGCGTTATTAAAAATTTGAATGTGACCAGGGCAATTCATAGGCTTCACCGCATAGTCTCTATTTTCAGAAGAAGTTGTAAACATATTGTCGCGATAGTTTTGCCAATGCCCAGATTTTTCCCACAAAGTCTTATCCATGACTGTTGGGGTTTTAACTTCTTGATACCCATAATCTAAGAACATTTTCCGCATGTAATGTTCAACTTCTTGCCAAATCGACCATCCCTTGGGATGCCAAAACACCATACCAGGTGCTTCATCTTGCATATGGAATAAATCGAGTTGCTTTCCTAATTTACGATGATCTCTTTTTTCCGCCTCTTCCAACATGAAGAGGTAATTTTGCAAGTCTTCTTTATTGGTCCATGCAGTGCCGTAAATTCTTTGTAGCATTTCATTTTTAGAGTCACCACGCCA
>Ga0208486_1000312_pt1 | contig 12822 bp, 14 predicted proteins | sample LakMenEpi03Aug12_FD_150664 | JGI IMG/M metagenome (GOLD analysis project Ga0208486, IMG submission 150664) | Freshwater microbial communities from Lake Mendota, WI - 03AUG2012 deep hole epilimnion (SPAdes) | ecosystem: Environmental > Aquatic > Freshwater > Lentic | place: Lake Mendota, Madison...
GGAAGCAATGGTACTCTAATATGGTGCTGTGATGGTATTGGCGTCGCTAGACCTACCGGATATTGTTGTAATCAAAGTAATATGTATTAGTTGGTGTATTAAATAATACTCTATCTTATAATATTTTATTAAAGGTTTATTATGAACGAAAATATTATCGATTTTTGGCAAGTAGTTGCAACCACAAGTTTCGGAATAGTCGTGACACTTATAGGATTTTGGGTAACAGTAGGAAAAAATATGGCCACAAAAAATGATGTTTTGCGCATGATAGAAACTCAAAGTCCATACTCTCAAGATCGTCAATTTATTATGGAAAGATTAGCGGCTAATAAAGAAAGTCAAGCAGCATTCGCCAGTGCATTACAACGAAATACAGAAGTTATGAATGAACTAAAAATTCAATTAGTCACACTAGGCAAAACACTAGAGGCACTAGAAGAAAGAATAGAAAGGGCATAATATGGCAAATGATATTGGTTTAGCAAATAGTGGAGAGGCTATAAAACACGGAACTCTTGTAATAGCACCATCTCCGTTCACAGATAGTTTTCAATATCAAAACGTTAATGTTTATAATAAACCAGTTATTACTGATATAGAAAATAAATATGATGAACGATTTGATGATATTAGTTACTACACAATAGGTTCAGGAACTCTCTAAGATTTAATTATGGCTGTTTTTAAAATTAACTTAAATAAAGTATTAAATAGTGGTGGGTCTATCAAGGTTAGAAAATCAGATGAATCTGTTACGCCCACACCAACTCCGAGTCAAACCACAATAATTACGCCTACACTAACTCCAACCACAACGACCACTCTTACGCCCACGGCTACTCCAGCAGCACAAAACAATTTATCATTTTCTAATTATTACAAGGCATCTGCTGACAACGTAAATCCATTCCCAGATCAGTACAGCGTGTCTGGTCAGGGAACGTCGGGCAGTCCCATGACTGTCACTGTAGGAGGTGGAAATCCATTAACAGACGACGAGGATCATCGCGTGTGGCTGTTGGTCAACCAGACTGGGACGCTCTCTTGGTCTATATCACTTTCTGGCAGCGATTATCAGGGCGAAGCAAGACTGTTTCGTCATGCTGGAACACCTAGTCAGCATGGATGGTCAAGCAGCTCCACTATCTCTGGCGGCACTGCGATATCTAATGTCGCCATTGGTGGTAGTACGCTGACCGGCACTGCCTCTGTGACTGCTGGTGAGTATTTAGTCATTCGCTGGATGGAAGATGAACGGGTTGGTGGTCAAAATCCTACCGCTACAGCGATATTATCAATAGCAAGCATAACCACCACAACAACGCCCACGACTACTCCCACAACAACACCAACAGGCACTACAACAACAACCCCAACAGCAACACCAACGACAACCCCCACCACTGCGACACAATTTTCACCAATGGCAGTTATGCTAACAACGGGTTCTTCATATACAATACCAACTGGTGCTACCAATATGAAAGCATGGGCTATTGGAAGTGGTGGGAATTACGGCAGAAGCGCTGGCGGAACAGCGTATAAAACATGGGTCGTAAACGGCGGTTCTTCTATTTCTTACAGCGTAGGAGCTGCTGTTAGTAATACCAATCTTGATGCGCCCGGTAATAATACAACAGTAACATATAATGGAACGACTATTACTGGATTTGGTGGCGGTAGAGCAAGCAATGGAACTCTCAAATATAACGGTGGAGAATTTTCTGGCGGAGACGGTGGAGCTATAGGAGGATCAATACAATATTTGGGTAACGGAATTTGGGCTGCGGGGGCGGTTGGTGGAAATACCTCACAAAATATTGGAGGATATATAGTATTTAAAGCAACAGATGTAGATGGTCTATTTGCCGTATTAAATCTATTAGGAATAGACCCAACCACAAATATAGAAAATACTAAGCCTAGTAATCCAAATGTATTTGGTGCTGGTAGTCATTTTGATAAATATGGAGGATTTATCTCTGGTGGTATAGGCGGCGGTAATGGATCCGGTACAAATGAAACTAGAGAAACAGGAGCAGTAATACTTTACTTTACATAATCATGCCAAGCATATTAACAAGCCCGAATGGAAATAGTATAATTCTAATTCCTCGCAGTGGATCGCACTCAATAGCAATGGCTATGTTACAATCCTTTTATCCAGATATAGAAATAACAGATCCGTATCATCCTGCTTATTTTTATCCAATTAGCCAAGACAATGGTCAAAAATGTGTTATTGTTAGAAATCCAATTGAAAGATTTCGATCTATGGTGTCTCATAGAAACAGAACAGTTGAAGAACAATTAGAAAATCCAATATATGGTTGTGAATTCTGTCATATTACAAATTATGACAGAGCATTTTTATTTGAAACGCAATTACAAGATTGCGCAAATTGGCTTGGAATTACAGTGCCATTGCCACATTTGGATGCTAGTGAAAATAAACCCGTTTTAACAACAGAACAAGAAAATAGAGTTCGTGAAATATATGCAACAGATATTGAGTTGTGGGAATCATTGATGAATACATAATTTATGAGTCAAAAATTATTAATAATTGACATGGGAAAATACAATGATTATGATAGAGTATTTTTATGATATAAAGCAAAATATATTCGATCAAGCTTTAAAAACCGTAAAATTTAATAGATAATAATAAAAATCCGTATGGTGTATTATTATATAGTATTTATTTTTGGAGAAAATCATGATCAAGCCCGGATATCGCACAAGTGAGTTCTGGTTTACACTCGTTAGTTTTATTTTTAGTGGATTATATCTAACTGGTATCATTAATGATCATACTAATAAAGAAGAACTTATTAGTGTTGTTAGTCATGCTGTAGAAAGTTGTATTCTAATTGGTGGTCAATTTGTAATATTATATAAGTATATTAATAGTAGAAAAAATATTAAAGCTGAAATCAAACCAGAAGTTGTCAATACCCCACCAGTTGTTAATGAGGAGACAAAAGATGATAAACCAAGAAAGTCCAGAAACACCAAAAAGCCAAGAACTAATACTAAACGAAGTAGAAAAACTGATAAGTAGAACAAAAGAATCATTTAAGGATGTTAAAAGATTCGCAATAGATCAAGCATGGAAAATTTTACAGCTAGCAATAGCTAGCATTATTCAAATTATAGAAATAATAGGAAATGATTTAAGTAGTCCAGATAAAAAAGCTCTTGCTATGAGCATGATTAGTAAATTCTACGATAGCTTATTTTTAGCAGTTGACATTCCTGTTGTACCTCACATAATAGAAGGGTACATTCATTCTTATGTTAAAAGTTTTCTTATGATTTTGGTCAGTTCAACAATTGATAGTATGGTTAAAATCTTTAGAGAAGCGGGCGTTTTTAAACCAAAGTTAACAGTTCAAAACAATTATTTAGTCTGAAAGGACGAATCTTATGAATTATGCCGAAAGTTTTCAAGAATTTAGTAGTCGATTATCAACAACGGATTTAATGGTTTACGGCGGAGCCGCTTTAGTATTATTTGTATTGTTCAAGGATAAATTAACTCCATTAAAAGATCTAATAATTAATACTTACAATAGTGTTATGAATAAGGTAAAAAACGACACTGTAACATCTACACCTGTAACTACAGTTAAAACTAATGATAATGATTTTCTCAAACTAATTAGTAGTTGGAAAAATACTAGAGATTTAGCAGAAAAAATGGGATGTCCAAAAGCTGTTGAAGTTTTAGATGGCGCATTCCCATATCTCAGTCCTAATGTTTGTCATCAGGAGAACAAATGAATACTAAAAATACCACTAATATAATAGTTCTAGTTATTGGAGGACTATTACTAGCGTATGGATTACTTGGACCAGTTATTAAAAATAATCTATCCACCAACCCAGTAAATAATGTTCCATCAGTATTAGCTCCGTTGGATCCATCATTAAAAGATAATTGTGAAAAAGTAACTGAAATTCTAAAATCCGGAAGTTCTGATCGATCAGTAGATGGCGTTAAATTAAGTAGTTTATTCTCTGACTTGGCAAGACTAATAGAATTAGATGGTGAAAATGAAGTAATTAAAAATACTGATGAAATTAGAGAAGCTAATAAAATAGCTGGAGCTTTTTATAATTTGGATCTTAAAGGTAAATATCCTGATCTAACACAGGCAGCTACTTATGTTGTTGTACAGCATATCGGAGACGATAATGTAGCCCTAGATCCTGAACTTAGGAAAAAAGCCGTAGAAGCTTTTAATGGTTTAGCATGGGCTTTTTATGAGGGTAGTAAATAATGGCAAGACTATCTCCTGAACAATTACTAAAACTATACAAAGATGGATTTCAGGGATGTCTTTGGGAAGGTCATATATTCGAAAATCTTTTAGAAAATTCTAAGTATGGTTATTTTGGAGACGGAGCCAAAAAAATTGTTGGAACTGGTAAAGGTAAACTATCTACTCCATACAAAAGTGTTTTGAAGTTTGATAAGAATCCTTATAATGAGCGCCAGGTTACAGGGGACTGTGTAAGCCACTCTACTAGAAATGCTGTAGACGTATCTCGTGCTGTAGAAATAGATATAGATAAACATAAAGAAAGTTGGATAGCAAGAGGCGCAACAGAAGCAATATACGGAGCAAGAGGTCATGGTGGACAAGGAATGAGTTGTTCTAGAGCAGCACAATTTGTCAGCCAATATGGTGGTGTCTTAGTTAGAAAAAACTATCCCGGAGTTGTGGACCTTACCAAATATCAAGGCATGTTGGGTGCCGGATGGGGTGGTCGTAGTTTGCCAGACAAAGTTATAGACCTTGCAAATGATCATCAAGTTAAAACTGTTAGCTTAGTAAGAACGATAGAAGAAGCCAGAGACGCTCTGGCTAACGGTTATGGAATTAGTGTTTGTAGTAGTTATGGTTTTAGTAGTCGAAGAGATAGTAAGGGTTTTGCTAAACCGCAAGGCTCTTGGGCTCATGCTATGGCATGGATTGCTTGTGATGATACTGGTAGTGAACCAGCTTTTTTGGTTCAGAATAGTTGGGGAAAATGGAATGATGGCGGTCATCCATCATGGGGTCCGATTCCTGATGGATCATTTTTAATAAAAGCAGATGTTGCTGCTGGTATGTTAAAAGGCAACGCAGCATACGCTTTTAGCGACTTTGATGGATTTCCATTACAAAAATTACCAGACTATGGTTTTGATTATTTAAAATCTTAGGAATACACAATGAGTTTACCTAATTTAACTAAAGTTCCATCATTAGGGCTGAATCTACCGCCTCTTCCGCCTTATCAAAAATGGGCATATAATAGAGATACAAATAGTTTAGTTCTTATAGAATTTGTATACGAAAAGATTAATCAGGAATTGCAAACACAAAATATATTATCCAAAGAATCAGAAGACTCTATAAGCTTATTAACAACTACTTTACAACAATCTTCTTTATTAATAAATAGTCAATTACAAATTTTAGAAAACAGAATGAATGTTTTGGAAACGTTAGTAAATTCTATAGTTCCGCCAACAGTAACAACAACAGGCACTATCTAATATTTGATATTTAAGTTAGCAAATCTGTTTTGAATATCAACAAGATATATGGTGTATAACCATTATATCGTACTGGAGTTTATATATGAAATTTCTTGATAAATTAGCCTTAAATAGATTAATATCAATAATATTAAACTTTATTTTATCTATCATTAAGATAATTGCACCAAAAGATAATAATCCAGCACCTCCAGTGCCCAAACCTCCTTTAAAAAGACGACCATGGTTTCCTAGAGGTAAAAATGAATAAATTAATTTTGCCACTTTTATTTATCTCTTTATTTTTTACTTCTCATAGATATGACGGATCGTCCCGTGCTCCTGTTATAATATCCGGAGCTATTGTTAAAAATATGGGAAATGAACCAATTAAAAAATATAAAAGAAAAGAATGTCCTGTTTGCAAAGGAAGTGGACAATATTTAAGTGGAGATGGTATAAAAATGGTCGATTGCGGATACTGCATTCCTGATAAAAAATAAAGAATCTGAGGAGATAAGATAATGACTATTGATCCTAAGTTAGAAAATTTAGCACAAAAAATTCTTACTAAAGCAAATATAAAAAATGAAAACTATGGATTTGATCCTATTACTATTATTATAGTTATAGGAGTTATACTGAGTCTAATTCGCGTTATTCAGGAATGTCGTAGTAAACGTAGAAAAAATGATAAAATGAGTGAAGCTTTGGACTTAAGACATACTATAGTTAATTTAACTATTAAAGATAGTTGGTTAAATAATTATAGATTAAATAAAATATTAAAACAACATTTGAGTAAAAAACAATATCAGCAATACGGAGTTAGTTTAAGAAATGCCATCATGGAAGTTGGTAAGAATCTTGATGATACAGAATCTTTAACACTTCTGGAGGCAACCAATGTTTAGTCTTTTAGTATGGGTGATTTATGGTTTGTTTGTTGGCTCATTAGCCAAAGCTATTGTTCCGCTTAACCTACGTCTTGGATTTTTTCAAACAGTAGCATTAGGAGTAGCTGGGTCTTATATGGGCGGAGCTATTCTATATCTTCTTGGTACATATGATAGTCTCAGCCCATCCGGTATTTTTATGGGTGTTACCGGAGGCATACTTAGCCTAATGTTATATAATAAACTTATTAACAAATAATAAATGGAAAATGAATGTCAACTCCTCCAATTTATTCTATCTTAGGAAACTGTAATAGCGCTAATTATAGTAAGAACGGAAATGCTTCCTCGGATTGGAATAATGAAAATGGTAATGTTACCAGCGTTGGCAGCAATGGTAATGATAGTTTTTTTGGCACTTATGATCAAAACGGTAATGTTTATGAAATTATAGACTATCAACCATCGTCATTTTTTATTCAGTTATATGGAGGTAGTTATTCTTCTTTAACAGCAAATGATTCTATTGATAGTTCTTTAAGTTTAAGAAGAGACGATGTTGGATTTAGAGTATGCGCTAATAGTGGAACAACAACAGCGTTTGATTCTATTACAGTTTCTGGTACAGGCAATAATAACGATACTAATGGAATTGGTCAAGTAAATTACAATTATAAAATTGGTAAATTTACTATTACAAATACTCAATATGTAGAATTTTTAAACGCTGTTGCTAATAGTGGATCGCCCGCATTAATACAAACTAGTGTTTGGCCTTTTCAACGACTAATGCAGGATTCTAATCGTGGAGGAATAATAGTAAACGGCTTTAGCCCAAATATGTCTTATTCTGTAAAAACGAATTTTGCAGATAAACCAGTTAATTACGTTACTTGGTATAATGCGGCTAGATATATTAATTGGTTACATAACGGAAAACCAAATTCGTCTACTTTATCATTAAATTCTACAGAAAATGGTGTTTATTATCTTAATTTTGAAAATAATGTTACAACTATACCAACCATAATAAATAATAAAAATACATATTGGCTACCAGATAGAAATGAATGGTATAAAGCGGCCTACTATACATTAGATAAAAATGGCTCAGGTTCCGGATATTGGTTATATGCTACGCAATATGATACTGCTCCAGATTCAATTGTTTCTAATAGTAGTGGCGTTGCCAACAATACAGTAACAACACCGGACATTTGTATTAGCCCAACACCTACCCCCAGCGTTACTCCTACTTATTCTCCTACTCCTTCTTTAACGGCTAGTCCTACTCTTACTCCAACTAAAACAGCAACAAGCACCCCAACAGTCACATCTTCTGTAACAACCACTCCAACACTAACACCAACCAAAACGCCAACAGCCACCATAACTCAAACAAGAACACCTAATTTAACTGTTAGTCCAACAAAAACACCTACACGTACTCCAACAAGGACACCAAGTTTAACACCATCAACAACAGAAACACGTACTCCAACACCTACAGTTACCAGTTCTTCGACGGTAACCCCTACTCCGAGTAAGAGTCTTTGCTCTTCTATAACAGTTGGAGAACTAATTTATAATCCTATTTATACTAATGAAAATATTAGAATAATTTATAAAGGTTTTACATTTGAATCCTTTATTAACAATAGACAATTACTAGTCAATGGCGGTCAATTAGGAAATGCCGATATAAATATTGGACTACAAGAAATTCCTAATGCTAGTCAAACCCCAACTCCTACATTAACGCCAACCAATACTAGTACTCCAACCATCACACCAACAAATACTTCCACAACTACTAGTACTCCAACTGTTAGCCCAACACAAACAAACACAGCTTCTGTAACACCAACTAATTCTATTACTCCAACAGTTACAATTACTTCAACAGCGACACCGACACCTAGTATAACCGCAAGTCAAACTCCAACACCGTCTATAACGCCAACACTTACACCAACAACAACAGTTACAAATACAGTAACATCAACAGCAACTCCCACTGTAACTAGCTCAAACACAACAACTCCAACTAATACTCCAACTAACACAGCAACTCCTACAAACACACCAACATTTACTCCATCTTCAACAACAACTCCTACTGTTACTCCAACAGTGACAGTAACCCCAACACCACTAGCATTTGCTCCATTATCAAATAGTATAAATTATGCTAATTCCGGTAATTGGAATGGATCTGTTTCTGGTAATCTAACAACGGTAGGAACAAATGGAGGTCCAAGTTTTTATGGAACATATGATCAAAATGGAAATATTTCTGAAATAGCTTTAAGTGTTGTTAATAATACTGATTTAATTTTCAGTATCGGTGGTAATTTTGAAACTGCAACAGGAGATCTAAGATTATTAGAAAATATAAATGAAAATACTTTGGATAAAAATATAGGTTTTAGAATTGTTACCACAGGCAATCCTCTTAACTTGCCTTATTTCATAGATATTGTTGATAGTGGAAATAGTGCAGATACTAATGGGGTTGGATCTGTTAATTATAATTATAAGATAAGTCAATATACAATAACTAACTGTGATTATATACAATTCTTAAATGCTGTTTCTACACAGAGCGATACTAATGATACTTATAATGTTCAAATGTCTGGCGATCCATATGGTGGTATTATAAGAAGCACAGGATCAGCACCATATACTTATACTTTAAAAACTAATTTTGATAATAAACCAATTAATTTTCTTAATATAAAAAGCATGATGAGATATTGTAATTGGTTACATAATGGTAAACCAATAGGAATACAAGATTTCAGTACAACAGAAGAAGGTGCATATATATTAGATCCGATTGGTATAACTCCACAAGTAAGTTTAATTGCAAGCAATGGTGCAAAATATACACTACCAACATTAAACGAATGGTATAAAGCTGCTTATTATAATCCAAGAAAAAATGGATGGGGTAATGGCGGATATTGGACCTATGCTACACAAAGTGATAGTTTACCAGATAGAATTTGCTCTAGCGCTAGTGGAGATGGTAGATTAATTATCAGTAATGTTTGTTCAAACACAGAAGGTAATTCTTCTACTATCCTTTGTACGTTTACCCCTACTCCAAGCGTAACTCCTACCAATACCCCAACAACAACAATTACTAGAACTCCTACTAATACTCCTACTAATACTCCTAGTCTAACTCGAACAATAACTCCGACAACAACCCTATCTCTAACACCAACATCTACTTTAACTCCAACACAAACTATAACAAATACACCAACATCAACTATTGGCGGTACTCCAACAGTAACTCCTACATTAACATCAACTCCTACGAATACTCCTTCTGTAACTGTTAGTCCGACATCAAGTGCTACGCCAACAATCACACCAACTACTACTACAACTCCAACAACAACAATTATTGTAACTCCAACAACAACCCCAACGGTTACTCCTACAGAAACTCCAACCGTTACTCCAACAACAACCCCAACAGTTACTCCCACAACAACGATTACTCCAACTGTTACTATAACACAAACACCAACAACAACTCCAACCGTTACTCCAACAGAAACTCCAACCCTTACTCCTACAGAAACGCCAACTGTTACACCGACGCTCACCTCTACACCAACAGAAACACCAACACCAACAGTAACACCGACACCAACAGCTACAGAGGGTTTAACACCAACTCCTACCCCATCTGTAACAGAAACCCCAACAGTTACTCCAACAGAAACACCAACAACAACCCCAACAGTTACTCCAACAGAAACACCAACAACAACCCCAACAGTTACTCCCACAGAAACCCCAACCGTTACTCCGACAACAACCCCAACTGTTACTCCCACAACAACGATTACTCCAACTGTTACTATAACACAAACATCAACAACAACACCAACAACCACGCCAACAATTACACAAACCATTACTCCTTCTTCGACACCAATAGCCGGATGGATTCAAAGAGGTGTAGATATTGATGGCGAGGCAGCTAATGATTACAGTGGAAGTAGTGTTGCTATGAATAATGATGGTACCGTAGTAGCAATAGGAGCATATAGCAACGATGGAAATGGAACAGACAGTGGACATACTAGAATATATGCTTGGAACGGAACCTCTTGGATTCAAAGAGGAAATGATATTGATGGTGAAGCAGCTTTTGATACAAGTGGATACAGTGTTAGTCTCAATAATGATGGAGATATAGTAGCAATCGGAGCAAATGGAAATAATGGTAACGGGACCGATAGCGGAAGCGTAAGAGTATATGTTTGGAATGGTTCAGTATGGACTCAACGAGGAAGTGATATTGATGGAGAAGCAACCAATGATGCTAGTGGTATTAGCGTTTCTTTAAATAGCGACGGCACCGTACTAGCAATAGGAGCGTCTTTAAATGATGGTAATGGAACCGATAGCGGTCATGTACGAGTATATAATTGGAATGGTTCAGCATGGACACAACGAGGAAGCGATATTGATGGAGAAGCGGCAAGTGATTATAGTGGACAAAGCGTTAGCTTAAATGATAATGGAGATATATTAGCTATTGGAGCATATGGTAATGATAGTAATGGAAATAATAGCGGTCATGTACGAGTATATTCTTGGAATGGCTCAGTATGGACTCAAAGAGGAAACGATATTGATGGTGAATCAGCTAACGATGCTAGTGGTTTTAATATTAGTATTAATAGTGATGGTACTATACTAGCGATAGGAGCAGGTGGAAATAGCGATAATGGAACAGCTAGCGGCCATACCAGAGTGTATGTTTGGAATGGTACTTCTTGGGTTCAAAGAGGAAGCGATATTGATGGAGTAGCAGCAAATGATAATAGTGGTCTTAGTGTATCATTAAATAATGATGGTAGCATATTAGCTATTGGATCGCCATATAATGACACAAACGGTACCAATAGTGGACATGTACGAGTATATTCTTGGAATGGTAGTTCTTGGACGCAAGTTGGCGATAATATTAATGGAGAAACATCTTTAAATTATAGTGGAATTAGTGTTCATCTTAATGGAGATGGTACAATATTAACTATCGGAGCCTCTGGTAATAGTGATAATGGAGCTAGTAGTGGTAGTGTACGAGTATATAGATTAATTGGTATCTCTTTTACGCCCACGCCAACAAAAACCTTAACACCCACACCAACTAAAACACCAACAACAACACCAACAGTAACTCCTTCAAAAACAGCATATTATTCAGGCCAACAATATAATTTTATTCCATAAAGATAACATAATATGAATATTAATAAATCTATTATAGAATGTTGTCCATTTATACCAACAGCACAGCCTACTCCTAGTCCGACCTTAACACCAAGCGCCACTATTACTCCAACAGTAACACCTACTCCTACGGAAACACCACCGGTAACACCCACTAATACAATAACTCCAAGTGCCACAGTCACAATACCTCCGACTCCTACTAATACTCCGACTCCATCATTCACTCCGGCCGAAACACCCTCTCCCACAGTAACTCCGACTCCATCTCCAACAATACCATTAGGAATCGCTCCTAATGACTACATTCTAATATTTATTGATGAATCTAATAATTGGCAATGTAAACAAGGATCAAATGATCCTGGATGCTCCAATCCAGGAGGTTACGTTGATTGGGCCGGACCTCCATCAACAATAGGATGGGCAGGCTATAATCTATATTCCACATGCACATCATGGGACTCGTGTTCATTAAACCCAACAGAATATAAAGAAAGAGATGGAACAGCATACAGAACCACCGATTTTGCTCAAGGGGGAGTATCTGGCAGTTGGGAAAAAGATATTGCTGCAATTAATACAATATCTTCATCTATCGATTTTAATAAAATTGTTGTATTCCATTCAATATGCAGAAGACTTGTAACGTTTTCTGGTGGTGGTATGAATTTAACTATTGAAAGTTGCTTGCCGGAGCCGTTGTTTCCTGTTGCTCCACAAGGATCATATACTCCTAGTTTATGTCCGATTAGACCGCGTAATTTTATATGGTCCCCTAGAACAATAAATACTGGAACCCGTGGATGCCAAGATGCTTTCAATAATCAATTTCTTACTAAAACATGGATAGAAACACATTCTATAAACGATAGAAATAGATGGGAAACTTTACCTCCAAATGGAGCTCGTATTTTTATATTTATAGATGACTCAGGTAGCTTAGGTCAGTATGGAAATAACGTAGAAGAACCTATTGATGAATTAATAGCTGCTTATCCACAATATAATTTTATTAAGCTTAAATGTGATAATGAAAGATTTTTAAGATGGATATATAATGTTACGGTAAAGAATACTGATATTTGTATAAGATCAGGTGGTAATCCTCCAGTTTCTCCT
>Ga0208486_1000314_pt1 | contig 12800 bp, 14 predicted proteins | sample LakMenEpi03Aug12_FD_150664 | JGI IMG/M metagenome (GOLD analysis project Ga0208486, IMG submission 150664) | Freshwater microbial communities from Lake Mendota, WI - 03AUG2012 deep hole epilimnion (SPAdes) | ecosystem: Environmental > Aquatic > Freshwater > Lentic | place: Lake Mendota, Madison...
AGTGATGGCACCGTGCGCCTCCTTTGTATAACCAAATATCGTATGTTGCTGCGCCTCGTGGCCCGAAGCCAGCGTTAACCTCCTGCTTGCTCATACGTAGAATATCCTCCTTGCGGTAGACCTTTTTAGCACTTACCATCAGCTTGCAGAATTGGCGGCTATTGGACTTCTGCACTTTTTCAGCCGTGGGTGCGTATGCATAACGAATCTTGTACTTACGCCCGTCTTTGGTTTCGCCGTCCTGCTCACTCTTAGCGTTTGGGAACGCCTCCCCGGTCTTTGCAAATTGCAGAATAGAATCTAAATACTCCTCTTGCTCATAGTCAACGGCACGCTCGTCTACCAATTCCCAGTTATCCAAGTCCTCATCTTCGCCAAAACCGTTTAGCGTTTCAAACATTGCATTTAGCACTTCGTCGCTAACGTCAGCAGACATTGCAATACCGCTATCCTCAACCCCGGTAGATTCCTCCACCACCTCGGAAGGAGCAACAATTTCCTCCTTAAACTCCAACGGCTGTAACGTCTTAAAATAGATGTTTAAGGCCGCCCCGTTAAAAGATAGCACTTGGTCTATTGCATCAAGGATAATCTCCTGTAATGGTCTAATAACCACGTTATCGAACAAGATAGAAGCCGTCTTTAACTCGTCGGCGTTATTACCCAGTCCGCTGCTATCCTTAATGCCTAAAAGCATTGGGGACGTTACCCGGTGGCCAACCATAATCTTTTGCGTACACTCCGAGGAAAGGAACTGGTACTGCTCGCTTGCGTCGGATAATTGTACGGGTTCGATTGTTGCCGCAAGTTCCTTGTTATCGTTGAAGGCAAGGATAAAACGGCCAGCATTCGAGCTACCAGAAAACTTATCCGCAATACGTGCCTCAATTAAGGTTTGCTCGTCCTCGGTAGGTGTTCCGTTATTAAAGTTAATCAGCATAGACGGAGCCAGTCCGTTCTTAATGTTGCTGATATGGTAATTGGCTACTTCTTCCTCCAGCTCTGCGTAAGGCAAGGAACCTTGGTAGTCCGTTGGGGCGTAGTAGTAGTATCCTGCTTTGTAGGGCTTGATATAAAGAATTTCGATACCGCTCTTAGACATTCCGTAAGCATCAATGCGTACCGGAACCTCTTTACGTTGTGCTACCCTATCCCAGTTCTTTGCGTAGTAATAAGCAGGGATAAAACCTTCCTCGTTGCACTTTTCAGCACGCAGGGTCTCAACGGGGATATGCTCAATCTTTACGACCTTTGAATGGTCTTGGTTGTAGATAACTTGAAAGGCAGCGTTGCCCATCATCTTGAAATCGCTAACAACCTTCTTAACGCAATTTTTTGTAAACAACGACATCATCATTGCGTACTCGTCGGGCTTCTGGGATGCGTCTGTTGCAGCCAGTCCCTTGCCGAAAATCATATCGATAACGCCGTTAATGATTGCGTTATTGGTAGGGCTTCCGTTATATCGGTCGATAAGGTACTGGAAATAATTGTTATCGTCTCCGTACTCAATCCATTGCTTTCCACTAACCTCCTTTACCTGCGGCTTAACGTAGGAATTTAAGGCCATAAATCTTATGTTGCTCATATAATTACGAACGTATTATCTCCTGCGGTTTCTTGGTCGTACACCCCGGCATTCACGGTGAACTTCTCGAAATTGGTTTGGTCGGTGCAGAATACCCGGCCTCTGTATATCAAATTTACGCCACTAAACACCTCTAATAGGTAAAAGTTTGCCGCCCTTAAAGTCCAGGCAGCATTCAAGGTCATATACCCGTTTGCGCTTGTTGGTGCGATTGTTTGCGTCTGGGTGGTATTGGTAGATTCATTCGTTAACCGTGCCGATACAGAAGCAGGAAACGAGCGAGGGATGATTTGTAAATTCTGCGCTGTTGCGCTTGTGGTTAAAATATTCATCCTCTAATTAACTCAAGTCGGGCGTTTTGTTTTTCTTACAAACAAAAAAGCCACCCGGAGGTGGCCTTTATGAATTGATTTAATTATTAAAAAGGAAAACCAGCAAGTTTTGCAAGCAACCGTTCAACTTCTTTCATTTGTTTTTCAATCTTGTCCTTTTGTTTCTTTGCGTCAAAAACATTAAACTCCGCAGCTTTTTTAGAAAGGTCATCATTTCTTTTATTTCCAGTAGGTTGAATTGAATCCGCTGCTTTCTGAAGACCGCTAATCCACTTGTCGTAAGCGGCCATCACGCTCTTGTGTACCAAGATTGATTTTTTTAAGTTCGCCTTTCCCTTATCTACTTGGTCAATAGCAATAGAAGCAGCAGAAAACGACTTATCAAGGTCTGCGTTTGTTTGAGCGTCCCATTTGCCTAATTCTACACTAACTGGCTCGCTCTTAGTAGAAGCGAGGATATTGTAAATAGTTTGTTTAGTATCCATTTGTCAAAGGTATATTAAAAATCTGTACCTACAACGATAGTAGAAATTCCAGCAGCAGCCAAAGTGCCGTCCAAGAAGTTAGCAGGAACCGCCTCTTGTCCGTTCAGCGTCAAGGTGTAACCGGAAAGGTCTCCCATAGCAGCACCCGTTACAATCGTACCTCCAGTTACTTCGCAACCGTTTTCCAATCCAGCAACAAAGAAGTTACCATTGTAGTCTTCAACAATTACAATCGGACGGCCGTAAGCCATCAATTTGATTTCCTTGTTTGATTGCTTGCTCAATTTGTGCAAGGTCAAGTTCAAGTTCTGGTCAAAAAACGTGGTTCCGGTATCACGGCTGGAGGTTACGGTTTGCTCAAAAGAAGAGCTACCCTTCAAGTCGTATTTGTAAGCCGTCAAACCGCTACCCAAAACGTCGATAGCGTCCGTGTTGGTTGCGTCGTATGTAACTGTTAATTCCTGATAGTTCAGAAAGTAAACAGCCGTGATTCCACCTACAACGTCCTTGCAGGGTTCGATACGGCCAAGGGATAATGCACAAGCCATTTTATTTGTATTTAGTAAGTTAAAAAAGAAAGGGGTGGGGCGTTATTACACCACCACCCCCTTCAAAGGAAATTTAAGAATGATTAAGCTCCGTAGTAAACGATGTCGCTACCGATACCGTATTGGATACCAGCGCTCATACGCATAATCAAACGGAAGTTCTGAGAACCGTCGATGTCAGCCATATCAATCAGGCGAACCTCGTTCTTGTCGCTCAACAAGCCAGTTCCAAAGAACAAGTTTGACTTCTGTGCAGCCACCATTTTGTTAGAAGCCAAACCTTCAGCCAGGGCAACTTTGATACCGTCGAAGTACAAGTCCTGAGAACCGTACCACATAGTGCCTTTGTTGTCAACACCGTTAGCACCTACTCCAGCAGCAGCGAAGCCACCCAAAGCACGTACATAGGCCTTGGCTACGTTTTGTGGAACGTAGATAGTCAAATCCTGCTTGCCGTACAAGGTAGATGGGATAGCGTCTACAACCTTACCCAATTCAGCGATTACGTTAGCAGCGGTAACAGTCGTAGCAGTTACGTCGATAACGTCACCATCAGCAGCAAACAAAGTTTGGAAACCGTCGAACTGGCCAGCAGAAGCGTTAACACCAGCCCAGATGTTTTGCTCGATACGAGCAGCAACCTTCTCGGCAGCGTAAGCTACGATAAAGTCAGTAAAAGAGGCGGGTACATTCTTGAATGCAGAGTAACCCATCTCAACGGCTTGCCAAGTTTGCTCGAAGTCCTTTTTGCACATTTGCAAGTTAACTTGGAACTCCTCGGTGGTCAAAATACGCTCGGTCAAGGTAACGGTAGACGTAGGGTCGAAGTCGCAAGTAGCGTTCTTCAAGATATCGTCAGTACCGACCTTTTGGATAACGGATTTGTAGTATACGTTGGGCATAATCTCAATGAGACCTTTGTCCAAGGTAGGTGCGCTCAAAAGAGCAGCGGCAACGTATTTACCGGCAAATTCGCCAGCATACGTTGTGGTAATTGAAGTAGTAGTAGCCATTTTTTAGAATTGATTATTTGTTAAGACGTGCGAGAACTCGGTCGATAGAAGTTTCCGCTGCGTTCTGTGCGAGGTTAACTCGTGCAGGAGCAGGGGCTGCTTCTGGGTTGTGGCGGATGGGCATAGCAGCGGGCATATCGCTTGACATTTCCTGCTTCTTTTTGTACGCTCCCATTTCCTCCTTAATTGCGGACATTTCTGCACGCATCTCCTCAAGGATAGGCATTACTACCTCCTTGATTTTCTCCTCCATAGTTGGCTCAATGGCTGCTTCAACCTCGACCTCAACTTCCGGAGCTTCTTCTTCTTCGACTGCTGCTTCTTTGATTTCACCGATAACACCTTCTTCGGCTACAACCAAGATGCGGCCATCTTCCATTTGATACTCACCGACTGGGACTGCGATTCTATCCTCCTCAGATACGATGAAAATGGGTTGACCTGCCTCAAATGATTCAGCTTCCAAGACGGTGCCGTTATCGAGCTTGGCTTGCGCCAACTCAACACCGGAGGTCTCAACTGCGGACAGTTCGGCAAAGAATTTTTGGAAAATTTCTGTTGCTTTCATATTGGAAATAATTGATTAGTTATTGATTGTTACATTTTTATACTGGCACCTTCACGGTAACGCCTACGCCTTGTGCTTGCAACGAGCCATCGCAGCACTTTTTGGAATAGGTGTTATTCTTGCACAAGCAGCCACGCTTGTCTCCTTTGGGGGAGGAACGGCTTGGGGTCTGTTTCATAGTTTGCCTAATTCTTTAAGTTTAGATTCTGCCCAACGCTTTGCGGCTAACCCGCCCCATAGCAGGAAGGAAATAGTACCGCACGCCTGCATATCGTTTTCGTCGTAGTATGCCTCGGCACGGGATAGGTACGAGTACATACGGGTAATGGTCTCTACGCTGATAGGCCGTCCGTCTGCGAGTTGTTGCGCTCGAATCTTGCCAACTGCCGTAGCGCATTTGTTACCGCCCTTCTCGTTTAGTTCGATTCCTCGCTTAGCATTGTTGCGTACCGCTTCTGGGTAGTCCGTGTAGGATTCCATTTCGATTCGCTTCTTGCTCTTTAAGCGGCCATCCTTTTTAATCTTGGCGATAATGTTGGAAAGCATAAACTCTGCTTCCTCCTCTTCGATGCGCTCAAGGTGGGATTCCATTTGCATCTTGTCAACGAAATAGCCCTCAATAGAAAAGCCCTTAACCCGTCCGGTCTTAACGTAGTTATTCCAAATATCGTCGTTGTTGACTTTCATTGAAACCATCCAGGTACCTTCGGGCAATTCTAACCCGTAGATAGCCGTCTTGTCTTTTTGTGGGTCTTCCACAATCCAAGATTCTACCACGGACAAACCGCTTAACTCTGCGGCGTGTTCGAGTGTGGTGTTGCCTTGGTAGCCACGCATTAAGAATAACTCAGAAGCCCTGCGTACCGTATCCTTGGAAAAGTACACGTAAAACTCCTCACCGCCTTGGTTGCGGTAGATTGTTTTGTTTGGAATAAGGGCTGCGCCCATAAGGATACGCTTCTCCTCGTCTTGCGCTTTGAACTCTACCTCGTATTCTTTTGCAAGGGTAATAAAGTTCTCTTCGATTGCTGGGTGTTCAACGATAGATATTGCGTTGATTCCGTTTAGTCCTTCGGTTTCCTCAAGGACAAGTTCAATTACTTTTTTCATTATCCGAATGTTGCTGTTCTTGCTCGTCTACGTGCTAATTGTTGTGCGTTGGTAACTTGTCCAGCTACAACGTATGCTTGGATGGGTTGCTGATTGCGCCCGTTTACACTTGCCGCTAATTGGTTTATTCCACCTTGCCCTACCACGTTAAACTGCGGAGACATTGAACCACCAGCGGAACTCATATCCGGGGCGTTAGTATCCGGGGTCGGTGATTCGGATGCGCTAAACTTTGTAGCTGCAATCTTTGCTACGTTAGCGGCACCAATAACACCCGCTGCAACGGCGTTAGCAACCCGTACCGGGAACGGTAACAAACCATCCGCACCCTTTGCGCCCAACGCCCCCACAACGGCGGTATAAGTGGCCATTGTAGCGTCTGCAATTTGTAACGCCTTGTTAAGCTGGAATGCCTTACGTTGACGGGCTTCGTTATCGCCCGCAAACAATTCGGATAAAGACGCAAGAGCTGATAACGATTGCTGCGCTAAATTCATATACGCATCGTTAACCATTTTGCGGTCATCAATATCCTTTTGGTTAAGGTCTTTCTTAATCTTGGCTGTTTCAGCTGCGGAGTTCTGTTCAACCTCGGCACGTTGGTTAATCAGTTCGTTGTAACGTGCGGTTCCTTCTTTTGTTAATGCTAACTCGTCTTCGATAGCGGCAATACGTGCCGTCTTTAATAATTCAATGTTTTGCAGTTGCACGTTCAAACGCTCACGCTCGGAGTTAATCAATTCCGCATCAAGGTTTAATTGCGCTTCCAGACGGGCGATATACGCTTCCGTATTGCTACGCTCAATATCCTTTTCCTCACGGAGCAAAGAAATATAATTCATCTTCTGCTCGGAGCGTTGACCTTCCAAACGCTCGCCAAGGTCTGTAAGTTCCAAGTTGGCCTGAGCTAACGCTACGGCATTCTCCGTGGTCTTGTTAATGTTGTATTGCGCTTGGGCAAAGGCAATCTTCTTTTGAATCTGCTCTGCTTCCAGGGTGTATTGATTTTCAAGAATCTTGCCCAATTCCTCATTGGCCTTAATTCTATCCTCAATAGAAGCAAACTCATCGTCCCGTGCCTGGCGTTGCAATTCCGCCAACCGCTGTTGCTCTAACTGAATTTTTTGTCGTTTAACGTCTGCAAGTGCTGCGGCCTTTTCAAGTGCTGTAAGCTTTTGGCCTTCCTTGATTGCCTCCTTAACTCTTTTAGATACACGCTCTGCGGCTTTTTCAATTATTTCAAGTCCACCTTCCTCTACGCCTACAACGCCGTCCACAACCTCGCTAAACGCTTCCTTGGCTTGCTTGGATGCCTTTGCGAAGTCCCCCTTGAAGAACGATACAATAGCACCACCAAGTTCCCCAATAGCGTTACCCATTTGCTTAAATAGGTTAATGCCGTATTCATATACCAATGCGCCAAAGTCCTTAATTGCTTGTACCGGGTCGGTAAATAAGGAATCCAACGCTTTTTCTACAACCGGGAATACTACCTCCGCCAATTCGGAGAATAGAATCTTGATTGTATTGATGCTCGTGTTAAAAAAGTCAACAACCTTTTGGTTTGAAGTAAATACATCTAAAATGGTATCACCGACGGCGGTAACAATCGCAAGCCCTTTAATTGAACTCACAAGGCGTCCTATTGCCCCGGTGGTTTTGCCCGTTTGCTTCTCGACGTTCTTAACGCCTTTGGCCATAGATTCAAACCCCTGCTTGGATTCCGTTTGTACGGTTCCGAGGGTATCTGCTAATTTTTCAACGGTGGCGTTAAGTTTTTCAAGAGTTGCCTCTAACCCCGAACCATCCCCTTGAATCTTTACTGTTTCAACGACCGCCATTTACGATAATTTGCATTTTTACCACCTATCTTGTACATACCCTTTGCAATATCAATCTCCGGCGATACGCCGAAGTAATGCTCGCTGTTAAGGAGTGCAATCAAATAACTCAAATAAGATTCCCTCATACATCATTTAATAGTTCAAACTCTGCCTTGCCCGTGGTAAGGTTAATCTGCACGTTGTTTACAATCCACTTCTCGCCGTTCCAAATTAACTTGTTTTTTAGGTCGAAGTTTAGAATCTTGCCCAAAGGCAATATAGCAGGAATGCGTACCAATCTACGGGAAGGGTCGTACAAGTCCGTAACATAATCACTCCAATAAGTATTGTAGAGCGAATTGTTTACTGATTCAAAAAACCACGGGTCAATATCTGCGCCGTAGTTTAACGAATAGGTTAATGCGGTGTTTGTATTTTTATTGGATGCGTTTGCGTACACAACAGTTGTAACGGACACAGCGTCGTGGCCGGTAATCGTATTAGTTTGGTCAATAAACGATAATGTTGCTGGGCTAAGAGTTACCGGGGTTGCTACATAGAATAAAAATGGTTGCCCTAAATATGTTTCCAGCTCACGGGTTACTGCGTATCCTGCTAACAATTTTGTTAACGCTCCTCCATCTTGGTCGGTTAACCTGGTGAAAAGCATCTGGTCGAATTGCGGTTGCACCGTCAACTCCTCGTCTGTATCGAATACAAACTCAGAACGCAAATCGCCATAACCAACGTCGTTAGTTAGTCGGTATTCCTCGCCGGTAATTGCTCCGGTCTCGTTGTATTGGAATTGAATCTGCTTGTAAAGTTCGGGACGCTCTACTTGGCTTTCTGTAATATCAAAGTATTGGGATAGGTCAACATCCGTACCCGTGCCATACCAATCGCTCAACGGCTTTAGGTCAAACTCCGTGCTACTTGTTGGGATAATTACCAAGTTGAACATTTTGCATAGCGAAGCAAGAAAGTCAGAAACCTTCTGCTCTGGCATCAAAGAAGGTATATCTATAACAGCAATCGCTGATTGCGCCCCAATGTTGTATGCGTTAGCGTAAACGGTATTCGGAGCAAACGTAAGGTCTATAATTACTTCAGGAACGTTAATCGATACGGTTTCATTGGTAGATTGCTTAAAAGCAAAATATACAACAGACCCGCCGGCTACTTGGATTTCAGAAAACGTAGTTTGTACTGCCCCGTTTTTGGTCTGCTGCGCTACTAATACATCGTCTACGAAAAGCCCTACGGTATAGTTGTTGGTATAAGCGTTCGGGTTAATATCAATAGTAAAATTATAGAACAAGGACGGCCCAGTTGTTTCGGGCGTAAACGTGCTGGTTCCATAGTCCCACCAATTATCTACAACTGGGGCGTATTCGGTCTGTGCTATTAACTGAACCCACCGCATAGCATTCGGCAAGTCCTTATACATATACCCAGCCCGGCGGTGGCACCACATATACAAGTTCTCGTAGTCCTCAATCCCGCTTACGTTAAGCGTAATGCCGTACTTTGTTTGAATAGCGTTAATAATCACCTCAATAGTAATGGCGGGTTTCAAGTCGTAGTATTGAACTCCGTGTTGTTGGTTTTGATTATGCCAATAAATGTTGTTCGGGTCATTATTGGTATTATCGCTTTCGTATAACCAAACGTCCTGCGCCGTGATTAACGGAAATACAATAGGATACAACGTGCGGCCACGCAAGCCCGTATAAACATTGTTCGGGGTGTAATCTAAATTGTAATCGGAAAGTGATGCAAGGTCGTATAAATAATCCTCACCGAATAAATCCGTAAGGTTTACCAACAGCCCATAGAATGTAACGTCGTAAGCGTAGGGCGCATTTTGACGCATCTGTACACCTTCCAGTTCAATCGACCCGTAACGGAACACCAAGCCGTTAATTTCAATATATCCCTCGGCACGCAATCGGTAGTCAGCACCACCCACAATATCCGTGCGGTAGTAATGGGAAAAGATAGCATTGTTCCTTGGCGAAGCCGGAACGCTGAAGCCCTGACTGAAGTCGGTGAATACCTTGCTTATGTCTTGAATGTTTTGTACGGAAAGGTTAATTACAATATCCTCATCCCCGAACATATCAAGTTCCTCGTCCCCTACAAATAGCGTTACCTTATTTTTCATCGAATGTTGTTCCTAATGTTCCAGGCAATTTCAAACGTCAGGGTGTAACTAATCATTTTGGCGTTAATCTGCTTAAAGTATTCAACACCTCCGTCGGTTGGGTTGGCTGTAAACTCCTGCCCATCGTAAAGAAGCGATACCTTCTCGCTCATAAGCAACTCACGGATAACATCGTCGTAATTCTCGTCTACCCACCCGGTATTAACCGTAATGGTCTCTCGGCTGTTGACATCAAAGTTACGGTACTGCAACTGCTGCGTTACGTCGTAGGAAGTAGGCAACTGCGGCATATAACTTTCCCGTGTGAACCCACCGCTTCGGGTGGAAACCTTAAAGCAAGTTAGGTAGTCGCTAACTCCGTACCGGTTAATGAAGGTAACACGTACCGGGGTGTATTTAGGTTCGCATACCAATTCGTAATTGTAATCGGTAGCGTTTTCCTCGTATCCCAATTCAGCAAGTGCTGCACGTAAGCAAGCAAACCCTTCGCACGTACCTCCGTCGGCTTCTACCCGTGCTTTGTAGTTGACTGCTGCGCTATCACTAATCAATGAAATAGTGTAATCCTCAATAGGTTCAACACCCAAGAAAGAATCCACGCTATTAGGGCCAGCGGGAATATAGATAATCTTTTGCGTTGACTGGGTGCTTGTGTTTGAGAATCCCAGCTCGTCGGATAGCACGTAAAAATAGTCGGTTCCGTTTACGTTGTACAGCACGCCGTTAAGGTCGGTGTTCGCATCGTATAAGGCGGGCAAGGATTGCTCGTATCCTTCCATAACTTGAATGGTGCGGTTGGTGATTAAGCCAGCACCCGCAACAATACCACCAGATTGCGTAGTAAACGGCAACCAGCCGTCAGTACATAGGAACGATTGATTGTTTTGAATTAAGCCGCTACCTGGGGTTCCCGCATTCACATAGTTAGACGATAAAGAAAACTTGCACCATACATCTTCAGTTGTTGCGTTCTCCCAATCGCTAATAGGGTCGTTTTTTAATACGGTTGTAATTTTCTCACGTATTAACTCGCTGATTTCAAATACAATAGGTTCGTCGTTAATAGAGCTTTTGGTTAACGTGTAATCTGCCGTTGGACTACTTGCGCTGCTACCTTGGAAAATACGCAGGGTAAGCGTAGCGTCAACAAGGCCGTCGTTAACGGCTGTGCCTTTGGTTAGCGTGATAAATATCGGAGACCTTGTAAATTGCAACGAGGTCGGAAAGGCGGCTATTGGTAGTCCCATTATTTACGTGTGAATGCTTGGAAGTCATCGGGCGTAAGCTCAAACGCCTGGACTATTTCTTGTGGAAGTTTCTTAAAGTTGACTTTGAATGGTGCGCTAAAAAAGTAACTCGGTTTAATACCATTGTTGTACACCGACTTTGCTATTGCCCATTGCAAGCTCTTGCGTGGGATAAACCTTCCGTTCTTATCCCGGACACCTTCTAACCCTTTACGCACTACCCAGTTTGCAAACGCCTTGGGTGGTGGCATCTTATTGGTGTATTTGTATGGCGTGTTGAACTTGCGTTTTACACCGCTTACACCTTTGTCTTGAAACTCCCCGTACGGTTCCATTGAGAACGTAAGGGAGAACGAGTTAGGGCCAACCGCCAAGTCGTAATCCAAAGAATTGTACAGCTCCTTTGTGCTGTTCTTTTTCTTCTTGGTGAGGTTCTGCCTTGCTTGTTGAATTACACGCTTTGCAAACTTCGTTAATGCGGCTTGTACGAGTTGTTGGCGGGACATCAGCAGATAGATATTTCCGTATTCGGTACAATCAAGTCAAAGGTCAGGTTCCACCCGGTAAGCAAGCTTTCAAAACGCTCCGTAAACGGCTCACAAATAATATCACCTTCGATTTCGTACTTCTCCGTGTACAACGTACCACGGCGCAACTGGGATTGCAATCCGTTTAGAATAGCCAGGGTGGTATTCAAAATATCCTGCTGGTTATCCACACCAAAGAACGGCTCATTCTGGTCTCTAATATCCTGCTTCGTTTCGTCCACAATATCCATACATAATACCGATACGTTGAATCGTATTACGTGGTCTGCGAATGTTGCTTGGTTAACCATAATATGCGCCAACGGGAATATGGTCTGCTTGTTAAGGTCAACGTCGAATATATCCCCAAAGGTTACAACCTTCACCAAAGGGTGCGAGGATAGGTATTCGTTTATCTTTTCGGTGGCAAGGTAAAAGCTTCTCATTTTTTTATCATTGAAATTTCAATATCGTTTTTCTCTTTCTCGAATGTTAAGTATGTCAACGCTTGGTTTATTGGAAGTTGAGTAACGTCTCCAAATTTGAGGACATCTCCTTGAGCAAGCGCATAGATTGATTGATACCATCCCCATCGCTGTCCGAATTGGGCTTCTCTGGTGTATGGGTTTTCAGTTCTTTCTCCAAAGAGCGCAGGGTATGCGCTGCCAATACGTTCCCTAAACGATAAAAAAAAACCAGCGCCCCAAGCACTACCGAAGCGGGCATCTGTTTCATTATTTCGTCTCGCTCGTCTGTTGCTGCGTATTTTTCAATATCGTAACGCTCACCCTTTTCCTTTACGACCGGACGATATAGTACAGCCATTGCACGGTGCATAGTTGCCCAATCGGATAAGTACGAATCAAGGTCGACAAACTCACCTAATGAAATTTCGTTAAGTGCTGGAATGAATCCGTATTTAACCTCGTTGAGTTCAAAGAATTTAGTTAATCCGGGCTTCTCGGATAGGGTCTTAGCCAGGCGTTCCAATACGCTTACCGCATCTATCAAGCGGACATTCGGCAGCTCTGAAAACGGAACCCCGCAGAAGATTTCAAGCATCTTCATTTGCTTAAACTCACCCTCACCTTCAATACGAGCAAAGCGCTGGTATTGTTCAAGCGTGATTTCGTCAAGCGAAGTTGGTACTACTAATTTAAGTTCCATAGATAAATAACTCAACGGATAGAATACCTACCGTAGTTTGGTTTAGAAAGTTTATTAAACACAGCATAACGTGCCGCATCGAGGGCGTGATTCATAACGTCTATTGGCTTATTAAGCAGGTTTCCGTTCTTGTCCTCCGTCCATTTGTAGTTCTGAAGCTCTTTAATTAGATTGTTGCTCCGTGCTGTTGCAAATATCTTATGCCGTTTCAGTATATCAATACCTGCG
>Ga0208486_1000329_pt1 | contig 12223 bp, 16 predicted proteins | sample LakMenEpi03Aug12_FD_150664 | JGI IMG/M metagenome (GOLD analysis project Ga0208486, IMG submission 150664) | Freshwater microbial communities from Lake Mendota, WI - 03AUG2012 deep hole epilimnion (SPAdes) | ecosystem: Environmental > Aquatic > Freshwater > Lentic | place: Lake Mendota, Madison...
CAATTGATGTAATTCTTGCATTTGATAAGTTTGTGGAGGCATTATCACCAGAACATAGAAGTAAAGTATGTTTACTAATGCATACTCAACCAGTAGAAGAGCATGGCACTGATTTACCAAGAACTATAGCAGAATGTTGTTCATCTGAAACAAATGTAGTATTTGCACCAAACAGATATACAGAAGAACAATTGAACTATCTTTATAATTTGGGAGATGTAACAATTAATGTGGCATCTAATGAAGGATTTGGATTGGCAACTGCTGAATCAGTAATGGCTGGAACTCCAATCATTGTAACGGTAACGGGTGGATTGCAAGACCAATGTGGATTTAGAGATATTACAACTGGTAAACTACTAACTGCAGAAGATTATGTAAAAATTGGTTCATTACATGATAGGCACAAAAAAGCAGGTGTAGTTTGGGGAGATTGGGTTAAACCAATTTGGCCAGTTCGTTCAACAACGGGTTCAGTTCCTACACCATATATCTTTGATGATAGAGTTGATTTTGAAGATATATCACCATTGATTATGGAATGGTATTTAACTCCAAAAGAAGATAGAGATGCAGCAGCGTTGAAAGGTAGAAAGTGGATGCTAGGGGATGGTTTATTGAGCAGAGAAGCGATGTGTAAAACATTAGTAGATGGCATGGAAGGAGCATTTGAAAATTGGACACCAAAGAAAAAATTTAAGTTAATAGAGTTATAATATGAAACCAACATTAGTATTTCAGGCACCAGTAGCAACAAGAAGTGGATATGGTGACCACGCGAGAGATTTATTACATTCTCTATATAAATTAGATAAATTTGATATTAAAATTATTAGCACTCGTTGGGGGAATACCCCAATGGATGCTCTTAATTATGATAATGAATTTCACAAATGGGTTATAGAAAATATAATTCCAGGTATTCAACAAAAGCCAGACATTTATATTCAAGTTACAGTCCCAAATGAATTTCAACCATTAGGGTTTTATAATATTGGAATTACTGCGGCAATTGAAACAACACATTGTGCATTAGATTGGATTCATGGATGTAATAGAATGGATTTGATTATAGTTCCATCGGAACATTCTAAAAAGAGTTTAGTAGATACAATGTATAATGAGCAAGATAAACAAACAGGACAATTAATTGCACAACATAGAATTCAAAAACCTGTTGAAATTCTATTTGAAGGATTTGATGAAACAATGTTTGGAACAGATGAGGTTGCTATTGTTTCGGAATTAGACCAAATCAAAGAAGAGTTTGCATTCCTATTCGTAGGTCATTGGTTAAGAGGTGATTTGGGAGAAGATAGAAAGAATGTGGGAATGATGATAAAAACATTCGCAATGGCATTCAAAAATGAAAAGGTAAAACCCGCATTAGTTCTTAAAACATCTTCAGCAGGGTTCTCTGTAATGGATAGAGAAACCACTATTAAAAAAATTAGAGAAGTATTGGGTAATGATTATAAATCAGTTCCAATTTATTTGTTGCATGGTGATTTAACACCTGTTGAAATGAACGGATTATACGAACATCCAAAAGTAAAAGCAATGTTAAACTTTACAAAAGGTGAAGGATTTGGTAGACCTCTATTGGAGTTCAGTTTAACAGGTAAGCCTGTAATCGTTTCTAATTGGAGTGGACATTTGGATTTCTTAAAGCAAGGAGCAGTTTTATTAGAGGGTGAATTAAAACCTGTACATGAATCAGCTGCAGACCAATTTTTATTAAAAGAATCACAATGGTTTAATGTAAATATTTCAAAGGCACTATCATCCATAAAAGATGTTTATAAGAACTATGAAAAATACAAAAAGGCATCTATACAATTGGGCAAACAAAACAAACAAAACTTTGGATTGGAAAAAATGACTAAATTGTTTGATGGAATTTTGAATCAATATGGTATTTATAGTAAGATACAACCAAAGTTTCAACAACTTCAATTACCTAAATTAAAAATGTTAAGTAAATAATGCAGAGCTATAATCCACTATATAGAAAATTTATAGATGATAGAAACTTCATTGTCCCAAATCAAATGACAAGGGCAAAATTCTATCTTATAAAAGAATATGAATATATAGATGGAACTAAAGGTAAATACAGTGAATTTTCTGCTCCAATTATATATACACTATTTGTTTCAAAAGTGAAAGATGTTGTGCATGCCGTAAAGGTATCAAATGTAAATCCAAACTTAATTAAAAAATTTTTTGGTAGGTTCGTAAATGAAGATACTAACCTGTTAGAAATGAGAGGTGGAGCAAAAGCTTTTTATGAAAAGGTAGTTATGAAAGTTCCAATAATTACAAACGAAGCGTATAGAACTTATAAGTTAAGTGGGCTTGGTAAAATAATTGAATTGGATATGGATGTTAATTCATTAACTCCAAGACATAAAGAGGCTACAGGGATTGATAAAAAATCACAATTAAAAAATAAATAGTTATGACATCAAAAGAATTTGTCCTTTGGTTAAAAGGATTCACAGAAGGAGTACATGAGTATAGTATATCACCTAAACAATGGGATACACTAAAAGATAAATTGGCAACGGTTAAAGATGAACCAACACTAACAGTATCATCAAGTTACCCGTCAGGTAGTAGTGGAACTATTATAGCTACGCCTGGATATGGTTCTATTACATACAAACCAGCAACATCGACCACATACGGGTATCCGAGTGGTTCGGCATGGCATTATACAAACAATACATACAATCCACCATATACAACGGGCGGAGAAGCTGATTATATTACAAAAGAAACACATAACGAAGATTAAATGAAATTAAGTTACGCAATAACCGCTTGTAATGAGCACGAAGAAATTATACGATTAGTTACTCAATTGATAAACTATAAAGGTGAAAATTCTGAAATAGTAGTTCTTTTAGATACTCCAAAATCTTCTACGGAAATGATTGAGTATTTAGAATTACAAGCTAATGCAAATTATATCACTTTAATTGAATCTGAATTTGATAATGATTTCGCACAATGGAAAAACTTTTTAAATTCACATTGTAAAGGTGAGTGGATTTTTCAATTAGATGCGGATGAATACCTATCAAATGATTTAATCTACAATTTGGAAGAATTATTAGAAGTGAATACTGATAAAGACCTAATAGTAGTTCCTCGTATCAATACCGTTGAAGGGTTAACCGAAGCACATATTCAGAAATGGGGATGGAATGTTAATGATAAAGGATGGGTAAACTTTCCAGATGTTCAGACTCGTATTTACAAAAACAATCCAGAAACTATTGGGTGGAGTGGTAAAGTACATGAAAGAATTGTTGGGTTTCAATCATACACTAATTTCCCATCGGATGAAGTATATTGTATACAACACCCAAAAACAATTGATAGGCAAGAGAAACAAAACGATTATTACAATACTCTGTAATGATTCACGTCTACTATCATATATACGCAATAAATGGTGTGGAATCGATAATAGACGAGCAGTTAAGTTTAATTGAAAAAAACTTTAACTTTCCATTTATATTAAATGTTGGCATCTCTATTGCAAATGATAATTATTCGACAAGTAATATAATAGATAAATTCTATACTTTTAACAAACCCAATTATCGTATCAGAGATATTAGAGCTAAAGGACACGAATTTACTACATTAGAACTTATAGAAAAAGATACCGAAAAATTTGCAGATTCGGATTATATTTTGTATTTTCATACTAAAGGTGCATCCAAAAGAGGAAGTGAGGAATATAGTAATGTAGAAAGTTGGAGACATCTTATGAATTACTTTAACATAGAAAAGGCAAAAAATGTATTTAAATTATTTGAAAAAACTGATTTCAATACATACGGTGTTTTATTTGGTAAAGCAGGTCCTTGGGTGATATATTCCGGTAATTTTTGGTGGATGAAAGCATCTTACGCAAAAACTATAAATTTAGATGCGGTAAAAAGAAGTAGCAGGTTTTCATCGGAGCATTCATTTTTACAAATGGGAGAAGGGTGGAAACCATATTCACCATATAACAGAGAAGGAGAAAACCACTATTTGATAAATTTTAACGAAGTAGATTACAGATAATGAAGATAACATTCATATACGATTACAAAGATGGAGAACAATGGTCTACACCATTGGCACTCTTAAATGAATTCAAAGAAAGAGGTTGGGAAACTCAAATAGTTAAAACCAACGATACGGAGTTAAAGAATTGGGTAGATTCCAAACCACAAACTGATATAGTGTTGTTTATGGATTGGGGTAGATTTGATTCACAATATCTTAATAAGGATTTAGTTCCTGCATTTTGGATACAAGAAAGTGGAGATGACCCACAAAACTTTGAAAGAAATTATCCTAAAGCAAATCGTTTCCATTACACAATTACTCCTGATAAACAATCCGCAATCGAATATGTAAATAGAGGTATAAATGCAGAATGGATAAATCACTTTGCGGATACTATGGTTCAATTCCCTATGAATTTAGAACCCAATTATGTAGCAGTTACCACACGAGGATTTGGAAATTCGGAATTTTTAGATTATCTTACAAATTGGGCAGAGGGAGCAGTTGGAAATAGAAATGGATTAGGTCCGAAGCAACATACCGAATTTTTAAACAGTGGGTTAATGGTTATTCAGAATAGTAGATGGAAAGAAATCACTCGTAGAATATTTGAAGGAATGGCATGTGGTAAGATGGTTCTAACCGATAGATTGAATGAATCAACAGGTCTTTCTGAAATGTTTGTAGATGGAGAAGATATTGTGTACTATGATGAGATGTTTGATTGTATAGAGAAGATGAACTATTACAATGAAAACGAAGAGGAGAGGGAACGGATAGCACATAACGGTATGATGAAAGTATTACATAATTATACACAAGTTCAAGTAGTAAATAAATTAATAGAAAATTATGAAAGTTTTAATAACAGGAGTAGCAGGACTATTGGGTAGTAGATTAGCAGATTGGTTAACTGAAAAACATCCCGAAGTTCATATAGTTGGAATTGATGATTTAAGTGGTGGATATAGAGAAAATGTAAATCCAACCGTAGAATTTTGGCAAATGAATTTGGTAACACACCCAATTGAAAATTGTTTTGAAATTCACAAATTTGATTATGTATTTCATTTTGCAGCATACGCAGCGGAAGGACTATCACCATTTATTAGACAATATAATTATGAAAACAATTTAGTTGCAACCGCGAGGGTAGTTAACCAATGTATTAAACATAATGTTAAACGATTGGTATTTACATCTACATTAGCGGTATATGGATATGGAGAAGGTGGATTATTTGATGAAAAGCATACACCTAAACCAATCGACCCGTATGGAGTTGCGAAATATGCGTGTGAAATGGATATACAAATCGCAGGTGAGCAACATGGATTAGATTGGTGTATCATTAGACCACACAATGTATATGGTATTAACCAAAATATATGGGATAAGTATCGTAATGTATTGGGTATTTGGATGTATCAACACCTAAATGGAGAACCTATGACAATATTTGGAGACGGGGAACAGACGAGAGCATTTAGTTGTGTAGATGATATTGTAGAACCTTTGTGGAATTCGGCAATTAGACCTGAAGCATCCAAAGAGATTATCAATTTAGGTGGAGTTGAAGAATGGAGTATAAACAAAGCAAATTCATTATTAAGAGCAATAATAGGTAGTGGTGAAGTAGTTTATAAAGAAGGTAGACATGAAGTTAAAAACTCAATACCAACCTTCCAAAAATCAATTGATATATTAGGATTTGAACATAAAACTAATTTAGATGAAGGATTATGGGATATGTGGGTATGGGCGTCACATCAACCGAAACGAGATAGATTTGTTTGGCCATCATACGAATTAGATAAAGGAATTTATTCATTTTGGAAAAATTAAATAATATATAATGAAACGGACGGATATAATTAATGCACTTGTTAAAAAGTATGGTTACACATCTTATTTAGAAGTTGGAACACAAGACCCTACTTCTAATTTTGATTTAATAAATGTAGAATGTAAAGTATCAATAGACCCATTTCCAATAGGAGAAGTAACATTTGTTGGAACATCAGATGAATATTTTGAATCAATCACAGATGATGTAAAATTTGATATTATTTTTATAGATGGATTACATCATGATGAACAAGTACTAAAAGATATTGAAAACTCATTAAACCATTTATCAGAAAATGGAACTATCGTTTGTCACGATTGCCTACCAACAACCGAAGATATGCAAGCTAGAGATGACCACGGACGAGAATGGACTGGAGATGTATGGAAAGCAATTGCTGAATTAAGAGTTGAAACAATTGATTTAGATATTAAAGTTGTGGATACCGACTATGGTTGTGGAATCATTCGTAGAGGAACAAATATACCATACGAGCCAATTAATAATAATTATAAAATATATGCGTATTATAATCTCCACAAAAATAAAATGTTAAATATTATTTCATCAGAACAATTTATACAATGGGTAAATACTCTGTAATTATACCAACACTTTGGAAATCTAATAGAATTCACAAATTATTATTTGATTTGATAAAATGTGAATTTGTAGATGAAATTATACTAATAGATAATGCCGGAAAATTCTTTGAACATTTTGAAGCATTGGATAAGGTTAAATTGGTGCAAGTAGAAGAAAACATTTATGTTAATCCCGCATGGAATTTAGGAATTAAAATTGCTAAAAATAATTGTATAGCAATATTGAATGATGATATAAATTTTGACCCGAATATATTTGGTTTAATAGGAGAAGATGTATTAAGTACATTTGGTATCATTGGAATGGGTGAAGGTAATTATAAAGAAGTAATTGATGAAGAAAGAGGACCTTATTTAGATGTATGGAAACCTGGAATAAACGATTGGGGTTGGGGATGTTTTATTATGTTAAATAAAAAACATTGGATTAATATCCCAGAAAATATTAAAATATGGTATGGTGATAATTTTATTAAAGATAGAAATCCAGCACCAAAAGGAATTTTAAGAAATTTCAAAGTTGAAACTGAAATGAGTACAACATCCGATGAAAAGGAATGGGATGCAGTTAAAAAACAAGATTACGAATATTTTATAAATTATCTACGAAATGGAAAAACTACCAATTAGTATAGGGATACTTTCTTGGCATAGTGGGCAAGTATTAGTAGATACATTAACAACCTATCATAATAATGGTTTATTTGATATGGTAAATGATGTTACCATTCTATTTCAGGAAGTTAATCAACAAGACATTCAAATTGCAACACACTTTGGTTTAGATTTTATAGGATTACAAAAGAATATCGGAATAGGGAAGGCATTTATTAAATTAACGGAAAATGCACAATCCGATTATGTTTTAGTATTGGAGCATGATTGGAATTTAATCGAAGATACGGAAACTACATACAATACATTAAAGAAAAGTTATCAAGCAATTGAAACGGGTATGGATGTAGTTAGATTAAGACATAGAAAGAATCCAGGAAATCCACATTTTTCATTTAGATATCAAGGACAAGAATTAACATATTATGATGATAACTCACAATGTACATCACCGCATCTTTTGGATTCAGTTCATTGGTGTGAGCCCGATATTGAATTTAGTGATTATATAAAAAAATCAGAGGATATGTTTTGGACTACATCTCGTTATGGTAATTGGACAAACAACCCCTGTCTTTATAAAAAACAATTTTATTTAGACACAGTTAAACAATTTGCCGGTGATGGAATTGCATTAGAAGGTAATATAGCTAAATGGTGGGCCGAATCTACATTTAAGGTTGGACATAATGAAGGATTATTCATGCACAATGATTGGCAAAAATACGGAAAATAAAATAATATGGCAAACGGAATATACAAAATAACGGAAGATTTTGAAAGTGCATTAGGTAAATATACAGGTGCACCTTATGTAGTAACGGTAGATAATATGAGTAACGCTCTATTTTTAGCACTATACTACGAAAAACATATTAAAAATAGTATCCCAACCAATTCGGTTAAAATACCATGCAGAACCTACCCATCAGTACCATGTGAAATTATTCATGCAGGATTGAAAGTAGAGTTTGAAACTGTTAAGGGTAAGACAATTAAAGGTGCATATAATTTAAAAGGAAGTAATGTATGGGATAGTGCATTATCATTTACAGCAGATATGTACAAAAAAGGAACTCATGTGTGTGTTTCATTTACAGGTCCTTACAAACATTTTAAATTAAGTAAAGGTGGTGCTATTTTAACGGATGATTTTGATGCATATCTTTGGTTTAAAAGAGCAAGATATAGTGGTAGACGAGAATGTTCTTATCATGATGATAATTTAGATATGTTAGGATGGAACTTTTATATGATGCCTGAATTGGCCGCAAGAGGAATGTTGTTAATGAATCAATTCTATAATACAGATGGTTCTAAAAAACATAATGAAGATTTGGAATTACCATATCCAGATTTAAGTAAATTTGAAATATATACAAAATAATGAAAAGAGCATTAATTGGGGCAGGGGGATTCGCTAACGAAGTAAAGGCACACATGAATGATTTTGATATGATATGTTTTGTGGATGATATATACTATCAACCAAATGATAAAAATATAAAACCATTATCAGAATTTATACCAAACGAATATGAAGTTTTAATTGCAATTGGTGATTCTGCAGCTAGAGCAGAAATTGTTAGTAGATTACCAATAGAAACAAAATATTTTACATTTATCCATTCATCTGCAATGATAATGGGAAATGATGTTGAAATTGGTGAAGGTAGTATTGTTTGTGCTGGAGTAATTGTTACAACTAATTGCAAAATTGGAAAACATTGCCACTTAAATTTATTAACAACAATAGGACATGATAATGTAATAGGAGATTTCTTTACTACTGCACCGGGTGTACAAATATCGGGAAATTGTGTTATAGGAGATAGAGTTTATTTTGGAACACATTCATCTATTAGACAAAAAACAAAAGTATGTAGTGATGTTATAATTGGATTAAACGCGGGTGTAATTAAAAATATAGAAGAATCTGGAACATATATTAGAACACCAACTAAAAAAATAAAATAATGGAAAACACATTAGATTTTTATTTCAATCCACTTTTCATTGAAGGAACTGAATTTGTATTGCAAAATGTTAGAAATGTATATCCAAAAGATATTTCAAAGATATTTGTATGGGTCGATGATGATTATATTTTAAAAGATGAAATAGTCAATACTACCAACAAATATAACGCAACATCAATAATTTCTACTAATAAATTCACTTGGTGCAGTAGACAAAACCCAGAAGAAAGCAAAAAAAGATTATTAGAGTTTTGTAGAAGATTCCAAAAAACAGCAGAAATGTCAAATGCTAAATGGATTATGTATTTAGAAGATGATGTTTTTGTTAGAGATAAGGTAGTAAATTTCCCAGATACAAACGCTGGAATAAACCCAGGCCATGTTGCATCCGGTGGTAGTGTACATTTAACAGAAACGATACAAAATATTTTTAAAAAATATTCTGATGAAGAATTGTTAAATATAATGACCCCAAGTCCATTATATTGGGCAGCAGATAGATTATTATTAATATTATATTCCAACAATGGATATAAATATTCAGTTTTTACAGATTTAGCAGATGGGAAACCAGTAGATGAAACGGATAAGCCAATTTTACACAATATAAAAACTCACTACCCATCATATTGGGGAGAATATCGTAAATTTTTAGATGGCGAGATAACAGATAATCCAATAACATTATAAATTATCATAACTAAAAAATAAGATAATATGAAATATACAATAGTAGGATGTATAACAAAATATGGGATTGAGCAAATTAAACCATTTGTTGAATCAATTGAACGTAGTGGATTTAATGGAGATAAATTGATGTTGGTTTATGAAATTACTCAAGATACAATTGAATACCTTAATGTTAAAGGTTGGAAATTAATACAATCAGAACCACAACAACATATCATACTACAAAGATTTAGAGATATGTATCAGGTTTTACATCAATATGAAACGGATGTAATTATATGGGTAGATGTAAAGGATATTGTATTCCAAAAAGACCCAACCGAATGGTTAAATAAGAATATGAATAACGATATTCTTGCCTTTTCAGAATCATTGAAATTTGGAGATGAAGAATGGGCAAGATTAAATGCAGGTACATCATTTCCTATGGAATGGGATTGGTTACAAAATGAAGAAATATGTTGTGCAGGAACTATCGTTGGTAAGAAAGATGCGATTAGAGATTTATTTATTGACATTTATAGATGGAGTTTAACCACATCAAATAGGGAACAATTAGCAGACCAGGCTGCATATAATATTTTGATTCGTTTACATCAATTTAAAGATAAAGTTCAATTTGTAAAACAACAAGAAGGATTTGCTGCACAGTTGCATTTAAAGTTAAAAAAGGGAGATATACTACCATATACTGAAAAATTACCAACTATTGATGGAAGTAATGTGAAAAATTTAAAAGGAGAATTATATACTTTGGTTCATCAGTATGATAGAAATGAAGAACTTAAAAAGTTAATAGAAAACAAATATAAATGAAAAAAATAGTTATTACATCGTTCGTAATGCCGCATGAGTTGGATGATTTGGAAAGAGTATTAATTGATTTGAATAAGGCATCCAAACATATAAGTGGTGATAATTATGAATTTTATATTTCATTTTCAGTTTCAGATTATCTATTTGATTGGGAAAATTCTAAAGTAGATAAACAATTTTTTATAGATAGATTCAATTCATTAAAATCATTAACTGATTGGGCTGGTAAATCTACATATCAGATTAGAGATGAAATCATAGGTGCATTTCAAACGAAACGATATGCACATTTAGAATGTAAAGATGCAACTCATTTTATTTGGTTGGATACTGATATTTGTTTTGATGAACGAATATTATTTTATATGGAAAATGCAATTGATGTAATTGATAATGTTGATAAATATTTTATTACACCAGAAATTGTTAAGTATTGGGACACTACTTGGGATTGTTTGGTGAATTCTAATTATTTAGATAAACCATTAGACTACTGTAAAACAAATAATCCGTTTGTAGATTGTGGTGAAGTGGGTGATGTTGCATTGGAAACAGTTTTTAATAATGTACCAGGTCAACCACAAACAAAATTTGGAGCTGGGTGGTTTACACTTTTATCAAAACCACTATTAGATAGGATACCTTTACCAGAATCGATGGGAGCGTATGGTCCTGATGATACATTTTTAATGTGGGGTATTGAAAAATTGAATCAAACGGGTGCAAACATACACCAATTCAAATTAAAAAACTTTATTGTTTGTGAAAACTATATTTATAGAAATAGAAATCATTATGATTCTATAGTAAAACGAATTGATAGAAAAGAAGAATTTAAAAAACAATCATACTCGGTATTTCAAGAAGAATTAAATAAAATAAGTTAAAATGGAATTGGTTAAACAACAACTAAAAGAACAAGGATATACATATTTTAATATGAATGATTACGATATGTTTTCGGAAGATTTGGAACATTATTCAAAATATATTTGTAATGAATCAAAAAATTTAAAAAATCAAATTAGAGCAATTCGTATAGATGGTGTTGCTAAAGATGAATTTAAATCCGAATTTGATAATGGAAGAATTCAGATAAGTCGTGATTATACAAATTGGGAAAAAGCTAAAGAGGCTATGGATGAAGTTTCATACAAAATAAATTCATCTTTATCTGCTTCTCAAAAATGGTATTTTTTTCATAATAATGATGTACATACTGATTTTAAAAAATTAACAAATAAAATAGTAAAAGAATTATATGATATAGATGGTGAATTGGAAAATAATTCTTCTGTAACATATTATGGGCCTGGTTGTTTTTTAAAAAAACACCAAGATGGATATGTTGACAGAAGAATATGTGTTGTATTAATCTATTTAAATGATTCTGATTATAAACCAGAATGGGGTGGTAATTTAGTATTTAATGATGGTGATACAATTGCACCACTATTTGGAAATGTAGCTGTTTTAGATTTTACAAAACACAACGCACATCATGAGGTTAAGGAAGTAGTTGATGGATATGGTAGATATGCTTTTTTGACTTTTGTATCTGTTAAAAAGGTTAATTAATTAAAAATTAATAT
>Ga0208486_1000330_pt1 | contig 12210 bp, 15 predicted proteins | sample LakMenEpi03Aug12_FD_150664 | JGI IMG/M metagenome (GOLD analysis project Ga0208486, IMG submission 150664) | Freshwater microbial communities from Lake Mendota, WI - 03AUG2012 deep hole epilimnion (SPAdes) | ecosystem: Environmental > Aquatic > Freshwater > Lentic | place: Lake Mendota, Madison...
CTTTGCAATTGTTTGGTGCTTATTAGTATTTGCATTAATAGTTACTTTTGGCGTGATAATTGGAAATAATTTAGGCCATCCAATCTATGCCGGCTTTTTATCAACTCCGTTAGCATTTCTTGCAGGATTTTTCTTATTTACAAGGTTTGCTAATACCGCTGCCTTCTCATCCATTGAAGGACAGCTTGGTGCTGGTGCTAGCGTATTAATGTCCATTAGGCGTGGTTTTGTTACAACTCCTGCTGTTAATGTTAATCGCAACCAAGATATGGTCCACCGAGTATCTAGTAAGGCAGGAATTATTTTAGTTGGCGAAGGTGGTTTCGCTACCCGTTCATTAATACAAGATGAGCGACGTAAGATGGAGAGATTTTTATCTGGTGTGCCGGTAACAGAGGTTATGGTTGGTGATGAGAATGGGCAGGTATCAGTTCGTAAATTACAAAAACATCTTAAGAAGCTGCCAAAGAAATTAAGCAGCGCTCAACTTCGAGAGGTTAGAGCTCGTCTTCGCTCAGTTGGTGGTTTAAACCTGCCAATGCCAAAAGGGCCAATGCCAACAAATTCGAGGATGCCAAAGCGCTAATTTTTAGTAAAGCTCTCTAACGCTTTGACTATTAGTAAAATGATCATGAAGTGCTCTGCCGTTGCTTGTGAAAACAGCAGGAAGTACCAAGCAGATTAAAAATGTTCTAAGCACAATTTTTTGTGGAGCTACTCTAAATTGTTCAGGATAGGTAAGAATCTTTATCCCCATGATTCGTTGCCCAGCAGATGCTTGAAATGCGATTGTAAATAAGGTGACTTCAATAAAAAAGAGAAATAAAGTACTGAAGTTGTTCTCAAAAAACAGGGCTGGGCTTAGAAGACCGGCGATTAGCCGGCACATCGTCCAATCAATTACCAGCGCAATAAGGCGCCTGCCCAGGGAGGCCTCCGGCAATAATCTAGGCTCACCATTCCAACTCATGCGGGTAATCGTATCCATTCTTAGGAGCCTGAAACATAGATGTAACACTGAGGTTATGGGTTTTTAATTAATCTCTACTATCTTTTACCTATCTGAACAGGTGCAATGTAGCCCCCAACTCAGCGATATTAATCCTAGGAGAATAGATGTTTAAGAATTCATCTGAGATCTTCGATTACATCAAGAAAAATGATGTGAAGTTGATTGACGTAAGATTTATCGATCTACCTGGAATTCAGCATCACTTTAATGTGCCAGTTGAATCCTTTGATGAGAGTGTTTTTACAGATGGCTTAATGTTTGATGGATCCTCAATTAGAGGTTTCCAATCAATTCATGAATCAGATATGAAGCTACTACCAGTTCCATCCTCAGCATATTTAGATCCATTTCGTAAAGAGAAAACGTTAATTATTATTTTCTCAGTTCATAATCCAAGTGATAACTCACCTTATTCAAGAGACCCACGAGGCATTGTCGCTAAAGCTGTTGAATTTATGCGCGGTACTGGGATTGCTGATACTGCTTTATTTGCACCAGAGGCAGAGTTTTATGTATTTGATCGAATTCGTTTCTTAACTGGAATGAATCAAGCTTTCCATCACATTGAATCATATGAAGGAGCTTGGAACACTGGTATTGAAGAAGATGCAGATGGCACACCAAACCGTGGTTATCGCACCCGAATTAAAGGTGGTTACTTCCCAGTTTCACCAACTGATCAATTCGCAGATCTTCGCGATGAGATGGTTATGAATCTTGGCAAAGTTGGTTTGCTAGTAGAGCGTGCTCATCATGAGGTGGGAACTGCAGGACAGATGGAAATTAATTATCGCTTCAGCGATATTTTAACTGCTGGTGATGAACTAATGAAGTTTAAATACATCATTAAGAACACTGCATGGGCAGCAGGTAAGACTGCAACCTTTATGCCAAAACCATTATTTGGTGATAACGGTTCCGGAATGCATGTTCATCAATCTCTTTGGAAAGATGGCAAGCCATTGTTCTGGGGCGATGGATATGGCGACTTATCTGATACTGCTCGTTGGTATATCGGCGGGCTACTAAAACATGCACCTTCTCTTCTAGCCTTTACTAACCCAACAGTTAACTCATATAAGCGCCTAGTGCCAGGATATGAAGCACCAGTTAACTTGGTTTACTCTGCTAGAAACCGATCTGCTTGTATTCGTATTCCAATTACTGGATCTAATCCAAAGGCAAAGCGAATTGAATTCCGTTGCCCAGATCCTTCATCTAATCCATATCTAGCATTTGCTGCGATGTTGATGGCAGGTCTTGATGGAATTCAAAACAAGATCGAGCCACCAAAGCCAGTTGATAAGGATCTGTATGAATTATCAGGAGCAGAAGCTGCGGCAATTCCACAGGTTCCTGGCTCACTTGATGCAGTTCTAGATAATCTTGAAAAAGATAATGAATTCTTAACTCGCGGTGGTGTATTCACTAAGGACTTAATTGATACATGGATTGACTTTAAGCGCAAGCAAGAGGTTGATTACGTTCGACTTCGTCCGCACCCTGCTGAGTTTGAGCTTTACTACGATCTATAAAATCTAAATTAAAAACGCCCTAGATCAACTCTAGGGCGTTTTTTTATCAACTTTGGTTTCTGCGCCGATATGAATAGATGGAAAAGAATAAGCCTGAGATTATAAATACTGCTGATGCTAAATAGACAGTAATCGGGAACTTTTTCTCTTCACCCTCTGTAACACCTTCTGCTGTAGTCTCACCTACTCCATAGGTAAATTTGTATTCACCCTCAACTGGGTGGCCATCGGTTGAAACCACGCGATAATAAACTAGTACCGGGCCTTTAATTTCATTTGGTGAAAGGGTAACTGTTAGCTTATTTCCATCAATGATTTCATCAGTCTCACTAACCTGATCCCCAACAGAATTATTAACTACAAGAAAGTTGGCTTTTTCTGGCCCAAGGTTTTGCAACTCTTCATCAAATTCAAGAGTTATCTCCGTAGGCCAGTTTTCTACCGTGCTACCAGCAGATGGAGATGCGCTAACTAACTTTGTGTGGGCATATGCTGGCTGGATAGTTAAAAGTAAAGTTAGTAGGCCAATGAAAACTGCTGAGATATTTCTTTTTTGATGTGATTTGATTCTCATGCCTGCAGGGTAGCAACACCCACGTGAGTTCTTGCAGATGCGAATCGTTTGCATTAACCTTCTCTTGTGCACATACCTGATGGGTTCATTGATATCAAGACATCTGCTGCCTTTGCAGCCGCCTCTGCGTTGGCCGTTGCTGGTGCGGTTAAGGGAGCTAGAAGGCAGTTAAGTGAGCAAAGTGCTCCTCTTGCTGGACTTACTGCAGTGTTTATCTTCGCAGTCCAAATGCTTAATTTTCCAGTCGCTGCCGGCACTAGTGGTCATTTAATTGGAGCAGCACTTGCGATGGTTTTAGTCGGCCCATATGCAGCCACCTTGGCACTTGTCGTCGTATTAATAATCCAAGCTTTTCTATTTGCAGATGGTGGATTAACTGCACTTGGCTTAAGTATTTTTAATATGGCAGTAATCAGTGTTTGGGTGAGTTTTGCAGTATTTATGCTTTTAAAGAAAATCTTTCCAAAAACAAAATCTTGGCTTGTGATAGCAACCTTTGTATCAGCACTTATCTCAGTTCCAGCAGCTGCGGTTGGATTTGTAATTCAATATGCAATTGGGGCAAATGCCACTTTTTCTGTGGGCGCTGTTTTAAATGCAATGGTTGGAACCCATATCATAATTGGAATTGGTGAGGCAATCATTACCGCGCTTACCGTTAGTGCGGTGCTAGCAAGTCGATCTGACTTAGTTTTTGGTTGGGATAAGAAAAATACAACCCTTGAAATTAGGTCTTAGCAGATGAAGATTTCAAATCGTAAATTTTATGCATCTGCTTTACTAGTTAGTGCCTTACTTGCTGGTGGCGCCTCTTTCTACGCATCCTCATCCCCTGATGGTTTAGAAAAAGTTGCTGAAGATGTGGGGTTTATTGAATCTGCAAAAGATCACACATTTGTAGATTTCACCTTATCTGATTACGGTATTGCTGGTTTAGAAAATGCTCGCCTTTCAGTTGGCTTTGCGGGCCTAATAGGCGTTGTAGTGACCGCACTTGTTGCTCTGGGTTTATTCATGCTAATTCGAAAGAAGCCAGTAGATAAAAATCGTTAAAGCACAGCTTAAGCACAAATCAGAGCACCACCATGGACATGATGTTGGAGAGCGGCTTTACCTGCATCGTCACTCAATAGTTCACCAAATACCAGCACATATAAAAATTATTGCTGGCTTGCTCTTTATTATTGTGGCAGTAACAACGAACATCTCCAACTGGCTCGCATTTATTGCCTTCTTTGTATTGATAATAACCGTTACTCAAATTGCAAAACTACCAATTATTACCGTTGCAAAGAGATCCTTAATCGAGATCCCGTTTGTGTTTTTTGCATTATTGATGCCTTTTTTTGGAAGCGGTGAAAGATTTGAAGTTGGATCATTAAATCTGTACCGAGATGGCTTACTGGCCGGAGCCAGTATTGTGGCAAAAGGGACTTTAGGAATACTAGTTGCAATAAATCTTTCAGCTACTACAACGGCTCGTGAGATTCTGCGTGGCCTTGAAATTTTGAAGTTGCCCACTCCTATGGTTCAAATAGCCTCATTTATGTTGCGCTATATAAATGTTGTAAATGATGAAATGCAAAGAATGGCTGTTGCAAGAGCCTCAAGAGGTTTTGAAGCAACAGGTGTGAAGCAGTGGCCAGTTTTAGCAACAGCTGCTGGCGCTCTATTTATTAGATCTTATGAGCGTGGTGAACGTGTTCATCTAGCAATGATCGCTCGTGGATACCAAGGTGATCTTCCAAAAGAGGATCAAATTGATAATAATCCTACGTACTGGATTATCTCCCTTTCTGTTCCACTAATTGCGCTAGTAGTTGCGCTAGTAATTTCATCCAAATAAGTAGTTAGGATAAAACTATGGTTGATTTAATTAATTCTTTGGAAATACAAGAATTAGCATTTGCATATCCAGATGGTAACCAAGCATTGTTTGGTGTGAATTTAACAGTCAAACGTGGTGAAAGAGTTGCACTACTTGGTCCAAATGGAGCGGGTAAGACAACTTTAATTTTGCACTTGAATGGAATTTTGTCCTCAGGTCATGGCAAGGTTTTTGTTGCAGGAAAATTAGTTGATAACACTGACAAAGCAGCGCTAAAGCAAATTAGATCCAAAGTTGGAATCGTTTTTCAAGATCCAGATGATCAGTTGTTTATGCCAACTGTGGGTCAAGATGTGGCGTTTGGTCCTTATAACATGGGATTAAGGGATGCTGAGCTGGCTAAAGTTGTTGATGATTCGTTGGCGTTAGTTGGAATGCTTGATTACAAAGATCGCCCACCTCATCATTTATCTTTTGGTCAAAGAAGGCGTGTAGCAGTGGCAACAGTCTTGGCAATGAAACCTGAAATTCTTGTCCTAGATGAGCCTTCTTCAAACCTAGACCCGGCTAGTAGACGTGAGTTAGCGCAAATTTTACGATCACTTGATATAACAATGATTATGGTTACTCATGATTTGCCATACGCAAACGAATTATGTGAAAGATCGCTAATACTTTCTGGAGGTGTTATAGCAGCAGATGGTGCCACCACAGATTTACTCAAAGATACTGCGCTTTTAAATAAACATCGCCTAGAAATGCCAGTAGGTTTTTCTCTTTAATCAACATATAAATCATTTATAAACTCTTTAGTACCTGGCACTACGGCATACTTATCTAAGTCAGTTATACCTTCACTAGCTAAAACTTCATCATCAATAAAGAAGTTTCCGCTGCACTCTTTTCCATCTCGACTCAAAATTATGTGAGCTGTGTCGGAGATAATCTCAGTAGTGCGGCAAAATGCAGTATCAACACCTGGAATCATGGCAAGAGCGGCAGTATCAATTGCAGTCCTTGGCCAAAGAGCATTAACTCCAATGCCATCTCGCTTTAACTCATCTGCTAATCCCAAAACACACATACTCATTCCGTACTTTGCCATTGTGTAGGCAAGGTGGGGCTTAAACCATTTACCTTTCATAGAAAGTGGTGGTGAGAGCATCAAGATATGTGGGTTGCGACCTTCTTGCGCACTCTTCTTTAAATATGGAAGTGCAGCTTGTGAAGTAAGAAATGTACCGCGGGTGTTAACACCCATCATTAAATCAAATCTTTTTGCGGGTGTATTTTCTGTATTAGTTAAATTAATAGCAGATGCGTTATTAATTAGAATATCAATTCCGCCAAATGCTTGCGCGGTCTGCTCTATTGCTGATGCAATCTGATTTTCATCTCGAATATCGCACTGAATAGCAAGTGCTTTACCACCTGCTGCTTCTATTTCTTTTGCTGCGGTATGAATTGTGCCAGGCAGCTTTGGATGTGCTTCTGTGGTCTTTGCTGCAATTGCAATTGATGCACCGTCTTTTGCAGCTCGTAGTGCAATTGCTAAACCAATGCCACGAGAGCCACCCGTAATAAATATTCGCTTACCTGTAAGTGACATTACTTGACCTTACTCTTTTTTGCTAAAAAGTTCATAAACGCAAGTTGCGCTTCATCAGATTCTGTTGCCATTTTAAATAAAACTCCTTCAGCCTTTATAACCTGATTAAGCGCCTCATGTGATCCACTCTTAAGTAACGCCTTAGTATTAATGACCGCATTCGGAGGTTGCTCTGCAATTTCATTGGCAAATGCCATTGCAGCAGCTAACTCATCAGATGCGATGGAATTAATTAAGCCCATTCCTTTTGCTTCATCTGCAGAAAAAGTTCTACCAGTTAGCAATATTTCAGAAGCTTTAGCATGTCCTACTAATCTGGGGAATAAGTAACTTGAACCGCCCTCAGCAACTAGGCCAAGTGAAACAAAGGGCATAGAAAATTGCGTGTTTGGATTTGCTGTTACGAGGTCGCAGTGAAGCAACATGGTTGTACCAATTCCCACTGCCCTACCTTTAACTGAAGCGATTAATGGTTTTGGGAAGTTATGAATTGCAAATAGAAAATTAAATACTGGAGAGCCCTCATCCATTTGTGGATCATTAGCAAAATCATTTATGTCATTACCTGCGGTAAATGAATCACCATTTGAATTTATTACTACTGCTCGGATTGAGAAATCTCCTGCTGCTTCATTTATTTTATCTGCCAACCTTTGATACATATCCTGGGTTATCGCATTTTTCTTTTCAGGCCGATTTAAGGTCAGGCGCAGAACCGCACCAATTTGCTCATCTAATATAAAACTCACGCGGTAATAATAGGCGCAAATTGCCAAAATGCCATGTGCTTTGTATGGTTCCTAAATAAGAGCACAATGGGAGCCAGATCATTGGAGAGTGGCCTTGAACCTTAATATTTTGCTTCGAGAGTTAACCCCGTTTGAGCAGTTAGTTTGTGAGCATCTATGCGATGGGCTAACAAATTCAGCAATTGCTAAATCAACAGCACATACAGAAAAAGTAATCGAGAACACTGTCTCGCGAGTTGCACATGCATTTTCAATTAAATCAAATGGTGAGGTTAATGTCAGAGTTTTACTAGCCCTTACATATCGCTCACATTTTGGTGACAAAGCTTTTGATAAATTGGGAGCAACTTGCCAGCATCTAACAGTTGGACCAAATGGTGAGCAAATTTGTGCAAAACATTCTGATTAGTTTTTAGTGATCTAGATCTAAGTGCTACCACTTAACATTTTTAGGTAAGTGCTGCCTCCTGCCAATAACTCTCAATTTTAATCCCTTCAGGAGTATTAATAGTCATGGAGAGTTTCTAACTCTCTAATGCAATAAAACTGGAGAAATTAGGAGAAATAAATAATGAAACGTCGCACCTTCGATCGAATCGTCAGCTTTGTCGGTTTGGGACTTTCTGTATTTTTGTTTGTAGCAGCCGCATTACTTAACTGGGGTGCATCATTTACAGATGAATCAGTAGCCACTCAGCTATCTCAACAAAAAATAACAATGCCAGATAAAGATAGTGCCGGATTTAAAGCATTATCTGAAGAGGCACAAACAGCACTTGCACCTTTTTCAAATATGCCATTAACAACTGGTGAGCAAGCACAGGCTTATGCTGATTTTTATATTGGCTCTCACCTTAAAGGTATTGCTGCTGGCAAGGTTTACTCTGAAGTTAGTGGCATGGCACTTGCAGCATCAGCAAAGTCCAAAGCTGAACCTGCAAATATCGCACTAGCAACAGAGGCAGGAATACTTATGGGACAACGCACTACTTTATTTATGGGTGAAACTTTGCGTGGTCTTCTTCTTTACTCATTTGCATTCTGGCAAATCGGTCAGATTGCAATGTATGCAGCATGGGCCGCAGCAGCAGGTGGCTTATTAATGCTAGTTCTATCTCTTCTCGGCTTTGCGCATATTCGTCGCGTAGAAGCTGACGCGACGATTTAAAGCCCTCACTCTCCAAGAGGGCAAAAGCCCCTAGGGTCTTAAAAACCTTAGGGGCTTTTTATATTGCAGTTAAATTTATCTTTCGATGCTGCCTTCAATAAATTGTTCAACCTTTGCATATGCCTGCTCATCGGTGTATTGAACTGGTGGAGATTTCATAAAGTAACTAGATGGTGAAAGTAGTGGACCACCAATTTTTCTATCCATTGCAATTTTTGCACACCTTAGTGCATCAATAATTACCCCAGCTGAGTTTGGTGAATCCCAAACCTCAAGCTTGTATTCAAGATTAAGTGGCACATCCCCAAAGGCCCGTCCTTCTAAGCGAACGTATGCCCACTTGCGATCATCAAGCCATGGAATGTAATCAGATGGACCAATATGAACATTTTTAGCACCAAGGTCATAATCTAATTGAGAGGTTACAGATTGAGTCTTTGAGATCTTCTTTGACTCAAGGCGATCGCGCTCTAACATATTTTTAAAATCCATATTTCCACCAACATTTAATTGGTAGGTGCGATCTAGGTGAACACCACGATCTTGGAATAACTTCGCCATAATTCGGTGAGTAATTGTGGCGCCAACCTGAGATTTAATATCATCACCAACAATTGGTAGCCCTGCCTTCGTAAATTTATCTGCCCAAACTGGATCTGAGGCAATAAACACAGGAAGTGCGTTAACAAAAGCACAGCCAGCATCAATTGCGCATTGGGCATAAAACTTAGCTGCCTCTTCTGATCCCACTGGCAAATAGCAGATAACTACATCTACCTTGTTGGACTTTAACTCAGCCACAACATCAACGGGTGCTGCAGTTGACTCAGTAATAGTCTCTTTGTAGTAACGACCAAGGCCATCTAATGTAGCCCCACGCTTTACACTTACTCCAGTTTTTGCAACATTTGCAAACTTAATTGTGTTGTTCTCACTAGCCCAGATCGCCTCTGATAGATCTAAACCAACTTTCTTAGCATCAACATCTAGTGCTAAAACAAAATTAATATTCTTAATATGATATCCACCCAAAACTGGATGCATTAAACCTGGGATTTCAGTATCGTTGGTGGCATCTTTATAGTAAGTAATACCCTGCACCAATGAATTTGCACAGTTACCCACTCCAACAATTGCTACTCTGATCTCACCCTTATTCTCTGCGCTCACTAGCTCTTCCTCTCGGTTTTTATCATTTTTTCCAGCCAAATAATTTCTCGCTCAGCTGATTCCAATGAGTGACGGCGCCACTCAATTAAATACGTATCAATTCCCTCTGGAATTTTTGCTAGATCTCTGCGGATAACTTCTGCCTTATCAACTAGGCGCCTATGACGTCCTTCTAGAATTCTTACTCGATTATTTCGTGGCGTTGGTCCAAAAAATGCGAACCTAACCTCAAAGCCTTCATCTTCAAAAGTGTCTGGGCTAGCACTTTGCATTAGTTGGGAAAACTTTTCGCTTCCTTTTTGAGTTAGGTCATAAACAATTCTTGATCTGCGAGATAGCCCACCGGCATCAGTAAATGATTTTTCAATTAAATTTGCTTCCATCATTTTGCGAAGTTGGGGATATAAAACTGAAAAACTAAGAGCGCGAAATGGTCCATAGATTGTGGTCATTCGCTTGCGAAGTTCATACCCATGAAGTGGACCTTGGGAAAGCAGGCCAAGGAGGGCAAACTCTAAAGACTCAGCCCTTGAACGCATCTTCTTCCACCCCTAATATCTATCAGATATATCGAATCGATACTATCGAGTATCTAAACCTAAAACCCCTACATCTGCAACCCATACAATCAGGGCGTGTTGACCGCAGATGCCATCCCCAGCCGGTTCTGGGAGTTCCTTGTAGCCACGATTTTGATAATTTTAGCTCCCGGCCCATCGGTGCTTTTCACCATTGCAAGAGCAATCTCCTGGGGCAGAGTCACAGCTATTGCCACCGTAATTGGCAATGCCTTTGGCATGTTTCTAGTCTCAGTTTTAGTTGCGGTGGGGCTTGGCCCAGTAATACAAAACTCCACACTTTTATATCACGGCATTCAATGGGCAGGTGGGGCCTACCTGATCTATCTCGGAATCACAGCTATTAAGGCAAGTGCAATTGATGCTCAGGGAATGCAATCTGCCGAAGGAATGAAACCTAATTTTTTTACCTCCGTTAAAAATGGTTTCTGGGTGGGGGTATTAAATCCAAAATCAATAGTTTTCTTCGCTGCTATTTTGCCAGCCTTTGTAGACCAAGAAAAAAATAATGTAACTACCCAATTACTATTTCTGGGCGCAGTCTTTGCCTTAGTTGCCTTTATCTCCGATGGCACTTACGGAGTTTTAGCCGGCACTATCCGTAGCTCACTCGCAAGGGATGTGCGCAAGTTGATCTTTATGCGCCGCTTTGGTGGTGTGGTGATGATCGCTTTAGGCATCTTCACTATCGCTTCAGCGATAATACTTGGCTAGTGGTCTAAATTTCTCGTGGCGATATTGCCCAATGTCAGTGGCAAAGGGCAGACTTATCATCAATAAACCCAAATTAAGGCACAGAAGTTGTGCGATAAGAAACGAGTCAATTAATGGCATCATCTAATGCAGTAGGAAATGCTCGTGAATTTATCTCACCATCTGATTTAACTTTTTCGTGGGGCGGTTGCCATAGGTGTTTATGGCTTAATTACAATCATGGCCTTCGCACTCCTGGTTTTATGCCATTAGTTGGTGATCTTGCAAACATGCAGGAGAAATACTTTGAAAATAAAACCACAGCAGATATCGCACCAGTCCTGCCAGAAGGCAAGGTAGCTGACTTAGGTGGCTGGGTTAAATCATCTTTTATTAATGTAAATGCTAAACCGACTAAGTATGCAATTCGGGGTAAATATGACTTGTTAATTGAGTTCACCGATGGCACGTTTGGAATTATTGATTGCAAATTCCAAGCAAAGGATTCAGATAAGACAGATCTATACCAACCCCAGCTTGAGGCCTATGCATTTGCATTAGAAAATCCAGCAGCAGGTGAAGCTAAGAAAGTTTCACTAATGGGATTACTGGTTTGGTCATTACTTGAACCAGCTGGTGATGTTAATAAAGGATTTGGACTTAAGTTAAAGCACACCTGGCGACCAATTACTCGAAACCCAGAAGCACTTTCAACTAGGTTAACTGATTTTATTACTGTGGTTAGTTCGCAAATGCCAGCAGCAAAAGATAACTGTGATATGTGTAATTACTTAACAACGCGCAGAGAGTTTGTCGGCGAGAAGTAATTAGGCATCATCTTCATCAAATTCAGTCCTATCCTTAAAACTTTTTTTGATAGCATCTTTAGCATCTGATGCATAAGTATCTGGTACGTACTCTTGCTTTGATAACTGGGCTATTTTTTCCATAAGTTCATTGGTAGCAGCTCTGAGTACACCTTGATCAGTTGAATCTCCTGTGAAATAAATTGGTTCACCAAATACCATTTCAACTCTTCTCACCTTAGGCACAACTTGCCCGGTTGGTTGAATCTCAGCAGTGTTAAACATTGCAACTGGGATTACAGGAACTGCTGACTCAATTGCCATTCGAGCAATACCCGTCCTGCCCTTATAAAGACGACCATCAGGTGATCTTGTTCCTTCCGGATAGATACCAAGGCAATGGCCTTCCTTAAGAAGTCGTAGCCCAGTTAGTAAGGCTGCCTCACTTCTTTTTCCGCCAGAGCGATCAATTGGTACCTGACCTAGTG